>Ga0308165_1000775_pt1 | contig 51015 bp, 40 predicted proteins | sample PhyWR2_FD_201032 | JGI IMG/M metagenome (GOLD analysis project Ga0308165, IMG submission 201032) | Phyllosphere microbial communities from UC Gill Tract Community Farm, Albany, California, United States - DLSLW.R2 | ecosystem: Host-associated > Plants > Phyllosphere > Unclassified | place: USA... | reverse complement strand
CCGTCAGCAGCTGTTCGTTCTCGGCGTTGCTGCGAATCGCCACGCGGAAGTAGCGCCCGTCCAGCCCCGGGTAGTTGGCGCAGCTGCGGATCAGAATATGCTGTTGCAGCAGCGCGTCCTGCAATTCAATCTCAGGCCGCTCACAGCGCAGAAACAGATAGTTGGCTTGTCCCGGGTAAACGGTTAAGCCGTCGATTTCGCCAAGCAGACGATAAAATCGCTGACCTTCCTGCGCCAGCCAGCGCCTCGTTGCCTGTTGGTAGGCCTCATCGTTTAGCGCAATCTCGCCTGCCAGCGCGGCAAAAGCATTGATTGACCACGGCATCTGATGCTGGCGTAAACGCGCGACCGCCTGCGCGTTACTGTTGAGCAAATAGCCCAATCGCAGGCCAGGGATGGCATAGAATTTCGTGAGCGAGCGCAGTACCCAGATATGCGGGTTTTGCGCGAGTAACGGGATAAAGCCTGGCTCGCCGGGAATAAAGTCGATAAAGGCTTCATCTAACACAAGCGCAATATCCAGCGTCCGGCTGCGGTCGGCAATCGCCTCCAGTAGCGCCCGCTCAGGCAGCAGCCCGGTCGGGTTGTTCGGCGTGCAGAGAAACAGACAGTCGAGTTCTGCGGTCAGTGCGGGCAGAATGCGGTCGGTCAGTTGCCAGCCGTCTTCTTCGCGCAGCGCGAAAGTCTCCACCTGGCAGTCGAGGGTGTCCAGCGCCCGGCGATACTCGGCAAAGCCCGGTGCAATAACCATTGCCCGACGCGGCTTCAAACCGTGAGCGAGGGTAAAAATAGATTCCGTTTCGCCGTTACCTGCCAGAATCCACGAAGCTGGAACCTCGTGGTGCGCAGCCAGCGCCTCGTGAAGCTGCGCGTAGTCGACATCGGGATAACGCTCGGCGCAGGAAAGCTGGCTGATAATGGCCTGCTTGATGCTCTCCGGCATGCCTAACGGATTGATATTAGCGCTGAAATCCAGCAGTTGATCGGGAGAAATGCCCAACAGCGCGGCCGCTTCGCGGGTATTGCCGCCGTGGACACTTTTTAGCCGTGACATAGCGGGTTACCCGCGCCTTGCCAGCGTCGCGCCATCGGCAAAGTAGGCTTTGATACCCGCCAGAATCGACTCGGCAACTTCCTGCTGGAAGGCCGCCGTTTTCAGCTTACGCTCCTCTTCAACGTTACTGATAAATGCCGTTTCGACGAGGATCGATGGAATATCTGGCGCTTTCAGCACCGCAAAGCCTGCCTGTTCAACCTGGTTTTTATGCAGATTGTTGACCTTGCCAAGCCTTTTCAGTACCGCCTTGCCGAACTTCAGGCTGTCGGTGATGGTCAGCGACTGCACCATATCAAACATGGTGTGGTCAACGTAGCGGTCGCCGCTTTTGCTCACGCCACCCACTAAGTCGGCGGCGTTCTGGGTCTGCGCGAGGTATTTGGCCGCCGTACTGGTGGCCCCTTTGGTCGACAGCGCAAACACCGACGAACCGCTCGGCTGGCGGCTGGTGAAGGCATCCGCATGGATGGAGACAAACAGGTCGGCGCGCTGCTTTTGCGCCTTCGCCACCCGCACTTTGAGTGGAATAAAGATATCTTCGTTGCGCGTCATGTAGGCTTTCATATTGCCTTCTTTTTCAATCAGCGCACGCAGGCGACGGGCAATTTGCAGCACCACATCTTTTTCCCGCGTTTTATGCAGCCCTACCGCGCCGGAGTCTTCACCGCCGTGGCCGGGATCAAGCATGATGACAATCGGCCGATCGCGCCCGGCTTTCCCCGGCTGCGGACCACTTTGGGCTGGCGGCACCTGCTTTTCGAGGCCGTCTTTATTGTATTCTTCCAGCAAGGCCAGCAACGGATCCTGCACGTCGTTGCTGTTGACCGGGTAGAGATCCATCACCAGACGCTCTTTGAAACCGGCAACCGGTGCCAGGGCAAAAAGCTGCGGTTTGACGTCTTGTTTTAGCTCAAACACCATTCGCACGGTTTGCGGGTCAAACTGCCCGACACGAGCCGATTTTATATAGGGATCATCGTTACGGATCTGCGCCCCCATGCCTTTTAGCACCGAGTTCAGATTAACCCCTTCGAGGTCCACCACCATACGGTCAGGATTGCTCAGCGCAAACTGTCGGTACTTAATCACACGGTTAGACTCCACCGTGACGCGCGTGTAGCTGGACGCCGGCCAGATGCGTACGGCCACCACCTGACTAACGGCAGCGAAACCGACCTGACTCACGCTTAACAACCACATAGCGCCCGCCCCTTTTAACAGGCGACGACGACTTAACGACTGACTTCCCGACATGCTCTATCCCAGGCAAAAAAAGACAATTTGAATTTACGCATAATACGATTGACCGAAAACTGTAACCAATGGCGGATAAGCTGTCATCTATAAAAGGGTAAACATTCGTTGTATCAACACAATTGGCAGCAGGCTATTACGTTATTTAGGCAAATTCTGGCTTGCGTTTCCGCCCAAAACAGAATAAAAATACATTAATAACGAATAATCATGCATTGAGGGTTGTGCCGTGGTGAAGGAACGTAGAACCGAACTGGTAGAGGGGTTTCGTCATTCTGTCCCCTATATTAACGCCCACCGGGGGAAGACGTTTGTCATTATGCTCGGCGGTGAAGCCATTGAGCATGAAAACTTTTCCAGCATTGTCAGTGACATTGGTCTGCTCCACAGTCTAGGCATTCGCCTGGTACTGGTCTATGGCGCGCGCCCGCAAATCGACGCGAATCTGGCTGAGCACAACCATGAGCCAACCTACCATAAACATATTCGCGTAACGGATTCCAAAACGCTTGAACTGGTGAAACAGGCCGCCGGTCTGTTGCAGTTGGATATTACCGCGCGGCTGTCGATGAGCCTCAACAATACCCCGTTACAGGGCGCGCACATCAACGTGGTGAGCGGTAACTTTATTATCGCCCAGCCGCTGGGTGTGGATGACGGAATTGACTACTGCCACAGCGGACGTATTCGCCGCATTGATGAAGAAGCGATTCATCGTCAGCTCGACAACGACGCGATTGTGCTGATGGGGCCGGTCGCCGTTTCAGTGACCGGTGAGAGCTTTAATCTGACTTCCGAGGAAGTTGCTACCCAGTTGGCGATCAAGCTCAAAGCTGAAAAGATGATCGGCTTTTGTTCATCGCAAGGGGTGTACAACGAGGCGGGCGACATTGTCCCTGAGCTGTTCCCGAACGAAGCGCAGGCGCGTATTGAAGAACTGGAGCAGGAAGGGGATTATCTTTCCGGCACCGCACGGTTCCTGCGCGGCGCGGTGAAAGCCTGCCGTAGCGGCGTGCGCCGCAGCCACTTGATTAGCTATCAGGAGGACGGCGCGCTGTTGCAAGAACTGTTCTCCCGCGACGGTATTGGCACGCAGATTGTAATGGAGAGCGCCGAGCAAATTCGCCGCGCCACCATTAACGATATCGGCGGGATTCTGGATCTGATTGCGCCGCTGGAGCAACAGGGGATTCTGGTGCGCCGCTCTCGCGAACAACTGGAAATGGAGATCGACAAGTTCACCATTATTCAGCGCGATAACACCACCATCGCCTGCGCTGCGCTGTATCCGTTCCCGGAAGAGAAGATTGGTGAGATGGCCTGTGTGGCAGTGCATCCGGATTACCGGAGCTCATCGCGCGGGGAAGTCTTGCTAGAGCGTATTGCGACGCAAGCGAAACAGATGGGGTTGAATCATCTGTTTGTGCTGACCACGCGCAGTATTCACTGGTTCCAGGAGCGTGGGTTTAAGCCGGTTGATGTGGAGCTGTTGCCGGAGAGTAAGAAGCTTCTCTATAACTATCAGCGCCGGTCTAAGGTGCTGATGACGGACTTAGTGTAACCCCGGGCTCGGAGCATGACCCTCACCCCAGCCCTCTCCCTGAAAGGGAGAGGGAGCGCACTGTCCCCGTGTTTACATCCGACATCCAATTTAACACCCCGGCTCCGCACGGTTCCCTCTCCCCTCTGGGGAGAGGGTTAGGGTGAGGGGTATTCCGGCTCCGCACGGTTCCCTCGCCCCTTTGGGGAGAGGGTTAGGGTGAGGGGTATTCCGGCTCCGGGTTACGTCATCTCCGCAAAAATCGCCGCCAGCCCACTACGCCGCTCGGTACGCGTGGCAATCGCCTGCACTAGCAGATTCTCATCGGCATACATCGACAATCGCGCTTTCGCACGGGTAATCGCCGTGTACACCAGCTCACGGCTCACCACTGGCACAATCTGCGTCGGCAGCACCAGCGCTGCGTGAGTGAATTCTGAACCCTGCGATTTATGCACCGTCATCGCCCAGGCGGTGTCGTGCTCGGGCAAGCGGCTTGGCTGCACCGATTTAATCGTGCCATCCGGCATCGGGAACCAGACACGCGTCCCCTGCCCTCGGTCTAGCGCAATGCCAATATCGCCGTTAAACAGCCCCAGCGCGCTGTCATTACGAGTGATCATCACCGGACGCCCTTCATACCAGCGAGAATGGCGCTGAGGGACAATCTGCCGATGGCGCGTCAGCAGCAGTTCAAACTGCGTATTCAACCCACTAACTCCCCACGGCCCTTCCCGCAGCGCGCAGAGGATTTGATATTCGCCAAACGCCGCCAGCACAAGCGCGGGGTCGGCTCGGTCACGCAACGACTGGAGATAATGACCGTAGCCCGCGCGCGCATCGTCAAGCATCGCGGCGTAATCGTCCGTGGTACGTAGCGCCTTGAGTTCAATATCGCTAAACCCACGCGTGAAGACCTCACTCACCGTTTTTTTATCACCCCGGTTCACCGCACCGGCCAGTTGCCCGATGCCCGAGTCGCTGCCAAAACGGTAGCTGGTGCGCAGCAGGCACAGGCTGTCGCGCAGCGCGCTTGCCGCATGTCCTTCACCGGCAGGCACGTCAGCCCCGACGAGGCGACTAAGCTCAAGCGCGCGTTCCGCGGTATAGCCGTGGTTAACCCAGCTACAAATATCACCGAGCACGGCACCGGCCTCAACGGAGGCTAATTGATCGCGGTCGCCGAGGAAGATCACCCGCCCATGCGGCGGCAGCGCATCAATCAACCGTGCCATCATCGGCAGGTCAATCATTGAGGCTTCATCGACCACCAGCACGTCAAGGTGCAGCGGATTATCGGCGTGATAGCGCATTTTCTGGCTGCCGGGCTGTGCGCCCAACAGGCGGTGCAGCGTGCTGGCATCGCTCGGCAGCATCGCTTTTTGTTCGTCACTCAGGTTGAGCTTACCCAGCGCAGCACCTAGCGATTCGGTTAATCGCGCGGCGGCCTTCCCGGTCGGTGCGGCTAAACGAATACGGCACTTTTGTGTGCCGGACATCTGGACCAGCGCCGCCAGCAGTTTGGCGACGGTGGTGGTTTTCCCGGTGCCGGGGCCGCCGGAAATCACCGAAATACGCCGCGTCAGCGCCACGGCGGCTGCGACCTTCTGCCAGTCTACCGTGTCACTGAGCGGAAACAGCGCGTTCAGCGTGGCGGCAAGCTGTGGCTCGTCAACGGCAAACGGCGCCTGGGTGTCGCTAAAGAAGCGTGCCACGGTGAGTTCGTTGCGCCACATGCGGTTCAAATAAAGACGCTCACGGCTCAAAATCAGCGGCGATGGACGCTCACCCACACTCACCGCTTGCGAGGCAAGTAACAATGCTGACCAGTCTTCAGGTTCGCCCGCGTCGGCAAAGAGCTGCTGCCACAGTTCCCGTGCGCGCCCCTTTGGCTGCATCGCGGGCGTTAGATGGGAGAGCGGCAAACAGACGTGCCCTTCACCGGTATCACGACTGAGCATCACTGCCGCCAGCATCACCGCCGGATGTTCATCCTGCGCCACCATCAGCGCAAACTGCACGTCCAGCGGGCGCAGCAGCTTGAGTTCTACAGCTTCTAATAAGCGTTGTTCCAGCGTCATGCATCCATCTCCTGTTCAACGCCGGCAAACAGCGCGTCCATTGCCGTAATCAGTTCGCGATCGGGCCGGGTCGTAAATATTCCCTGCTGCCCCGCGTCGCCGTCGACGCCGCGCAGGAACAGGTAAATCACGCCGCCAAAGTGACGCTCGTAGTCATAATCGGCAAGGCGATGACGCAAATAGCGGTGCAGCGCCAGGCTATAAAGCTGATATTGCAGGTCATAGCGGTGCGACTGCATCGCTTGCGCCATCGCCTGCTGGGTATAGGCTTCGCCGTTATCCCCTAAATGGTTGGATTTGTAGTCCAGCAGGTAGTACCGCCCGTCGTGGCGGAACACGAGGTCAATAAAACCTTTGAGCATACCGCGCACCTGACGGAAATCGAGTTCCGGGCAGCCTGCGGAGAGCGGGTCGTAGCGGCGGGTGAGCGCGTCCAACGCACGGGCATCCAGCGTCGTTTCAATCGGCAGATAAAACTCCATCTCGACCTGTTTTTCCCGCGCACTCAGTTGGTTTAGGGCAATACCGGTATCCGCCAGCGGTGCTTCCAGTACCTGCGATATCCAGGCAGTCAGCACTGGCTCCCAGTGTTCGCCAAAGCCATTGTTCTGCAACTGTTCCTGCATCCATTCCGGTGAAATGGGCTGCGTAAAGTCGAGGTCTTCAAACAGGCTATGCAGAAACGTCCCTGGTGATGCGCCGCGCGGGAAGTTGTGCGGCGTCAGTTCCAGTTCAGGCAGCGTTTCGCCCGTGCCGGCCGCGTCGATATCCAGACGCGGCAGCAGGTCCTGTGCCACGCTGTGTCCGCGCTGCTGCAAGCCGGAATAACTGGTGACTCGCCAGTCATCGAGTACGCGTCGCAATACCTGTCGCGCCGCCAGTTCTGGCATGGCGGCCTGCGTTGGCTGCCAGCGGGTATCATCCGGCGGCGTGGCGAGCGTGAGCGCAATATGTTCGTCGCACAACGCGCGTAGGCAAGCTTCAAGGCCCGCGGCATCCAGCACTTCGCCTTTTTGCAGCAACCGCCCCGGCGCACTGTGGTGTAATTCAGTATCGGTTGGTTTGTCGCTGCGTCGCGCGGTGAGTGGCGCAATGCCTAAGCTACAGTGCCAGACGGCGCGGGTTAACGCGACGTACAGCAGACGCAGGTCTTCTGCCAGTCGCTCAGCTTCGGCCAGCTCAAGGCTTTCGTCGCTTTCGTTAAGATCGAGTACCGCCGCAAAGGAGTTGCGGTCGTGGTAGAACGCCTGATTCTGCTTACGGAAACGGGCGATAAACGGTAGCCAGACCAGCGGATATTCCAGCCCTTTTGATTTGTGAATGGTGACAATCTGCACCAGGTGTTTATCGCTCTCCAGACGCATCTGCTGGCTGGAGGCATTGGTATCCGGCTCGGCAACCTGCTGATTGAGCCAGCGCACCAGCGCGTGTTCACTTTCAAGCTGGGTAGCGGCCTCTTGCAGCAGTTCGCTCAGGTGCAGGATGTCGGTTAAACGTCTTTCTCCGCCGTGAGTCGCCAGCAGGTTTTCGGCAATCGATCGGGCGCTCATTAGCGCGCGGAGCATCGGCATCACGCCGCGACGCAGCCAGGTATTGCGGTATTCCGTGAACTCTTCCACCAGCGCATCCCAGGCATTTTCATCCTGGTTTAGTTGCTCAATATCCCGGGCGTTAAGGCCAAACATCGCCGTTGCCAGCGCGCTGCGTAGGGCATTTTCGCGCTCCGGCGTCAACACCGCTTGCAGTACCCACAGCAACTCCTGTGCTTCCGGGGTTTCAAACACGCTGTCGCGGTTAGAGAGATAGACCGAGGGAATCGCCAGCGCGTTCAGCGCGTCACGAATCAGCGACGCCTCCTGGCGGTTACGCACCAGCACGGTGATATCGGAAGCCTGTACCGGCTGGGCCTTGTCGCCACGCCACAGTAGCGCCGTACCACGCTGACCGCCGGTCAGCCAGTCGCGAATTTGTGCCGCGCACTGCCCCGCCATAAAGTTCTGGTAATCGCCTGCGCTGACGCCTTCTCCAGGCATCAGCCGCAGGTTCATCGCCGGTTGGTTTTCGCCGTCAACCTCAAAGCGCAACGAGGCATTTTTGCTCGCAGATTTAACCGGCAGGAACGGAATGTCACGGAACATAAAGGGATTATCAACCAGCCCGAACAGGCGGTTGACGCTCTCGACCATCCCCGGCGCAGAACGCCAGTTGGTGTCGAGGGTGTAATGCGCGGCCACATCGCCACGTGCGCGCATATAGGTAAAGATATCGGCGCCGCGGAAGGCATAAATCGCCTGTTTAGGGTCACCAATTAGCAGCAACGCAGTCTCCGGCTGCTGCCGCCAGATACGGCGGAAAATACGATATTGCTGCGGGTCGGTATCCTGGAATTCATCGATCATCGCCACCGGAAAACGCTGACGAATAGCGGCGGCCAGCGCATCACCGCTGTCACCATGCAACGCTTCATCAAGACGGCTGAGCATATCGTCAAAGCCCAATTCACCGCGACGACGTTTCTCCTGGGCTACCGCTTCACGGATCTCAGTCATCGCCTGGGCGATCACCAGATCGTTTAAGGTCAGCGGCGAGGCCAGCAGATGTTCGATTGCGCTAAAGAGGGGGTGCGTGGGGACTTCACCGCCCGCTTTGGTGCGCGAGGCAAGGAACGACTGGCTGAACTTTTCCAGCGCATCGGGAAGCTGATAGTTTTTGCTCTCTTCTTGTGCCCATGCACTGATCTTGTCGATCCACTTCCCTTGGTTGCCCCGGTTAAACTTGCGACGATCGATAGCAGAATTTTCCAGCAGCGCATCCAGCTCACCTACGTGCGTCAACCAGCGTTGTTTGATCTCGCTAATTTGCGTGAGGATCTGCTGATGGCGCGACTCCAGCGTTTCCGTATTGCTTATCGGCATTTTTAGCTGTGGGGCTTCACCTTGCAGATAGCGGTCGATCGACTTCAGCAGATCCTGCGGCCCTTTCCAGGACTCGACGATCACCTGTGCAATCTCGCGATCTAGCGGGTAGCAATGACGTCGCCAGAAGTCGGCGCAGGCCTGGTAACGCAGTTGGGATTCGTCTTCAATCAGCTGCTGTTCAAACAGCATACCCGACTCAAAAGCGTTAAGGCTGAGCATACGCTGGCAGAAACCGTGAATGGTAAAGACGGCGGCATCGTCCATCTGGCGCTCGGCCAATAGCAGAACGCTCGCCGCCTGCTGGAGGTCGTCGATTTCAGCCAGCAGGCTGGCATAGAGAGGATTGTCAGTGGCGTTACGCAGGCAGGCGACGCGCAGTTCATGAATGTTGCTGCGAATACGTCCACGCAACTCTTCGGTTGCCGCTTCGGTAAAGGTCACCACCAGCAGCTCTTCGACGTTCACCGGCCGGGGATAAGCGGCCTCGCCGCCCAGCCCCAGCAAGAGCCGCAGGTAGAGTGCGGCAATGGTGAAGGTTTTTCCGGTACCCGCTGAGGCTTCAATCAGGCGCTCACCAAAGAGGGGTAAACGCAGGGGATCAAGGGATTCAGCGGTTTCGGTCATTCGTTCTCTCGTCTCAAAGGTAAGGTTTGCTGCAACGCAGTAATGCTCTGCCACACCTTCCAGCCTTCAGGGTGCGCATAGTCAACTTTGCCATTCTGGCTACCGGAGACCTGCGACAGTACCGTCATACCTTGCGGTGCCACCACCGTCTGGTGGAAGAAGTCGGCCAGTTTCTGCGGCGTTAACAGCTTAATCTGGGCCACTACTTTAGCACGTGAATCGAAGGCCATATTACCGCGATCGAAATCTTTGCTCAGCTGCGAGGCTTCATCACCCAGCGTTTGTGGTGCTTGCAGCATGTCGGCAATGACTGCCTGCTGAATCTGCGCGAACTCTTCCGGTTTCATCGCCCGCAGCTTTTGCTCAGCCGTCGGGAAGAAGGCCTTAAAGCGCTCCCACAGGAAAGCCGGTTGTTTTTCGTTGCTTTGCAGCAAGAATCCCATACCCCACTGGCGGCCCACGTTCATCGAGAAGGCAAACACCGCGTAACCCAGTTGCTCTTCGGTACGCAGTTGGCTGTAGAACCACGGCTGGACGATTTGTGCCAATATGGCGCTTGCCGCCGAACTTGAGAACTCATCGACGTTTGGCGGAACAAATACCGCCGCCAGCGCGGAGTCGGTGCTGCCACCCGCTTTTTCAAAGATAACGTTTTGCTGTTTATCAACAACAACATCTTTGTTACGGCACCATTCGTTACCGTGTGAACCAAGCTGTGACTGGACGTTACGCGCAAGCTTTGTCGATTGCTCGACCGAGAGGTTACCAATCACCATAAATTCAGGACGGCCACCGGCTTTTAGCTGGTCGCGGTAGTCCATCACCTCTTTTAAGGTAATGGCTGGCAGCAAGGCTTTACGCTCTTCACGCTGGAAGTACGGGACCTGAGACAGCATCTGCACCGGCATAATCGCCTGTTCGTAGGCTTTGCCTTTCTCGGCAGAGTCCATCATTTGCTTGTACCAGGATTTCGCCTGCTCCAACTGTTCTTCAGTCGGCGTGTAGCTGAAATAGCCTTGTAACAGCGCATCGAAAAGCTGCGGCAGACGCTGGGTGTAGCCGTTGGCGTTGAGCATCAGACCGTTGTTGGCGCCGGTCGAGAAGCCTATCCCACCGACGGCGGCCTGGTTGCTTAACTGGTCAAGCGCAATGCCCGCCAGATAGTCGTTTAAGGCAAACATCACCTGGCTTTTGGCGCTGTCCATTGCCTGCGGATTACGCAGGATCATGGTGATATCAGCTTTCGGTTCACGGCTGAAATAGCGGCTCGGCATGTAGACCAGACGCAGGTTCGGCTCATCAATCACCAGCTTCGGATGCGTATAGCTTTTGTCGCTTTTAATCAGCGTGAAATCATCTGGAATATACGGGTTAAGCTGCGGCAGACTCAGATTAATGCCGCTTGCCGCCTTCTGCCATTTGGCGAAGGTATCGGCGCTGATTTTATCGACCTGATAAGGCGCATCAACAAAGTAGGCCATTTTATTGTGCGGCTCTTGCGGGCTGATATACCAGATGCGCGCGTTCTGCGGCGTCATCATGGCCAGGCGATCTTTTACCGCCTGCGCATCATATTGATCGGCAATATTAACCGCATCGAGAGTGTGCTGAACCGGCACGCGGATCATGGTGTCTGCCAGCCATTCGACGTAGTCCATATTGCGGTTGATCGACGGGTAGCGGAAGTCGAGATCCAGCACGTGGGCCAGCTCGTCGAAATCTTTTTTGTCGATGCCCTTTTGACGCATTAAATCGAGATAGCTGAAGATAGCCGCCACCACGTCATCGCGGTGGGCGAGGCCTTTGTCGGTTAAGGTAGCAGAAATCGCCAGTACGCCGCTGTTGCCGTTAACGACCGGGTCTGAGTCGGCGCGAATACCTTCTACCAGCCCCTGCTTTTGCAGCCAGTCGGATAAGGTGCCTGGGGTACGGTTGCCGATCATATAGGTGATCAGTTCGTCGGTTTTACTGCGGAATTGGGCGGAATTGTTATCAATGCGGAACTCCACGCGCAGTACTTTACGCGGCAGTGCGGGCACGTAGTGAATCACAATGCCTTTTTGCGCATCGGTCACCACAGGAACGCTGATTTCCGGGCGTTCGATAGATTTATTCGGTACGCGGCCGTAGGTCTCGGCGGCAATTTTTGCCAGCTCCGGCAGCGGTTTATTGCTGTAAATGACCGCCTTCATCAGATTAGCGGAGTAGTACTTGTCACGAAACGCCCGCAGCGCGTCGTATACCGGGCTGTTCGGTTTATCGCTGAGCGTTTCGAGGTTACCACCGGAGAAACGTGCACCCGGGTGCGCCGGGTTAATGGTTTCGGCGCTAACCTGCGCCATACGCATCCCGTCACGGCTACGCGCCATGGTTAGCTCAGCGTTGACCGCATTACGTTCGCGGTCGACATATTTTTTATCCAGCAGCGGTGCGGCAATGGCATCAGCAAGGCGGTCAACGGCCCCTTGCAGCGCGTCGTTTTCCACTTCCAGATAGAAAGCGGTACGGTACGGCGCGGTACTGGCATTGTGGCTGCCACCGTGCATTTTCAGGAATTCAGCAAGGTTGTCAGGCTGCGGATAATGCTTTGAGCCCATCAGCGTCATATGTTCGAGGTAGTGCGCAAGGCCTGGATGAGAGTCCGGGTCTTGCAGCGAACCGACCGGCACCACCAGCGCGGACAGCGACTTCACCGCCTGCGGATCGGAGACCAGCAGGACAACCATATTGTTATCCAGCGTAATTGCTTGATATTGGCGGGGGTCTTTTTCGCTTTTGCGGATGGTTTCCTGAATCGGTTGCCATCCGGTGTCAGCCTGACCGACGGTCGCCCAGAAGGCGGTGACGAAAACAACAATACTCAACAAGAAACTGCGGGGCATTCACGGACCTCATCATTAACAAATACGACTGACAAATCTTAATGCTCATGCGGATAACCCGGCGAGCGCACCTCTCCGGGGATCCCCCGAACATCGGCAAACTGCCTTGTCCGGGCTACCTCTCATCAGTCCGTGACGCGTTGCGCATAGTAATTGAACATCACAATTTGCGCAATTTTTATACAATCATGTCGACTGGTTAAAACGGAACACGGGGAGCAGATAGGGCGTTGTCTGTTCGATAATCGCCTCATACTGCGCAGGCTCCAGAGTGCGCCACAGGCGCTGGTACCAGACATCGGCCCCTTCACCCCTGACCACCATATTACCTTCGTACGCCTGCAAAAATTTACTGCGCGCTTTTTGCAGCGAATCGTCGTCTCTTAAGATGGCATCATTTTGAGCATCGTAACAGGCTTTTATCCACGCCCCGCCGCTCTCGGGTAAAAACAGTAGCGGCTGACACATGCCCTGACGATAACCTTCAACCAACTGCGCCAAGTAAGCTTTTGCTTCATCAACACAAAGGGCGGGGAAGCACCACTCACCCTCTTTTCTCAGCAGCAGTCGGCTTTCGCCATTGCCGCCGCTAGCACAGTAGACAAGGTGTTCCAGCCAAAGTTGCATTCCTTGCGAAACGCTCAGCAGAGAGGGACGCCAGCGCAACAGTCCATTATCCTGAACCTGCGGTAACCAGCCGGTGATGTTAACGCCCGCGCAATCAAGGTCGATTTCCATGTTCTGCCCCGCGCGACGGCATTCAATCACTCGGTCAGCCAGCGCGGCCATCTCCAGGCGCTGTGCTTCCCAGGCAATTTCACCAAATGGGCCATACGGCAGTTCACCCGCAGCACGATAGCGGCGGTACATCGGCTCGGGTTCCTGCTGTTCGATCAGCGTATTGAGCAACTGTTGGTTTAGCTGGTAGCGGGTGAGGCCCTCAAGCGTGAACGGCTCAGTGTCGGGAATATCGCTCTCTTCGCTGCGGAAGTTAACCTGTAGCCGCATCTGGAAGAAGGCGCGCACCGGGTGACGCCAGAAGCGCTGGAGCTGCTCTAATGTCAGCGTGGTGAACTCAAGCGGGGCCAGAGGCTGGATAAAATCGGCGTGTGCTTCGCCCTGTTGGCTTGCTGCTGCCAACCACTCACGGGCATAGCTTTGCTGTTCATTGGCCTGGTAGTTTTCAGCGTCAAACGGCATGCGGGTATGCTGGTGCATGATGTGGTTCTTCACCCGCCGTTCGCTCTCGTCGCAGTTGAGCCCTTCGTCGCCTTCAAGGCAATGGCTTTGGCCTATATAGTCGAGTAGCTCCTGCACCAGTACTGACGGATAGCGTTCGCTGTTGTCCTGAATTGAGCGACCGATATAACTGATATAGAGCGCTTTTTCCGCCGACATCATCGCCTCAAGGAACAGGTAGCGGTCATCATCACGACGACTACGGTCACCGCGCAGCGGCTTCTGGCTCATCAGGTCAAAGCCCAGCGGAGCCAGCGCGCGCGGATAGATACCGTCGTTCATTCCCAGCAAGCAGACCACTTTGAATGGGATAGAACGCATCGGCATCAGGGTACAGATATTGATTGGCCCGGCCAGGAAGCGTTGGCTAATACGTTCCTGATCAAGACGCTGCGCCAGTTCGTCACGTAGCAGCGATAATGGCACTTCGCCCTCGTACTGCGACTGCACGCCTTGGGCGATAATCGCCTGCCACTGCTGCTCGATGAGCGTCAATGCCGCTTCGGTATCCTGATCTGGCAGGAAGAAGTCGTTGAGCATATCGCGGCATACCGGCAACCATTCATCCAGCGTGCGCGACTGCGTCAGCACTTGTCGCCAGCGGTTAAGCTGCATCAGCAGTGAGGCCAGATGCCCGACCAGCTCGGCAATCAGACCGCTGGACTCGTCATACGGCAGGACATCCTGCCATTCGCCTTCGCGGCTCTCCATGGCATAACCCAGCAGCATACGCGTGAGGCCAAAGCGCCAGGTGTGCTGTCCGGTCGCCGGAAGATCCAGTTCGCGGACATTATCGTCGTCCATACCCCAGCGTACGCCGGATTCATTAACCCACTGACGCAGGTGCAGTAACCCAGCTTCATCAACGTTGAAGCGTGCTGCCAGCACCGGAACATCAAGCAGCGCCAGCACATCTTCGCTAGTAAAACGACTGTCCGGGAGCGACAGTAGCGTGATGAATGCCTGCATTGCCGGGTGCGCCTGGCGTGCCCGACGGTCGGATATGGCGTACGGTAGATAGCGTTCGCCGGTAGCACTGCCGAATACGGCCTGGATAAACGGGCTGTAGCTGTCGATATCCGCCACCATGACGATAATATCGCGTGGCGTCAGCGTTGGGTCCGCTTCTAACATTGCCAGCAGCTGGTCGTGTAATATTTCCACCTCACGCTGCGGGCTGTGGCAGACGTGAACGGTCAGGCTGCGGTCGTCTGATGCTAGCGGGCGCTTATCTACGCTGCTGGCAAACTCTTCGGCGGTGCGCCCGGCGACGGCACCGTTTTTCAGTTCCAGTACGTCGTACTGCACATTGTGCAGCAGGTTGTCGGGCTCAATATCGACAAATGCATCCAGTTCCTGATAGCGCTCTAATCCAGCCAGCAGATAAATGTAGTCGCGCCCCAGCTTGCCCCAGGAGGCTAGCATCGGGTTGCCAACGTCCTGCTCACCATCGTCGTTAAATAACCCCGGCGCACTGGTGGTGTCCTGGAACAGCGGTAGCTCTCGCTGTTCACGGTAGTGGCGGCGCTGTCGTGCCAGCAAGCGCGCCAGAAATGCCGGGTCTTTGATATCACCCCAATAGTAGCGACAAGGGTTGGTGAACAGCACGTAGATATCCACATGCTTGCCCAGCGCCTGTAGTGCTTGTAGATAGACCGGCGGCAGCGCGGAGATACCGCAAATAAACACCCGCGACGGCAACCCGGCAGGCGGTTCACTACTCTTTTCCAGGGTGTCGATAAAGCGTTGATACAGGTTAGCACGGTGCCACAACGGCTGGCCGAGCGCGGCGGTATGCTCCACCAGCGCTTTCCACAGCGGCGCTTGCCACTGCTGCGCATCGCCCACGCCATCGACCAATTCACCGGCCTCCCACTGTGTAAGCCATTGCGGGCGGTAGACCAGGTATTGGTCATAGAGGTCGGCCACGCGGGATGCCAACTGGAACAGCTTGCGTTTATCGGCGTCGTCAGTCAGATAGTGGCGTAGTGGCGTGAAGGCTTCGTTATCCAGCATGCCCGGCAGCAGGGTCATCAGCTTCCAGCTCATACTCTGCTTATTGAAGGCACTTTCACCGGGGATTTCCGGCAGCACGCGGGTGAACATATCCCAGATAAAGCTCGCGGGCAGCGGGAAGTCAATATTGGCCGCAATACCAAAACGCGTAGAGAGCGTCATCTGGAGCCACTGTGCCATCCCGGTACTTTGGACAAGGATCATTTCAGGCTCGAACGGGTCAGCCAACCGGTCCTGCTCAACGATAAACTCCATCAATGCTTCCAGCACATCCAGACGGTTGGAGTGGTAGACCCGTAACATATTCGCTCCTGACTACTGACTGACCGGGCAATGCAGACGCATCATGCGCCCCTGCTTGCCCATAGGGGTGGTAATAGTAGCATTGATGCTGACACAAGATTGTGATGATGTCTTTAGCCGCTGGCTGAGCCAGCTTTCTGGCAACGCGTTCGCCTGCAATTGCGTTTGTCCCCAGCCATAGCGCCACATCTGGCGATACTGGTTCAGTTGAAGACTGCTGGTCGCCAGCACACGATAGTCGCCTCCGAGCGCAGTTACGACGCTTATCATCAGGAACATAGCCAGTATCACTTCCGGCAGACTAAAGCCGCGCGGTGTTAATTTGCCTGACATAGCGTGGCCTCCGCTAAGGGGCAAAAATCGCTCCAGCCGTGCGGAGAAAAGTGCACTCCTCCCGCCGTCCACTTGCCTAACTGCCAGAGCCGTAGCGCCTCGTTTTGTGCTATCAGCAGCAGCGTGCCATTGGTAAAAAGCCGCAGACAGACGCGACTGGTATTATCGTAAGGCAAACATTGCTGCCCTACCGCGACCGTCCACGTCTGCACTTTTCCCCATTGCAAAGCCGAATGTACGCTCGCCATTTTGCGCAGCGCGCGGGCTTCATCATTGACCATCGCCAGTTGCTGACGTTGAGCCTGATTGAGTCCCTGCAACATCAGGCTGCCCAGGAGTAAAAGCATCAGCACCATCGCCAGAGAAGAGACGCCACGTTGACGATTCACAGGTTATACCCCGTCACGCCGTACTGCGCATTTGCCGTCTCACCGCGGCCAGTGGACGCCGACAGTACAATGGCAAATTCCGGCGGGAAGCCGCTGTGCGCAGTTTGCCGCACCTGAAAACCGGTAACCGTCATCGCCGCCGGTTCACTCATTTTGTCCCAGCCCTTCCCTTCGCAGGTCGTCGCTCCACGGTGTGTTTCCAGCGCGCCGGATTTCAGCCGAAAACCGATACTGTCAGCTTCATCAGCGGGTGATGTCTCCCATTGACCGTTACTATTGCCATCCCAGCGAACAATAAGGCAATCCCCTTTGGGAGCAAGATACAGGGGCTCTCCGTGACAACTATCGCCCGCACAATAGCCTGCGCGCTGTAGATGCTTCGCCACCGTAAACAGCTGCTGCCAGAGGTCATCTTCCAGCGTCTGCTGGCGCATCTGCTGCATGATACCGAACTGCAATGAGGGCAAGAAACGGGAAGCCCCCAGCAGAAGGATGCTGCTGATAGCCATCGCAATCAGCGTCTCAAGCAGCGAAAAACCCCGCATTAGCATGTTGCCGCCTCACACAGGCGCACACGCCCCCAACTGGATATCACGATGCTCCAGCTATCCGCCGCGTTTGAAAGCACAATGCTTCCCGCCCAGGCGGTGTTCCGCACGCCGAAGAAGGTCAGATTAGGCGTCATTTTGCTGAGACTGACCTGCGCCCATAGCGGCCTAAAAACCGCGGGGTTTCCCGATGGACAGTCTGTCAGAACCGTATCATCAGCAACCAGGCACCAGTACTGCGCCGTCCGGTTAACCCGCAGCCTGCGGTCGATGTTGTGCCAGTTCGCATCGTTTCTCAGATAGAGCAGGTAGTCACGTACCGCGCTGGCGGTTTGCCACAGGCGCTGCGATTGCTGCCAGCTTTGCAAACCATATAGGCCGGAGGCGCTGAGGATAAGCACCAGCGAGATAACGATTAAGGTTTCAATGAGGGTGTAGCCGCGTTGTCTGTTCATGTTGGCGAGTATGCCGGGGGGAAAATCGTACCGCGAGGGGGTGATTTTGGTTTTATGTGAGGCTACGGAGAAAATCATGCGGGTTGCAGCAATGATGGAGGAGAATTGGAATGCTTCACGCAAAACGGGGCTATGGGTTCCCGGCGTCGCGTTGCGACGCTAGGCTACCAGACGCATAAAAAAACCGGTGCTTGTGAGAGCGCCGGTTTTTCGTTTTCCGCCAGGTTAAATCGCCACAGGCGCTTTAATCCCTGGGTGCGGGTCGTAACCTTCAATTTCGAAGTCGTCGAAGCGATAGTCGAAAATGGATTCGGGTTTACGTTTGATAACCAGTTTCGGCAACGCGCGCGGTTCGCGGGTCAATTGCAGCGCGGTCTGTTCCATGTGGTTGCTGTACAGATGGGTATCCCCGCCGGTCCAGACAAAATCACCCACTTCAAGATCACACTGCTGCGCCATCATATGCACCAGCAACGCGTAGCTGGCGATGTTGAACGGCAGGCCAAGAAACACGTCGCAGGAACGCTGATAGAGCTGGCAAGAGAGTTTGCCGTCCGCCACGTAGAACTGGAAGAACGCGTGACACGGAGCCAGCGCCATTTTGTCCAGCTCGCCGACGTTCCACGCTGAAACGATGATGCGGCGCGAGTCCGGGTCATTTTTCAGCTGGTTCACAACGGTGGTTATCTGGTCGATATGACGACCGTCAGGCGTCGGCCATGCGCGCCACTGTTTGCCGTAGACCGGACCTAAATTGCCGTTCTCATCAGCCCATTCGTCCCAGATACTGACGTTGTTTTCATGCAGATAGGCAACGTTGGTATCGCCCTGCAGGAACCACAGCAGTTCGTGGATAATGGAGCGCAGGTGGCAGCGCTTGGTGGTCACCAGCGGGAAACCGTCTTTCAGGTTAAAGCGCATCTGGTGGCCAAACAGGGAGACCGTGCCGGTACCGGTGCGATCGTTTTTCGGGGTGCCCTCATCGAGCACCTTTTGCATCAGTTCAAGATACTGTTTCATGCTTCCTCAGGAAATCTGTTTCTGCGGACGGCGAAACGCCCAGACCATCATCATGATACCCACAAGCACCATCGGAATCGAAAGGATCTGGCCCATGCTGATGTACTGTACCCATTCGCCGGTGAACTGCTGATCCGGCTGGCGGAAGAATTCACAGATGATGCGGAATAGACCGTAGCAAATCAGGAACAGACCGGAGACCGAGCCCGCCGGACGCGGTTTGCGGATAAAGAAATTCAGGATCAGGAACAGCACAATCCCTTCCAGCGCCATCTCATACAGCTGGGAGGCGTGGCGTGGCAGCGAACCGTAGGTATCAAACAGGGTTTGCCATTCTGGATGGGATGGCAGCAGCGCGATATCTTCCGCGCGGGAGCCCGGGAACAGCATGGTGTACTTGAAGCTTGGGTCGACACGGCCCCAGAGTTCACCGTTGATAAAGTTACCCAGACGTCCACAACCGAGGCCGAACGGAATCAGCGGCGCAATGAAGTCAGAGACCTGGAAGAAGGTACGCTTAGTGCGTCGGGCGAAGATAATCATCACCACGATCACACCAATCAGGCCGCCATGGAACGACATTCCACCATCCCAGACGCGGAACAGATAGAGTGGGTCTTGCAGGAACAAGTCAAAGTTGTAGAACATGACGTAGCCGATACGCCCACCGAGGAATACCCCGAGGAAGCCCGCGTACAGCAGGTTTTCAACTTCGTTCTTAGTCCAGCCGCTGTTAGGGCGATTGGCGCGGCGCGTTGCCAGCCACATTGCGAAGATAAAGCCGACAAGGTACATCATGCCGTACCAATGCAGGGAAACCGGTCCGATGGAAAAAATTACCGGATCAAAGTCCGGGAAACGCAGATAACCACTATTCATCTGTCACCACAAGTGCTTGTTATTCCGCCGAAAAAGTGGACAGCGGTAGAGATGCGCGTCGTAGGCTGCAGACGCTCCAAAGTGGCGAATGATAGCACAAGGACGACGAGAGGTGATGCGGGGAAGATGTAAAAGATATGTATAAGGGCCGGAGCTTCCCCGGAGTCGGCGTAAACGCCTCGTCCGGGCTACCATATAGATTACAGGCCGCCGCGAATCAGGCCGCCCAGACCACGACGCTCCATAAAGGCGGCAACCTGATGACGGACTTCGGTCGCCATCTGAGCCTCAAGGCTACGTTGCGCCAGAGTTTGCGCGTCCTGAAGGTCGATATGACGTAGCAGATATTTAACACGCGGCACCGAGCGACCGTTCATCGACAGATGGCGGAAACCTAAGCCAATCAGGATGGTGACGCACATTGGATCTCCCGCCATTTCGCCGCACAGGCGCAGATCGAGACCATAGCGCTCCGCTTCCTGCACAATCATCGACAGCACACGGATCATGCCAGGGTGCAGACTGTCATACATACTGGCGACCCGTGTATTGTTACGATCAACCGCCAGAACATATTGCGTCAGGTCATTGGTGCCAACCGAGATAAAATCGACGCGGCTTGCCAGATTCGGCAGCATAAAGATCATCGATGGAACTTCCAGCATGACGCCTAATCGCGGTTTCGGGATCGCATAGCCGATCATCTCTTCCACTTCGCGTCCCGCACGATCGATAAGACGACGCGCCTCATCCACCTCTTCCAGGTTTGTGATCATCGGCAGCAAAATGCTCAGATTGCCGGTTGCCGCATTGGCACGCAGCATGGCGCGCACCTGAACCAGGAAGATCTCCGGCTGATCGAGCGTGATCCGGATACCACGCCAGCCCAGACACGGGTTCTCTTCGCTTATCGGCATATACGGCAGCTGTTTATCCGCCCCGACATCAAGGGTACGCAGCGTCACGGGTTTATCGTTGAACATCTGCAACATGCCCTGATACTGCGCGACCTGCTCTTCTTCCGAAGGGAAGCCGCTTTGGAGCATAAAGGGAATTTCAGTACGGTACAGGCCGATGCCATCAATGCGCCGTCCCAGTTTCTGCTCGTGCTCGGGGCTTAAGCCCGCGTTGAGCATCACTTTGACGCGCTCGCCGCTTTTCAGCTCGGCCGGGCGCTCAACGTCCCCTTCCGCCAGGCGGCTGAGTTCGTTTTCTTCACTGATAAGGCGCTGGTATTCCTTCACCAGTATCTGTTCAGGGTCGACCAGTAGCTCACCGCGATAACCATCGACCACCAGCTGACGCCCATGGAGGATTGCGGGCTGGATATCGGCGCCCATCACCGTTGGGATCCCTAGGGCGCGTACCATAATGGCCGCGTGGGAGTTGGCCGCGCCATCGCGCACCACCACACCGGCTAAGCGATCCTGTGGCAGTTCGGCGAGCGTGGCTGCGGAGAGTTCATCCGCCACCAGAATAAAGCGTTCAGGCCAGGCATTAGCCCCGGTCGTGGTGTCGTCGAGATGGAACAACAGGCGTTGCCCCAGCGTGCGCAGGTCGCCTGCACGCTCCTTCAGATAGCCGTCACTTAGCGCGGCAAACTGTTCGGCAAACTTCTCGACAATTTTTTTCACCGCCCATTCCGCTACCGCGCCTTTGTCGACTTCGGCAAACAGTTCGCGGCGCAGGCTGGCATCGGACAGCAAGTGGGAATAGAGATCGAAAATTGCAGCGGTCTCTTTTTGCGCCCCGGCGGCAAATCGTTTGCTGTAGCGACGGAATTCGTTAGCGGCTTCTTCCAGCGCACCGGTCAGACGCTCACGCTCAAGCGCGGTGTCCAGCGAGGAGGCTTCATATACCTGCTCCATGAGCGGCAGGGTGGCATCCATCCAGCCTTCCGCTATCGCCACGCCCGGCGAGGCAGGTAGCGCACGAATGCGCGTCTGACGATACTGGCCAAATAAGGCGGTAAGCTGAGACAACGAGAGGATCGCCGCCATCTGGGTTGCCAGCGTGACCAGGAAGGACTCTTCGCTTTCGTCGAATTGCCGTAGTTCACGCTGCTGTACCACCAGCACGCCCAGCAACTGGCGGCGCTGAATAATGGGTACGCCAAGGAAGGCGCGGAAACGCTCTTCTTTTACGGAAGGGATATATTTATAGCTGGGGTGTTTTTGCGCGTCGGCCAGGTTGATGGGTTCAGCCAGTCGGCCAACCAGGCCGACGATGCCTTCATCAAAGGCGAGCGTGATGGTACGACCGCGAGGCTTTTTGAGGCCACGGGTCGCCATCAAGTAGAAGCAGCGTCGATCGTTATCGGCAAGATAGACGGAACACACTTCTGTCTCCATGGCCTGGCAGACATCAGTGACCAGAATATCCAGCGCCTCGTTCAGACGAGGCGCACTCGCGACCTTCTCAACAATTTCGCGTAAGCGCGTGAGCATAATGTGCGTGGCTTAACCTCTTTTACGTCGATACGCAGGTGCGCTTTGCGGTTTTGGCGCGCTTTCAGCAAGCGCCATCACGACACTGGCGAACTCTTTCATTACCCGGCGGTAGACGTCACGTTTAAACGAAACTACCTGGCGCACCGGATACCAGTAACTCACCCAGCGCCAGCCATCGAATTCCGGCGTGCTGCTGGTTTGCATATTGATGTCCGCGTCATTGCCGATCAACTGCAAAAGAAACCACTTCTGTTTCTGGCCGATACAAACCGGCTTTGTGTCCCAACGCACCAAACGTTTTGGCAACTTGTAACGCAACCAGTTTCGGGTCGAAGCGAGGATCCGTACATCCTTACGGCTTAATCCTACTTCTTCGAACAGTTCCCGATACATCGCCTGTTCTGCTGTCTCACCGGGGTTAATACCCCCTTGCGGGAATTGCCAGGAGTGCTGACCATAGCGCCGGGCCCACATGACCTGGCCCTGACGATTGCAAATTACAATACCAACATTTGGGCGGTAGCCATCGTCATCAATCACCGGACTACCTCAAAATAAGCTTCAATGTGAATGATTGTTTCACACTCGCTGTAAACGGTAAACCACTCTATTGCACGCCCCTATCCCGGATAACATTTGAATAACTCACAGTAATCATCATAGTTATAAACAGCGATGACAGGTTGCGAACGATTTTATTCACTTTTTCTGTGGATAGAGTTGTGAAGAAGTAGGGGTTTACCCAGGGAAAACCCAGAGTACTCCGAATAATCGCACGCGAGGCACTTTCAGTAAATCGCTATTTTTCATTATGTTATTACGGTTAATCCTGATGCATGAGCACATAACGTGATGATCATCACATAGGGGATCCTTTAATTGATGAAAGATCGAACAACGTCGGTTTTATCCACAGATTGTGCCAACATCTTAGGCATGTTTTGTGCAAAAATTCGATTTTCGTCGCACGTCAAGGCTGTAAATTGAAACAGTAGTGGGGCTTTTCCCCAGTTATCCCATTTTTCTGTGGATAACATGGTGTAAGATCCTGTTCATTGTCAGTGACCAGTTTTGTGAAACCTTTTTTTCCCACTTTTTTTGCCGAGATTTATTTCAAAAAAAGTTATATTTATCATCGGTTTGATATATTTACTCAGAAAAAGTTAAACTCTATCCACACCCGGTCAATTTGTCGTTCATTTTTTAATCAAAAGGCGTATTGCTATGTCCACCCTTGCTCCACTCCCAACCTCACCGAAAACTCAGGCGGAACTTCTCGCCCAGGCGCAACGGCTAGCGGGTTATTCACTGGGAGAGCTTGCGGCTATGGCGGGTATTAGGGCACCTCAAGATTTAAAGCGTGATAAAGGATGGATTGGCATCCTGCTGGAGATCTGGCTTGGTGCCAGCGCCGGGAGCAAACCGGAACAGGATTTCGCCACGCTGGGGGTTGAGCTAAAAACCATCCCTATCGATTCACAGGGTAAGCCGCTTGAAACTACCTTCGTTTGCGTGGCACCGCTGACCGGCAATTCCGGCGTCACCTGGGAGAACAGCCACGTGCGCCATAAGCTCAAGCGAGTGCTCTGGATCCCGGTGGAAGGTGAACGGGCAATCCCCCTTGCCGAAAGGCGCGTCGGCTCACCGCTGCTGTGGACGCCAAGCGCCGAAGAGGAGCATCAGCTACAGATGGACTGGGAGGAGTTGATGGATCTGATTGTGCTGGGTCAGGTTGAGCGGATCACCGCCCGTCATGGCGAGGTGTTACAGTTACGCCCTAAGGCCGCGAATAGTAAAGCGCTCACCGAGGCTATCGGCGCACGGGGCGAGCGCATTATGACGCTGCCGCGCGGTTTCTATCTGAAAAAGAACTTCACCTCTGCCCTGCTGGCGCGCCACTTTATGCCGTCAGCGCATTAATTTTTTGTCATGCTGCGCTGCGGGATTATAATCCCCCCGCTATCCGCCGTAAGAAGCAGACATTCCTTTGCCTTCCCCGTCTCAACAGGGAGTCGTTTCAGGGGATTGGCTTGTCCGCATCCCGGCGCGCGGCAAATTCAACGTATATCAATTAACACTTCGTTTTTTTGGCAGGACTTATCTGATGTTATTTGCATGGATCACTGACCCCAATGCCTGGCTTGCGCTTGGTACTCTGACGCTGTTAGAGATTGTCCTTGGGATCGATAATATTATTTTCCTCTCTCTGGTTGTTGCAAAGCTCCCGACCGCTCAGCGCGCTCACGCTCGCCGCATCGGGTTAATGGGCGCCATGATCATGCGACTGGCGCTCCTGGCCTCTATCGCTTGGGTTGTGCGGTTAACTTACCCCCTGTTTACCGTCTTCGATCAGGCCATTTCGATTCGCGATTTGATTTTACTGCTTGGCGGATTATTCCTTATCTGGAAATCCAGTAAGGAAATTCACGAGTCGTTTGAAGGCGATGAAGAAAGCATTAAGACCAACGTGCATTCATTCTTTGGTGCCATCGTGCAGATTATGCTGCTTGATATCATCTTCAGCCTCGATTCGGTCATCACCGCCGTGGGCCTCTCCGACCATCTGTTTATTATGATGGCGGCGGTTGTTATTGCGGTGGGCGTGATGATGTTTGCTGCGCGGACTATCGGTGAGTTTGTCGACAGGCACCCGTCGGTGAAAATGCTGGCACTGTCGTTCCTGATCCTTATCGGCTTTACCTTGATTCTTGAGAGCTTCGACGTCCATGTTCCGAAAGGTTACATCTACTTCGCGATGTTCTTCTCGATTGCAGTTGAGAGTCTCAATCTGCTGAGAAATAAGAAAACATCGCAGTGATCTGTTGCCCGTAGCCCTTTTTTGAGGGCTATGTCAGATTTTTTTAAGATTTTCCTGCTTTATGCTTTTCTCAGAGTCAGTTATTACTAGACTATAGAGAGAGAGTGCGGTGATGAAGGGGATAACGATGACAAAATGGGCAGTTTTGATTTCCGCAGTGGGTTTAGTTTTTGCTGTTTCCGGCTGTAGCAGCGATTACGTCATGGCGACGAAAGATGGCCGGATGATTCTGACCGATGGTAAACCGGAAGTTGATGACGATACCGGTCTTATCAGCTACGAAGACCAGCAAGGCAATCAGATGCAGATCAATCGCGACGACGTGTCGCAGATTATTAGACGTTAGTGACAGAGGTCAGCCGCTCGCTGGCCTTTTTTCATTTTTTTACTTCCCCTTTTTCTTCCCCTCTGCCATTTTTATATTCCTTTGTCAGGACTCTTTCCTGACGCTGTTAATAAAAGGAAGCCGGCTTATGCAGTACCACCGTATCCCCCACAGCTCGCTTGAGATAAGCACCCTTGGGCTGGGCACAATGACGTTTGGTGAACAAAATAGCGAAGCCGACGCCCACGAGCAGCTTGATTATGCCGTAAGCCAGGGCATCAACCTGATTGATGTCGCGGAGATGTACCCGGTCCCTCCTCGCCCGGAAACACAGGGACTGACGGAAACCTACGTCGGTAACTGGCTGGCTAAACGCGGTAATCGCGAAAAGCTGGTGATTGCCTCAAAGGTTAGCGGCCCGTCACGCAATAACGACAGCGGTATTCGTCCCAATCAGGCGCTTGACCGTAAGAATATCCGTGATGCGCTGCATAACAGCCTGCAACGCCTGCAAACGGACTATCTCGATCTGTATCAGGTTCACTGGCCACAGCGGCCAACCAACTGTTTTGGCAAGCTTGGGTACACCTGGGCAGACTCTGCGCCGGTCGTTTCTCTGCTGGAAACGCTGGAAGCGCTCACTGAATATCAACGAGCCGGGAAGATTCGCTATATCGGCGTTTCCAATGAAACGGCATTTGGCGTAATGCGCTATCTGCATTTGGCTGATAAGCACGATCTGCCGCGCATCGTTACCATTCAAAATCCGTACAGTCTGGTCAACCGCAGCTTTGAAGTGGCGCTGGCAGAAGTGAGCCAGTTCGAGGGTATTGAGCTGCTGGCATACTCGTGCCTGGGGTTCGGCACCCTGACCGGTAAATACTTAAACGGGGCTAAACCGGCGGGGGCGCGTAATACGCTTTTCAGCCGCTTTACACGCTATAGCGGCGAGCAGACGGAAAAAGCCGTGGCCGCTTATGTCGATATCGCGAAGCGCCACAATCTTGACCCGGCGCAGATGGCGCTGGCGTTTGTGCGTCGCCAACCGTTTGTTGCCAGCACTCTGTTAGGCGCGACAACCATGGAGCAGCTCAAAACCAACGTGGAGAGTCTGCATCTGGAGTTGAGTGAAGAGGTGTTAGCGGAGATTGAAGCGGTGCATCGGGTTTATACCTACCCGGCACCGTAAAGGTGTGATCCCGGCGGCGCTGCGCTTGGCCGGGCTACAATCTTGCTCAATCATGAACACCTGCAACACGTAGGCCTAAAAGCAGCGCGCCATCAGGCATATCGCCGGATGGCGGCAATGCTTACTGGTAGCCCGGCCAAGCGCAGCGCCGCCGGGAGTTTCACAAAAGTCAGCGCCGTTTTCCCCACAGCCACAGCACCACTATCGCCAGAGCAAACAGCACGCCGAAGCCCACGCCGACACCGACAACCGGAATGCCCACCGCCACTGCCAGCGAGTAAATCCCCAGCATAATTAGCATCATGCTGTTTTCACCAAGGTTCTGCACGGCAATCGCATTCCCTGAGCCGACGGTTTGCTTTCCACGATCTTGCAACAACGCATTCAGCGGAACGATAAAAAATCCGCCGCAGATACCGATGATAAACAGCAGCACATAGGCAGGCAGTGCCAGATGCTGTAGCGCAAAAATCGCCACCACGACACCAATCAACGCGCCGGCCGGCATACAGCGTGATACCGTCTCCAGCGTCACCAGCTTCGCCGCAGCCCCGGCTCCCACAACAATCCCTACCGCGACCATCGCATTAAGATAGGTTGGTGTCGCATTATCGGTCACCCCAAGCGCAACCGGCACCCACAGTACCAGCAGGAAACGTAGCGTTACGCCCGCGCCCCAAAAGAGGCTGGTACCCAGCAGCGAAAAGCGGGTTTCCCCGTTACTCCACAGCACACGACAGGCGTTAAAGAAGCTCTGAGTCATAGGACGAAAGCGCCAGGATTGCCCCGGGCGCGCTGCCGGTAATTTCGGGATGAAGGTGTTCGCGACCACCGCACCACAGTACATGACCGCACAAAGTCCTAGCGCTGCGAAGACGTTCAGATCGGCAACCACGCCACCGGCCACCGAGCCGACCAGAATCGCCGCAATGGTTGACGCTTCCATTAACCCGTTGGCTTTCACCAACTTATCACCGGTGGTGATTTCCCCGAGAATACCGTACTTCGCCGGAGAGTATGCCGCAGCGCCAATTCCCACCAGCGTGTAGCCAATAAACGGGTTAATCCCCGCACAAATGGTTGCCGCGCCCGCCAGTTTCAGGGCATTGGCAAACATCATCACCCGGCCTTTGCCGAAGCTGTCCGCTACCTGCCCCACAAACGGTGCAAAAAGAATGTAAGCGCCCACAAACACCATTTGCAGAACCGGCTGACTCCAGTCCGGGTAAAACTGTTGCTTCATCAGCGCCAGCGTGGCGAACAGGAGTGCGTTATCCCCAAAGGCCGAGAAGAACTGGGCCGCAATCACCGCCATCATGCCTTTTGACCAGATGGATGGGTTAGTGTGTACTGACTCACTCATTCGGATTTTCCGCTTCTGCAACCATGCTTTTAAGGGTGACGAAATCCGGTTTGCCGCTGCCCAAAAGCGGCATCTGTTTTAAGTAGCGGATATCACGAGGAACCGCCAGCTCCGGTACGCCGTTCGTCCGCGCATACTGCAACAGCTTATCGCGGGTCAGTTCATTATCGGTGGTAAACAGCACCAGCGCCTCGCCTTTGCTGGCATCTGCTTTTACCGCCGTGCCATGCATTTTCTCCGGCGAGACGCCAAGGGCCATCAACTCGACCATCTCAAGTGAGATCATCTCACCGGCAATTTTGGCAAAGCGTTTAGCACGGCCCTGAATTTTCACGAAACCCTGCTCGTCAAAGGCAACAATATCCCCCGTGTCATACCAGCCCGTCTCCAGCTCGCCATGCTGATTTTCAGCCGTCGGCGCTTCAAGCACGCCCGGATTCTCCACACGCAGATAGCCTGACATGACGTTTGGCCCCTTCACCTGAAGACGACCGCCCTGCTCAATCCCCGGAATTTCCAGCAACCGGGCATCCATACCCGGCAAAATACGTCCAACGGTGCCGGGTTTCGCCGCCATCGGGACGTTGATGGAGACTACCGGCGCACATTCGGTCACGCCGTAACCTTCCAGAATACGCAGGCCAAACTTATCCTGCCAAAGCTCTTTCGTGCTCTGCTGCAACTTCTCCGCACCCGCTACAACATAGCGTAGACGATAGAAATCATAGGGATTCGCAAAGCGCGCGTAGTGACCTAAAAACGTTGAGGTGCCAAACAGCACGGTGCAGTTGCGGTCATAAACCAGTTCCGGTACCACTCGATAGTGCAGCGGGCTGGGATAGAGGAAGACTTCCGCACCGGTCAACAGCGGCGTGAACAGGCCAACTGTCAGCCCAAATGAGTGGAATAGCGGCAGCGCCGACATAAAGCGGTCGCTGGCGGTAAAGTCGGCGATAGTTTTAATCTGCTCAACGTTAGCCAGAATGCTTTTATGGCTATGCACGACGCCTTTCGGGTGGCCTTCTGAGCCGGAGGTAAACAGGATTATTGCCGGGTCTTCCGGCTTCTGGGGCACCTGCGCCAGATGCGGCATCAGCACGCGGGAGAATATCCACAGTTTATCGACGGGAGTGACATCCCCTTTTAAATCTTCCAGGAAGACCCAGCGCACCTGAGTCAATTGTTCCGTCAGGTGCCAAAGCTTACCTTTATCAAGGAAGGTTCTGGAGGTAAAGATAGTGCCAATTTGCGCAGCGGTAATCGCACTGGTGAGCCCCTTTACCCCGGCCGTGTAGTTCATCATCGCCGGGATACGACCACGGGCGATAGCGCCGAAAATCACCGCGGCGCTGATACTGGCATTGGGCAGCATCAGGCCAATTTTTTCGCCCTTCTGGCTGTATTTATCCAGAATTCGTGCCACAAACAGCGTTTTGGTCAGCAGCTTGCGGTAGCTGTCCGGCTGGAAGTTAATATCCTCAACGCACGGTTTTTTCTCGCCATAGCGATGCATTGCCCTCAGCAGTGACTCATACAGCGTTTCGCGTGGACGCACGGCCATGCGTGCTTCCATCATGATCTGGTGCAGCATTTCACCGGCAATTTTGCGGCGGTCGCGGGCGCGCGGTGCTTCCGGCATTGGCAGCGAGGTTGGCGGTAGCAGGTGTAGCCCAATGCGCGGGAACAGACGGCGTTTTACCCGTCCTTTGAGGCGGCTGAACAAGGTTAACTCAGCGCCTTCAATGCGTAGTGGAATAATCGTGGCGCCCGACTTCGCCGCCACAAATGCCGCGCCGTCGTAGATTTTCATCAGCGACCCGGAGACTGAAATGCGCCCTTCCGGGAAAATGACCACCGGTCGTCCCTGTTCAATCAGACGCACCAGATGTTTGATTGACATTGGCTTCGTAGGGTCGAGCGGCACGAAGTCAATAATCGGCTTTAGCCAGCGCATAAACCATTTGTCGGTAATCGAGCTGTAGACAGCAAAGACCGGACGAACGGGCAGGAAGAGTGCCAGCAGAACACCGTCAATAAAAGAGACGTGGTTGGGCGTAATGAGCACTTTAGGCGCGTTCAATGCCTCGGTGTTGCCCGTCAGCCTGACCCGGAATAACAGCTTAAAAATCAGTCGGAAGAATCCCAGAAGCATACCAACTCCATTGGCCATCGTTTTGTCATTGCAGGGTACACGAGAAAACAGTGGAAAAGCAGCAGGCATCCGGGTTAAGACAAAAAAAAACCTGCGCATCTGCGCAGGTCGGTGTAAGTGATGGCGTGTGCAAAGCACACATTAAAACATTCACCAATCAATACCTCTGGGATAACCAGATTAGCAATTCGCATAACGCTTCCTCCAGCAGACATTCGCAACAGCATCCCGCAAAGTGTAAGTAAACGTTTGAATATTCCCGTTCCGTTGCAAATGACGGTGTCACTCTTCCACAACACGCTACGCAGACACCAATATTGTGCATCTCCCCACAGACTCTTCCTTGAATACAACAGGGATTTCCGTAAAACTGTTAAGGTGTAAACGTTTACCCATCGAAAGATTATTAAGGCATATTATGGCGACAATAAAAGATGTGGCCCGGCTTGCAGGCGTTTCAGTCGCCACTGTATCCCGCGTCATCAACAACTCCCCAAAAGCCAGCGATGCCTCACGTCAGGCCGTTTCCACTGCCATGGAAACCCTCAACTATCATCCAAATGCCAATGCTCGCGCGCTGGCACAGCAATCGACGGAAACCGTCGGGCTGGTCGTCGGTGATGTTTCCGATCCTTTTTTCGGCGCCATGGTCAAAGCCGTGGAGCAGGTGGCCTATCACACCGGTAATTTTTTGCTTATCGGTAATGGTTACCATAATGAACTCAAAGAACGTCAGGCCATTGAACAGCTTATTCGCCACCGCTGCGCGGCACTGGTGGTTCATGCCAAACTGATCCCTGATGCCGAACTTGCCAATCTCATGAAGCAGATCCCCGGAATGGTGCTGATTAACCGAATTCTGCCCGGTTTTGAAAAACGCTGCGTCGCGCTGGATGACCGCTATGGTGCCTGGCTGGCGACCCGCCATCTGATTCAACAAGGCCACACCCGCATTGGTTACATCTGCTCCAACCACACCATTTCAGATGCCGAAGACCGTTTGCAAGGCTATTACGATGCGCTGAAAGAGCACGGTTTGCCGTGCAATGACAGGCTGGTGACGTTTGCCGAACCGGACGAGAGCGGCGGCGAACTGGCGATGACAGAGCTATTGGGTCGCGGCAAGCCGTTTACTGCGGTCGCCTGTTACAACGATTCCATGGCCGCCGGGGCTATGGGGGTGCTTAACGATAACGGTATTGATGTGCCACAGGCCATTTCGCTGATTGGCTTCGATGACGTGCTGGTATCACGCTACGTGCGCCCGCGTCTCACCACCATTCGCTACCCGATTGTCACCATGGCGACTCAGGCAGCGGAGCTGGCACTGGCGCTGGCTGAGAAGCGCCCGTTACCGGATATTACTCACCTGTTTAGCCCGACGCTTGTGCGCCGTCATTCGGTGATTGCTCCCGCCGACGCGCCAAAATCGTAACGATACAGATGCACGGTGGTGTCCGGGTAATCCAGGCCATCACCGATGTACTGCCAGCCAAAACGCTCATAAAAATCCCGGCACGCTGAGTACAGGTAAAGTTTGTCATAACCTTGCGCTTTGGCGTAGTCGATAACGTGTTGCTGAAGTTGCCCCGCCAGCCCACGTCCCCGCGCGGGCTCATCAACATACAGCGCCGCCAACCACGGCCAGAGATCCTGACGACTGATCAAGTCACAGCGCCACAATCCCACCGTTGCCAGCAAAGCATCGCCTTCGGTCGCGATAAAGGTGATAGGCAATGCACCCGGCACCTGACTATGGCGAACCACGCTTTCGAAAAACGCGAGTGAAAGCCCGTCACCAAATGCTTCCCACAGCCAGCGGCTAACCTGCGCGGCATGTTGGGGAGCGGCGTAAAGTGGTTGAATAACCATGATGAATTCGCCCTCTGACATTCTTATATTGGGATATTCTACTCCGTGACGCTAAAAAGCGTGATCCCGGTGGTTATTTGCCACGTTCTGAGCGCTTATGCCCCTGAATGAGTGTGGTAAACTGCTGACCATTACGAAGTCTCAGGAAATAATCATGGCAACGATGCTGGATGTCTCAATACACGCAGGTGTCTCGAAAGCGACAGTGTCCCGCGTGCTCAATGGTACCGGTCAGGTCAAAGAAAGCACCCGTCAACAGGTGTTCAAAGCGATGGAAGAGTTAGGCTATCGGCCCAACTTTCTGGCGCGTTCGCTGGCAAACCGCACCAGTAACAGCATCGGCCTTGTGGTTTCCACCTTCGATGGATTCTATTTTGGTCGCCTGCTTCAGCAGGCCTCCCGCCAGACGGAAGCCTGGGGTAAGCAGCTTATTGTCACCGACGGCCATGACACGCCTGAACGCGAAGAACAAGCCGTGCAGATGCTCGCCGACAGGCAATGCGACGCCATTGTGCTCTACACCCGCCATATGAGCGAGAAAGCCATTATGGAACTGGTGAATACGACGCCAATGCCGCTGGTGGTGATTAACCGCGACGTCAGCCAGGCTCGTGAACGCTGCGTATTCTTCGAGCAGCAGGATGCGGCGTTTCAGGCGGTAGAATATTTGATTTCCCAGGGGCATCGCGATATTGCCTGCATCACCGTTCCTATCCACACGCCAACCGGTAAGGCCCGTTTGCAGGGTTATCGCCGGGCGCTGGAGCAAAATGGCATTGCGTGGGATGCAGCAAAGGTGAAGCACGGTGATTCAACCATGAACTGCGGTTACGACATGTGTAACGCGCTGCTTAATGAGAAAGTGAAGTTCAGCGCGCTGTTCGCCTGTAACGATGATATGGCGCTGGGCGCATCAAAAGCGCTGCATCAGGCGGGGCTGCGTATTCCGCAGGATATTTCGCTGTTTGGTTTCGATGACGCCCCTAGCGCGAAATGGCTGGAGCCGGGGCTTTCCACCGTGTATCTGCCGATCGATAACATGATTGTGACCGCGATCGACCAGGCGATTAAGCTGGCTAGCGGGGAAGAGATCGAGACGATCCCACCGTTTACCGGCACGCTGGTATTGCGTGATTCGGTGACTACCGGGCCGTTTTACGAATAGTGCCTGTCCCGGCGGCGCTGCGCTTGGCCGGGCTACCAGACCAGTGGGTGTAGGCCGGATAAGCGCAGCGCCGCCGGGAATCCCATCTATCAAATAAGCTCCAGCGCCAACAGCTCTTCAATCGTCTGTCGACGACGAATCAACCGCGCCACACCATGATCAAACAGCACTTCCGGCAGCAGCGGACGGCTATTGTAATTCGACGACATCGACGCACCGTACGCCCCGGTATCGTGCAGCACCAGATAATCGCCCGGAACTACCGCTGGCAGCAGACGCGTTTCGACTTTCCCGCCCTCTTGTTGAGTGAAAACGTCACCGGATTCGCACAACGGTCCAGCCACCACCGTTTCAATCTGCGCGGCCTGCGACAGCGGACGACCATCGCCCGCCAGCGCCGAAATGTGGTGATAGCTGCCATACATCGCCGGACGCATAAGATCGTTAAAGCCCGCGTCGATCAATACAAAGTGACGGCTACCCATCTCTTTAACGCTGCGCACCTGTGCCACCAGCACGCCTGCTTCGGCCACCAGGAAACGACCAGGTTCGATCTCAAGTTTCACCGGGTGTCCCAGGTGTTTAGCGATTTGCTCGCGCGCAGTATTCCACAGGCCAAAGTAGTGATCGGTGTTGATCGCCTCTTCCCCTTCACAATAGGGGATCGACAAACCACCGCCTGCCGAGATCGCTTCAAGATCCTGACCAAACTCCACCACCTGACGCACCATCGCGCCGCACACCTGCTCCAGATGACCGTAGTCCACGCCGGAGCCGATATGCATATGAATACCGACCAGTTTTAGCTGGTAGCGCTGGATCACTTCCAGCGCCGCCGGAAGGTCGCTATACCAGATCCCGTGCTTGCTATTTTCACCGCCGGTATTGGTTTTCTGGCTGTGCCCATGACCAAAACCAGGGTTAACACGCAGCCACACGCGGTGACCCGGCGATACCTGGCCCAGTTGCTCAAGCATATCCACCGACCCGGCGTTAACCGGGATTTGCAGCTCATGCACCCGCGCCAGCGTCGCTTCATCAATCATATCGGCGGTAAAGACAATCTCATCTTTCCCCGCGACATACCCTGCCGCCAGCGCACGTTCAATCTCACCTAATGAGACAGAATCCACCTTCACGCCCTGCTCACGCATCAGGCGCAGAATATGAATATTCGAGCATGCCTTTTGGGCAAAACGAATTACATCAAACTGGCTCAGTTTGGCAATCTGCTCGCGGATGATTTGTGCATCGTAAACCCACACCGGGCAGCCAAATTCAGCAGGCAGGCGCAGCAGGTTATCGGCGGTCAAGTCTGTGTCGGTATTGTTGAGTGGGCGTGGCATAGCGAACTCCGGTATCTGTTTTTTTATGATTACGCCACAGCCGGAACAGAATAAAAAATATCGTTTTATCGCGAGTCTATGCAAAAATGATATGGACCGTTTATTCGAGGATTACCCATGCCTGCCGTTAACCTGCGCCATATCGAAATTTTTCACGCCATTATGACGGCGGGTAATCTGACGGAAGCCGCGCAGATGCTGAATACCTCGCAGCCGACCGTCAGCCGCGAGCTGGCGCGATTTGAGCAGGTGCTAGGATTAAAGCTTTTCGAGCGCAGCCGTGGTCGCCTACACCCAACGGTGCAAGGGCTGCGGTTATTTGAAGAAGTGCAACGTTCCTGGTACGGCCTCGACCGCATCGTCAGTGCCGCCGAAAGCCTGCGCGAGTTCCGCCAGGGGGAGTTATCAATTGTCTGTCTGCCGGTCTTTTCGCAATCCTTTTTGCCCTCGCTGCTACAACCGTTTCTGGCACGCTATCCGCAGGTCAATATTCAGATTGTGCCGCAGGAGTCTCCGCTGCTGGAGGAGTGGCTGTCGGCACAGCGTCATGATTTAGGGATAACGGAAACAGTCCATACCCCCGCCGGGACCGAGCGCACGGAGTTACTCTCACTTGACGAAGTTTGCGTATTGCCGCAAGGGCATCCGCTGGCTGAAAAAACGGTCTTAACACCGCAAGATTTTCAGGGCGAAAACTATATTAGTCTGTCCCGCACCGACAGCTACCGCCAACTGCTGGATACCCTGTTTAACGAGCACCAGGTCAAACGCCGGATGGTGATTGAAACCCATAGTGCCGCCTCTATTTGCGCGATGGTACGCGCTGGCGTGGGGATCTCTGTTGTGAATCCGCTGACGGCGATGGACTATGCCAGCAGTGGGATCGTTATCCGCCGATTTAGCGTTTCAGTGCCGTTTACCGTAAGTCTAGTACATCCTTTACATCGCCCTTCATCAGCGCTGGTTGATGCTTTTAGCAGTCATTTAATACATCAAACACCTAATATCATTGAATCTTATAAATGCTGGCTAAATTCATAAAATCCCAAAAAAACCATGTAGCACAAATAGCTAAAGAAGTGTTTTTATTTATAACATAATGAAACCAATAAATAAGATATTATATAACATTGAAATCCATTCACGCAAAATATGATTTAATCTTTCCTTAATATACTTTTTAGAAAAACACACTTTATTGCGAATCGTAAAAAGTATAATTTTACCTCATTCCATAACACTTTCTTACTTTAAATATTAAACCATAACTAGCGCATTACTTATTCAACAGGATGCTGAATAACAGAATGACTAACAGGGAATTATAACATGACACTAAAGTTAAACCTGTGTGCTATTTCACTAGCATGTTTGGCCCCGCTCTGCCACGCAAATATGTCCGTCTATCCCATGTCAGTTGATATGAACGATCAAGGCGAAAGCAGCGTGCGTGTTATTTCTCGCTCCAGCGATGTGCAATATATTAAGACATCAATTCTTAATATCACCGGTATCGGCACAACCCAAGAAAAAGAAACTGAAATTAAAAATGGCGATCCTACCGCGATTGTCGTTATGCCTCCCAAATTCGCCCTCCCCGCTGGCGCCACTAAAATGGTACGACTGGTCGCAATGGAGCCGGTAAAGGAAGAGACAACTTACCGTGTGAAGTTCGAGGCAGTACCGCAGCTTGATGACCCGTTTGAAGGGACTCAAAATACCAAGTCGCAATTAACCATTAATCTTATCTGGGGTGTACTCGTCAGCGTCCCACCAGAAAACCCGCAGTTAAAAATCAACCTGCTTGCCGATGGAAAAATAATAAACACCGGTAATCAACGTTTTAAAATATTAAAAATTGGATTGTGTAAAAAATCACAATCAGACAAAGACTGTGCATGGCAGGATGTTGGTAATAATATTTACCCACACGCTAGCTATGTACCTAAAAACATATTGAATTACGACCGGGTCGTTGTTCAGTATTGGAACTGGATTGACAAGTCAAAACACTCACAGGACTTCCCAATTCATTAATCAGTAGTTTATTACATGGAATATAAGTAAATGAAATCAGTTATCTCTAAATCCTTACTCGCTTTCGCAATGGTTTCTGTAATGGGTTCTGCAATGGCAGTACAGAAAGATATTACCGTTACTGCAACCGTTGATGCCGCGCTGGATATGACTCAGGTTGATAACTCTGCGCTGCCAAAAAACGTTGATATGCAGTATATCCCAGGCACCGGCCTGGTTCCTTACCAGCTGCAGACCAAAATCTGGGCAAATGACGTGACTAAAGATGTCATGATGCAGCTGACCAGCGATGCCGTTCTGGTTAACAGCCTGGGTGGTGACGCCGTTCCGATGACCGTTTCCTGGGGCGGCGAAGCACTGTCTACTACCGCGGTAACTCTGGCAGCAAAAGAACTGTTCCCGAATGCTGATACCGCACTGAAAACAGGTTCTGTAGCTAAAGCCCTGCAGATCGCACAGACCACGCAGGAACCTCTGACTACCGGTACCTATCAGGGTGTTGTCAGCATCTATCTGTACCAGAACGCCGGCACTATCTAATTTTTACTGCAATAAACCCAATGAACCGAAGAAAAGTCTTCGGTTCATTTTTTACTATATCAAGGAAGATGATTGAGTAATGAAAAAATCAATTCTTGGGCTATTAATCTTTTCCATACTCAATGTCGCTCATGCACGTACAGACTCAATTCCACCAGGATTTGAAGCCATCGTGCAGGGCCAGCAGGAATATATTGACGTCTATCTTGCAGGACGCAATCTGGGTAAGTTTTACGCCACCGTTAACCTTGATACCGTTAGGTTCGAACAGCCCCAAAAGATTATCACCGCAATGGCCCTGGGTAACGATCAGGATCGTATCAAAACCGTTGCAGCAAAACTCAGCCAACCTCTTGAACGTCACGGTGAACTTGCCTGTTCGACGGTAAACAGCGGCGCTGGCTGCGGTTATCTCACCACTAACGACGTCGCACTGATTTATAATGACGAGCAGAACGCCGTCAATCTCTTCTTAAATAAAGAGTGGTACCCCGACAGCACCCAAACCGCTCTCTATCTGAAAGCGAGCCAGGATGATGATATCGTTAACGCGTTCATCCATCAGCAGGATATTAACGTCGCCATCCAGGACGATTTTAAATCGGCGTATCTGCAAGGTACGGGCGCTTTAGGCATCACCGATAACAGCTACATTGGCGGTTACTGGAGTCTGAATGGCAACGAGAGCGATGGTGAAACCGAGACTGACGTTGACGTCAGTGAACTGTACTATCGCTACGATCTCATGAGCCGCTTTTACGTTCAGGGCGGGCGAATGGACAGCCGCAGCCTGTTTAATCTTGATGGCGGTAACTTTAATTTCACCTTCCTGCCACTCGACGCCTTTGACGGGGTTCGCGCAGGATCTACCTTGAGCTATCTCAACCGCGAACAGGCGGGCCAGGGCACACCGGTCAACGTATTGCTTTCGCGCAGCTCACGCGTTGATGCCTATCGCGATAACCAACTGCTCGGTTCGTTTTACTTAAACGGCGGCAATCAGTCACTCGACACCAGCTCGTTCCCATCAGGGAGCTACACCCTTCAGCTGAAAATTTATGAAAGCAATCAGCTTGCCCGTACTGAAGTGGTTCCTTTTACCAAAACGGGGAGCATAACGGACGGCCATGCCCAGTGGTTTATCCAGGCGGGTAAACTGGCGGATGACTCCAGTTCATCAACAAGCTATAGCGATGACGGTTCCACCTCTGCCCAGGCTGGCGTGCGGCTTCCGGTAACGGCACAAAGCGAGCTGATGCTCGGCGTGGCCTCGGTAGACAATAACTTTTCTGCGGAAGTTAACGGTCATATCATCCCGGCACTGGGTGCTTTGGGTGATATGGATCTGCAAACCGGCTTTTTCTATAACGACCAGGGTGGCCGCGGTAACATGCAGCAGCTCAACTGGCGGGTGGAGAACTTGCCCTCACTGAACTTGTACCGAAAAGATACTAGCGGCGGTCAATGTTCCGGCGATACTGATTCTGAAGATTACGATCTCAACTGTTTTGAAAGCATCAGCGCAGGTCTATCACAAAACATCTTAAGCTGGAGCCTTTCCTTAAACTGGAACCGCACCCGCAACCATGCGGACTATCGCACGCGCTGGGACAACGACGAAGACTTTAGTGATAACTATTTCAACCAGGCAAGCGCTAATTCCACCTCAGATACTATCCAGTTTAGCGCCTCACGCTCTTTCAGCCTGACTAGCTGGATCCTGAACACCAACCTCGGCGTATTTACGCGTAACAACAACGACAGCACCGGCAACGATAACGGTGCCTACTTTATGTTTACCTTCAGCGAGATGCCGCGCCAGGATAATAACGCGCGCAGCCGTAGCACCACCATCGGTGCCGATTATCGCACTAGTAAAAACAGTAGCGACCAGACATCCTGGAATCTGGCACGGACCTGGTATGACGATAACGTCAACCATAAAGAAGTAGGTGTGAGCCTTGGCGGTATTAATACTGATACCCTCGACAGCGGCGTCAACGGTCGTATTGATGGTCTGTATGGCAACCTCAGCGCCTATCTCACCGACAGCTACGACACGCAGGACCGCGATCACAGTACCGCCTTTACCGGCAGCTACAGCTCCACGCTTGCCGTCAGCCGCCATGGGGTGCAGGTTGGCCGCGCGGGTAACGGTGACCCATCGGCAGCCGTGCTAATCGCGGTGAAAAAAATGGACGACGCCGATGCAGATGATTTGTCCGTGGATGCCGCCACAAATGGCAGTAAAGCCAGCCTGACCGGCGATGAATCGGTCCTGTTCCCTTACACCGGTTATGAAATGGGTTACGTCGACATCAACGACAGCGCACGTAAAAACCAGACCGGTACCACCAACCTGATTACCGGTTCAGGCAAACAAAGCCTGATGCTGCTACCGGGCAAACTGCGCTACCGCGAAGTGTCCGCCACCTTTAACTACAACTATATTGGCCGACTGCTGCTGCCGGAAGCGCTGAAAAAATATCCAGTCATTGGGGTAAACAGTGCGATGTTGCTGATGGCAGATGACGGTGGGTTCACGCTGGAAATGCAGAGCTCTTCACGCGATCTGTACGTATTGGCTGGTCAGTCATTCCTGAAATGCCCACTGAAAGTACTGAAGAAACGCGCCAGCATTCGCTTTGCCGGAGATATTCAATGCTCAGTGGTGACCTACGATCAGTTGCCTTCGCCTATTCAGGTTCAGGCGCAGCTTAAGCAATCACAGCGCAGACAGGCGCTGGAAACCGCACAAAGGGAGAGTGTGCAATGAAACTACAAATATTATTGATTACGTGCTTACTGATCAGCACGAGCGCTAATGCAGATTCCTTTAATGGCGGGCCAACACCTAACGTCACTACCATACAGGAGTATGACATCCCTTCAGGAGCACCTAGCGACTATTACTTATGGCGGAACGATTATGTTGGTGCATCAGGGTATTCTGTGTCGTTCGGCACTTTCACCTGCGCGTTTTCCGATATTCAACAAACGTGTACTCACCAAAGCAGCGGTTCGACGGTCACGATGTTCTTAACGGAAAGAAGAAGCGGCATGAAGCATGCAATGAAGGTGCAAGCCTATTCAGAAGCGATGTTTTATGACAGCACTAATCCTCAGTCCTCAACATTTTGTGGCGGCTACAAGCCTTTGAATAATAGTAATTCTTTTGGCTGCGGTGATAACTCAGCCACTAATACAGATACACTCACAGCATATATAACGCAAAGTGAAATGAACAACCTCCCTGTTGGTGGCGTTTGGGAGGGGCAGCTAAAATTCAAGTTTGATAAGGCGGGAACGGTTGTTAATTACGTTGCCAATATCACCCTCAAAGGCAAAGCCACCGGCAAACAGGATATCTACTTCCCAGAATTTAACGGCGCTAACCCACTGGTTCAGCTTGATCTTCATCCGACCGGGTCGGTCACCAGCAACAGCTATGTTGAAGATGTCACCAATCTGGATATGTGCCTGTACGACGGCTTCAACTCCAACAGCGACAGCATGACGCTATCGTTTAAAGATGAAGGTAAAGCGGCGGCGGCCCGCCAAAACGGTTATTTCTCTATCTACAACACCGCCACGGGCGGAACAGATGAAGCCGAACGCGTCGATTACCGCGTGGAAATGTTCGACCCTCACAGCAAAGGCTGGAGAACGGTTAAAAACAACGATTCCTTCACTCTACAAGCCGGAGAAAACGGTCAGGATCAAATTCGTCCGGTACGACTACCGTCGATTACCTATCCTGTACTTTGCTCCCCTGCACCGCTGCGGCTGATTGTGGATAAATTCCGCGTCACCGACAAAGCCGCCGGATACTATAAAGGCGTACTGACCGTGGAATTTAGCCCCAGCCTAAACAGCATCTAACAACGCGCTTTCCGGCCTGCCTCATAATGTAGGCCGGATAAGCGCAAGCGCCATCCGGCACCCCAGCATCAAGAAAGCATAAACTCCACCGCATCCGCGGCATGAATCGCCGCCGTATCAAACACCGGCAGCGGGCTTAATTCTGCTGGCACCAGCAGACCAATCTCGGTACAGCCACAAATCACCCCTTGCGCTCCCTGGCTCGCCAGTTCACCTATCACACTCAGGTAATAATCACGCGACGCATCGCTGAACTCGCCAAGGCATAGCTCTTCAAAAATTATCTGGTTAATTTTCTGCCGATCGCCTTGTTCGGGAATCAACGTGCTAATACCAAATTCATCCTGCAAGCGTCCACGATAGAAATCCTGCTCCATGGTATAGCGCGTACCCAGCAGCGCCACGTTGTTCATATTCTGCTGACTGATGGCACGTCCCGTCGCATCGGCAATATGCAGGAATGGCACATCACACGCCGTTTCAATCACTTCGGCGACCTTGTGCATGGTGTTAGTACACAGCACGATACCTTCAGCCCCCGCCTGCTGTAACCCGACCGCCGCGCGCGCCAGAATCTCTCCCGCCTGCTGCCAGTCCCCGCGCGACTGGCAGGCTTCAATCTCGTGAAAATCGACGCTATGGAGCAAAATCTGCGCCGAATGCAGCCCGCCAAGGCGCTGCTTTACGCCCTCATTTATTAGGCGATAGTACGGAATAGTCGATTCCCAGCTCATCCCACCCAACAGACCCATCGTTTTCATCATTTTCCCCTGTACGTTGTTATCTCTCCAGTGAACCAAAGATGTGATCAACTTTCCACATCTGCCGCTATCGTTTTCTTTTTGAGGGTTTCTGATATAAATTTAATGAAACATTGTTTCAACTTAATACAGGACGGCAGGATGTTTATTTTTCATAAAGAAACCACCCTCGAAGATCTGGGCAATGGCGTGACTCGTCGTATTCTCGCCCATGATGGCAAAATGATGGCAGTTGAAGTGAACTTCGAAAAAGGGGCAATTGGCCCGATGCACAACCACCCGCACGAGCAGTTGACCTACGTACTGTCCGGGGAGTTTGAATTCACCATTGGTGATGAGAAGCACGTGGTGGGCGCGGGAGACACGCTGTATAAGCAGCCGAATATTATGCACGGCTGCGTTTGCCTGAAAGCGGGAACGCTGCTGGACACCTTTACCCCGATGCGCCAGGATTTTTTAAATCAGTAACGGCGACGTTGGGGGGGTGATTGAAGTCTCCCCAGCAAAGCGTGACACGTAACCAAAAAACATCACCATTCGGTTCCCTCGCCCCTATGGGGAGAGGGGGCACACCGAGCTAAGACTCTATTTCTGACTATCACTCAGCAATGCTACTGAACTTAGGCTTTAAACATCCGTTTAGCCAGCACGTACCCGCATCCTAAAAAACCACCGAGCATGCAGCCTAGCACCAGAATCAGCGCTTTACCTGGGCCGTCCTTTTTCAGTGGCAGCGTTGGCGAAAGCTGGTAGGCGACCGGCATAAAGTCCACGTCAGGAATCGACAAGGCCTGGAGTTTTTTCAGCGTGTATTCACGGTTTTGCAAATCACTGTTCAAATCGCTGACATCTTTTAATGACGATTCAATTTTCAATTTTTCAGCAATGCCTGCTGCCCCTAAGGAAATAGAGAAATCAGGATCGTCTTTTACCGCCATGCCTTGGCTGTACAGCGGCTTTTGAATTCCCGCGGCATTGGCAATGCTCAAGGAATATTTTAATCGCTGAATAAGGATGTTACGCGCATTTTCCAGATGAGTACGGTCTAATTCCAGACTCTCTTTACCATTGCGAATCGTCTTATCGATGCTGCTACGCAAAGTTTCCAGCACTTCTTTGCGGACTTGCAGGCTAATAAAGTCGAGGTAGCCGTTGAGGATCTTTTGCGCCTGCTCCTGCTCGCTTCCGGTGAAGGAGAGCGTCCAGCTCACATAAGGCAGTTGCTCATTCGCTTTCTTAGGATCGGCGTTGTTCACCACCGTCAGGCTTTCAGCCATCCGGACAATTTCACGATGCAGCGTAACGGGATCGGTCGAATCATCCACCATCCCGGATGAGCGCAGCCAATCCTCGAACTGTGACTGGGAGCTTAGTTTCTTAATGAAAAGGTTAAAGATATCGCCACGATTTCCCTTGATATCAACGCCCAGCGCACGCACCTGAATGATGGCATGCTCCAGATTATCCACCTGGATACTCTCAGGCACGGCCAGAACGGCCTTGCTGGTCCACTTTTGCGGCAGCATGAAGGCCAGCACCAGACTCAGAATCGCAGCAACGACAACAAAGGCCATGACGGTCTTCTTATCTTGCCAAAGTTGTAGCAAAAGGAGACGAAGATCGATTTCGTCATTGCTGGCAACCATTGGTAAATTTCTTAGAGGAGCCGGATGCGGTAGTACTGGTTCCATTGACATAATCGGTGATTCAGCCATTTCAAAGATATCCAGACGCTTTTTTTCGAATAATTAAAATTCGATTCTATAAGAATAATCTCTATTTTATCACTCTAATTATTTGGGGTTTTGCGACAAAACGCCCGTTCTTCTCCTTGAATAGCATTCATACATAAAAAAACGCATCCTGAGCGTCTTCACCTTCCTCCCATCGCAAAATGCCACACCACTCACCTTTTTAAAACGTCGTTTCGACTTCGATCACACTTTCATCATTAATCGAATGACGCCGAAACAAATAGCAATAAAATAAATTTAAAACGGCGTTTTATAAAATAACCATGGCAGGAATATGTTTTTGAAACCAGAAGCGCCGGACGAATGAATACCAAACAAATATCTTAGATTACACTTACTTACAGGGAATGCTTAATGACTAACGCCAAGCTGACACTTTAACATCTCAGGCGCCAGAAGGCGCGAGGGATGTAACAAACACCCAATCCGTTTGACACACTTGTTCGCCAGGTAGGTATGTATGAATGAAAACAGAATGCTGGGATTGGCCTGGATTTCTCCCTATATCATAGGGTTAATAATCTTTACGGCCTTCCCATTCGTTTCATCTTTCTTCCTCAGTTTTACTGAGTATGACTTGATGAGTCCGCCGGTGTTTAACGGCATCGAGAACTATCGCTACATGCTGACGGAAGATTCCCTCTTCTGGAAATCCATGGGCGTGACGTTTGCCTACGTATTTTTAACCATCCCATTAAAACTCGCTTTTGCTTTAGGGATTGCGTTTGTTCTTAACTTTAAATTACGCGGTATTGGCTTCTTCCGTACTGCTTACTATATCCCGTCGATTCTCGGTAGCTCTGTGGCGATCGCCGTTCTATGGCGTGCACTGTTTGCTATTGATGGCCTGTTAAATAGCTTTATCGGCGTACTCGGTTTTGACCCGGTTAACTGGCTGGGCGAGCCGTCTCTGGCACTGATGTCCGTGACTTTGCTGCGCGTATGGCAGTTTGGTTCGGCGATGGTTATCTTCCTGGCCGCTCTGCAAAACGTCCCGCAATCGCAATACGAAGCGGCAATGATTGATGGCGCGTCTAAATGGCAGATGTTTATGAAAGTCACCGTGCCACTGATTACGCCGGTTATTTTCTTCAACTTCATCATGCAGACCACTCAGGCATTCCAGGAGTTTACCGGCCCGTACGTTATCACCGGCGGCGGCCCAACCTACTCGACCTACTTGTTCTCACTGTACATCTACGATACCGCGTTCAAGTACTTCGATATGGGTTATGGCGCAGCGCTGGCATGGGTTCTGTTCCTGGTGGTTGCTGTCTTCGCTGGCATCGCCTTTAAGTCTTCAAAATACTGGGTGTTCTACTCCGCCGATAAGGGAGGCAAAAATGGCTGATATCCAACAAATCTCAGAAGCAAGAAGCATTGCTGAACGTGAGGTTGCCCGAACCCTTAGACGCGAAAAGATCAACGCCTGGATCCGTTACGTCATTCTGCTGTTCGTCGGCCTGTTGATGCTCTACCCGCTGGCGTGGATGTTCTCGGCGTCGTTCAAACCGAACCACGAGATCTTCACCACCCTGGGCTTGTGGCCAACGCATGCCACCTGGGACGGCTTTATTAACGGCTGGAAAACCGGTACGGAATACAACTTCGGCCATTACATGCTGAACACCTTCAAGTATGTGATTCCGAAAGTGATCCTGACCATTATCTCTTCCACTATCGTGGCGTATGGCTTTGCCCGCTTCGAGATCCCATGGAAGAAATTCTGGTTCGCCACGCTCATCACCACGATGCTGCTGCCAAGCACCGTGCTGCTGATTCCTCAGTACCTGATGTTCCGTGAAATGGGCATGCTGAACAGCTATATGCCACTGTACCTGCCGCTGGCATTTGCTACGCAAGGGTTCTTCGTCTTCATGCTGATTCAGTTCCTGCGCGGCGTACCGCGTGACATGGAAGAAGCGGCTCAGATTGACGGCTGTAACTCCTTCCAGGTGCTGTGGTACGTGGTGGTACCGATTCTGAAGCCGGCGATTATCTCCGTCGCCCTGTTCCAGTTCATGTGGTCTATGAACGACTTTATCGGCCCGTTGATCTACGTCTATAGCGTAGACAAGTACCCGATTGCACTGGCTCTTAAAATGTCCATCGACGTCACCGAAGGTGCGCCGTGGAATGAAATTCTGGCAATGGCGAGTATCTCCATTCTGCCATCCATCATTGTGTTCTTCCTGGCGCAGCGCTACTTCGTTCAGGGCGTGACCAGCAGCGGAATTAAAGGTTAAGAGGGATATATCATGGCTGAAGTTATTTTCAACAAACTGGAAAAAGTGTACTCCAACGGCTTCAAAGCGGTACATGGTATCGACCTGAAAATCGCAGAAGGGGAGTTCATGGTGATTGTCGGGCCATCAGGCTGCGCCAAATCCACCACCCTGCGTATGCTGGCTGGTCTGGAAACCATCAGCGGCGGTGAAGTTCGCATCGGCGAGAAAATCGTCAACAACCTCGCGCCAAAAGAGCGTGGGATTGCGATGGTGTTCCAGAACTATGCGCTGTATCCGCACATGACCGTGCGTGAAAACCTGGCGTTCGGCCTGAAGCTGAGCAAGATGCCGAAAGCGCAGATTGAGGCGCAGGTGAATGAAGCGGCAAAAATTCTCGAACTGGACGAATTGCTCGACCGCTTACCGCGCCAGCTCTCCGGTGGTCAAGCACAGCGTGTGGCGGTAGGCCGTGCGATTGTGAAAAAGCCAGACGTGTTCTTGTTCGATGAACCGCTGTCTAACCTCGACGCCAAACTGCGTGCCTCAATGCGTATCCGTATTTCCGACCTGCACAAGCAGTTGAAGAAATCCGGTAAACCAGCGACGACCGTATACGTGACCCACGATCAGACCGAAGCGATGACCATGGGCGACCGTATCTGCGTAATGAAACTGGGCCACATCATGCAGGTTGATACGCCAGATAATCTGTATCACAAGCCGAAAAACATGTTCGTTGCGGGCTTTATCGGTGCGCCAGAAATGAACATCCGCTCCTGCAAACTGGTGGACAAAGAAGGTCGTCTGAACCTGAGCATCGGCGATGAGTTTATGCCGCTGTGCGACAGCCTGCACCAGAAACTGACCGGCCATGAAAACGAAGAAGTGTTCTACGGCATCCGCCCGGAATTCGTTTCCGTCTCCGACAACCCGTATGAACACGGCGGTTGTAGCGGCGAGATGGTTCGTGTGGAAAACATGGGCCACGAATTCTTCGTTTACCTGAAAGTTGCTAACTATGAGCTGACGGCGCGCATTCCTTCAGATGAAGCTAAGCCAATGATTGATAAAGGTCTTCATCGTAAGGTGTACTTCAAGTTTGACATGGATAAATGCCATATTTTTGATGCTAAAACTGAACAGAACCTCTCTATCTAATCTGGAGTCTTAAAATGAAAAAAGTGCTTTTAAGCGCAGCAATCTCCGCCACCCTGGGCCTCACGGCCCTCCCTTCTATGGCAAAGGATGTCGATCTTCGTATGTCCTGGTGGGGCGGTAACGGTCGCCACCAAGTGACTTTGAAGGCGCTGGAAGAGTTCCATAAGCAAAACCCGGATATTAATGTCAAAGCTGAGTACACCGGTTGGGACGGCCACTTATCCCGTCTGACTACCCAGATTGCTGGCGGTACCGAGCCGGACGTGATGCAGACCAACTGGAACTGGCTGCCGATTTTTTCTAAAAATGGCGACGGTTTCTACGATCTGAACAAAATGAAGGACGTTATCGACTTAAGCCAGTTCGATGCGAAAGAACTGCAGTCCACCACGGTGAACGGCAAGCTGAACGGGATCCCAATCTCCGTGACCGCACGCGTGTTCTACCTCAACAATGAAACCTGGAAGCAAGCGGGCGTTGAATACCCGAAAACCTGGGATGAGTTGATGGCGGCGGGTAAGACCTTCGAAAGCAAGCTGGGTAAACAGTATTATCCAGTGGTTCTGGAGCACCAGGATACGCTGGCGCTGCTGAACTCCTATATGACGCAGAAATACAATATTCCGGCAATCAACGAGCAGACCAAGAAACTGTCCTACAGCAAAGAGCAGTGGGTTGAGTTCTTCCAGATGTACAAAAAACTGGTCGATAGCCACGTGATGCCAGACACCAAATACTATGCGTCATTTGGTAAGAGCAACATGTACGAAATGAAGCCGTGGATCCAGGGCGAATGGGGCGGTACTTATATGTGGAACTCCACCATTAACAAGTACTCCGATAACCTGAAGCCACCGGCTAAGCTGGAGCTGGGTAACTACCCAATGCTGCCAGGTGCTACCGATGCGGGCCTGTTCTTCAAACCTGCGCAGATGCTGTCTATCGGCAAGTCTACCAAGAACCCAGAAGCCGCAGCGAAAGTGATCAACTTCTTGCTGAACAGCAAAGAAGGCGTGGATACGCTGGGTCTGGAGCGTGGCGTTCCGCTGAGCAAAGTGGCGGTGAAATACCTGACCGAAGATGGCACCTTGAAAGAGAGCGATCCGTCTGTTGCCGGTCTGCGCCTGGCGCAGTCTCTGCCAGCGAAACTGAGCGTGTCTCCGTACTTTGATGATCCGCAGATTGTTGCCCAGTTCGGTACCTCTTTGCAGTACATCGACTATGGTCAGAAAACGGTAGAGGAAGCGGCATCCGACTTCCAGCGTCAGGCTGAACGTATCCTGAAACGCGCCATGCGCTAATTGATTTAAATGTATTAATACCCTGCAACTTCCGGTTGCGGGGTATTTTTTTATCTAAGGAGAAAGCACATGAAAGGCAAAATCATCCCGCTGAATTTCCGCCAACAGACAGACAGCGAAACCGGTCACGAAGTGATCCGGATGACGCCACCGCACATTATTTGCCACCGGAACTACTTCTACCAAAAATGCTTTACCCGCGATGGCGGCAAACTGATTTTTGGCGGCGCGTTTGAGGGGCACTGGAACTACTATTTACTGGATATCGCCGCGCACCAGGCCACCCAGTTGACCGATGGTCCAGGGGATAATACTTTCGGCGGCTTCTTGTCGGATGATGACCAATCTTTGTGGTACGTCAAAGATACGCGTCAGCTCAGACGCGTTGACCTCACTACGCTTGAAGAGTACGTGGTGTATGAAGTGGACGACGAGTGGGTCGCCTACGGGACGTGGGTTGCCAACTCCGACTGTACAAAACTGGTCGGTATTGAGATTAAAAAACGCGACTGGCAGCCGTTAACCGACTGGTCAAAATTCCGCGCGTTCTACTTTACCGAGCCGGAATGCCGTCTGATTAATATCGACCTGAAAACCGGCGAGCAGCGTACAATTTTGCAGGAGAAACGCTGGCTTGGGCATCCTATCTACCGGCCTTACGATGACACTACCGTCGCGTTTTGCCACGAGGGACCGCGTGACGCGATTGATGCGCGGATGTGGTTGATTAATCAGGATGGCAGCAACCTCCGCTGCGTGCGTCAGCAACAGCCGGGCGAAAGCTTTACTCATGAATTCTGGGTGCCGGATGGTTCTGCGCTTTATTACGTCGCGCATCAGGAAAACAACCCGCATCGCTATCTCTACAGTGCCGATCCGGTCACCCTGGAAAACCGCCAGTTGATGGAGATCCCACCCTGCTCTCACCTGATGAGCAATCACGATGGGTCTTTAGTGGTCGGCGACGGTGCGCCGCATAATACCGGCGACATCAGCCTGAACGATCCGTTTATCTGGGTATTTGATTTGCAAACCGGCGATAAGAAAGCGATTTGTCAGCATAACAGTAGCTGGAAGGTGCTGGATGGCGATCGTCAGGTGACCCACCCTCACCCGTCGTTCTCACCGGATGGTGAGTGGGTGCTGTATACCTCAGATGTTGAAGGAATGCCGGCACTGTATTTGGCGAAGGTGTAGTTGGGTGCTTCCCGGCGGCGCTGCGCTTGGCCGGGCTACTGATTGGTGATTCCCGGCGGCGCTGCGTTTGGCCGAGGTACTGATTGGTGATTCCCGGCGGCGCTGCGCTTGGCCGAGGTACTGATTGGTGATTCCCGGCGGGGTTGCGCTTGGCCGGGCTACTGATTGGTGTAGCCCGGCCAAGCGTAGCGCCGCCGGGATCTGTTTACACCCCGATATCGCGAAGTTTCTCGCCTTTCATCAGCTTGCGTTCAATATGTTCAAGCGTCACCCCTTTTGTTTCTGGAATCAGCCAGAAGGTGACACCAATAAAGGCCACGTTCAGCACGGTATACAGCCAGAAAGTCCCCGCCGCGCCAATCGAATCCAGCAGCGTCAGGAAGGTCGCACCAATAATCATATTCGACACCCAGTTAGTGGTGGTCGAACAGGTGATACCAAAGTCACGACATTTCAGCGGCTGGATTTCCGAGCACAGGATCCACACTACCGGTGCGGCACTCATCGCATAACCTGCGATGCACATCATCGTCATCCCCACGGACAGCCATGAAAGGCCGCTGGATGCGGTACCGTTATCAAACTGCATCAGGCAATAACCCAGCACCAACGTGCCTACCGCCATCACGCTAAAACCAATTTTCAGCGCCGGTTTACGCCCGGCTTTATCGACCGTAAATACCGCGATAAAGGTGGCAAACATAAAGGTCAGCCCCACCACCAGCGTGGCAATCATCTGCTGTTCGGTGGTGGTAAAGCCCGCCATTTTAAAGATGCGCGGCGCGTAATACATGATGATATTCATACCGGTAAACTGCTGCATAGCTTGCAGTAACATCCCGAGGAACACCGCACGGCGAACGTTGCGGTTAATTTTGAACAGCGCCCAGCCCCCCTGTTTGAGTTTCAGGCTTTCACGAATTTCATTGAGCTCATCGCGCGCTTTCTCGGAGGTGTCACGCAGCATACGCAACACTTCCTCAGCCTCAACATGACGACCTTTCTCTGCCAGCCAGCGCGGGCTATTTGGCAGGAATATAACCAGAATAATCAACAAGACCGCCGGTAGTGCCAGCACACCGAGCATCGCCCGCCAGTTGCCGCTGTAGCTAAAGGCCGTATCAGACAGAAACGCCATCACGATCCCCAGCGTTACCATCAGTTGGTACATGCTGATCATCTTACCGCGCACGTTTTCGCTCGCCATTTCTGACAGATACAATGGTGCTGTGTAAGAGGCAATACCTACGGCCACGCCAAGAATCACCCTGGCAATTAACAGCATTTCGACATTGGCGGCAAACGCCGAGCCAATGGAACCTGCGACAAACAGAATCGCCCCTACCATCAGGCTGTATTTGCGCCCCAGGCGGAAGGAGAGCCAACCGTTAAATAACGCGCCAATGGCCGCCCCCAGCATCATGCTGCTGACAACCCACTCTTGCATACGGCTGGATAAAACGAAGTGATCGGTGATAAAGGGCAGCGCCCCCGCAATCACGCCAATATCAAGGCCAAAAAGTAATCCTGCCACCGCAGCGGCAATCGAGACAAACTGGTTCATACGCTTTGTATCACGCTGGGTACGCGGCATTAGCGAAGGATCGTTACTGATTGAAGTCATTTTTATTCCTGCCTGGCAAAGTAACACATGGCATGAAAGTAAGTGATTGCAGGGCAAAAGTGTCAGGCTGGACGCGTTAAAGATATGGATTTTATTGCTGCACTGTATGGTTTTGTGATGGACATTTTACTTTCAGATGGAGGTCTTAATCGTTCCGCACCGTCAAAACATCCTGTTACACACGCGTTACTATTTATCAATGGGCAGATCCACATGGATTATCTGGATATTTAGATATGGATGATTTGCACACAATCCCGGCGGCGCTGCGCTTGGCCGGGCTACAAATGTACACGGACGTAGCCCGGCCAAGCG
>Ga0308165_1000773_pt1 | contig 51215 bp, 55 predicted proteins | sample PhyWR2_FD_201032 | JGI IMG/M metagenome (GOLD analysis project Ga0308165, IMG submission 201032) | Phyllosphere microbial communities from UC Gill Tract Community Farm, Albany, California, United States - DLSLW.R2 | ecosystem: Host-associated > Plants > Phyllosphere > Unclassified | place: USA... | reverse complement strand
ACTAACCGCCTTTTAACTAACAAAAAACAAATATGGGAAAAATCTAATTGCTTCGCACAATGGCGAAGCCTTGATCTTTAACCAATTTAAAATCACTTTTTTAAAATTAAGTTAACGGCTATGGTTTCTAACGAGCGTTAGCAAATTTCTAAACCCTTGAGAAACCTGTTTTTACAGGTTTCTCCAATTTCGCAACCGATGAAAAATGGCAGCTTCAATCGAAAGGACGAATCTTCTGTTGATCTGCCAATAGTGGCGCAGAGAAGAATCTTTAGTGATTGTATAAGGAATTCGATTTTTCATAATGTGCTAATTATTAGCTATATTAATATTAATCAAAATCGATAAAAATGAAACTGAAATCTAAATTTATAATAGCAACGCTACTACTGGCCGTTTTTATAGTTGATATGGTTTGGTGGTTTCGTACTACAGGTAGCAATAGCTCCTTTGAAATTGCGAAAAATAATTACCTATCGGCATTCCCTGTTTTTTTACAAAACTCTTTATTGTTAACCGCTATCGCTATTCTATTTTTAGTTATTTCGGGGGTGTTTTTTGTTCAAACAAGAAAAGGGAATAAACTTAAATCATTATCTACCGTTGGATTTTGTATAAGTTTTACCTTAGCTTTTTGGCAGTTATTTTCTTTAATGTAAAGTTAAAAATCAAGGTCTGTTCCTCGAAATGAGGGTATTATTGTCGTTCAGCGGAGCAGGCCCTGCCAATTAAACCTGATTGGACGGATGCCGATTTTTTTCTATCGGCAGGAGGGAAAGCAGGACTGCTGTTGCCAATGAAAAGCCAGACCTTGCTTTCCAAAAAGTAAGCAATGAAAATTATGTGAATGTTTGTACTATTGATAATAGTTGGAAAGATGCTGAAATAAATTCAGCATGGTGAGAAGTAAAAAAGTACCAAGCAAAAACCCTTCGCAGATTTGCATCTACGAAGGGTTTATATTTTGAAAAAGCTTAATTAAAGCAATAAGCAATTATCGATCAATCGAACCCATTACTTTTTGGCCGAAAGCATTTAATGCATCTTTTTCTGCGGCACCTTCACTTACCATTTGGTGTACTTCTAAGGCACCACAAATGTTGGTAATCATTTCGCCTGCAACATCAACCTCGTGCTCGCTCACACCTCTAAACTCGCAAAAAGCTTCTAAAACCTCTAAAGTAGTCTCCAGTTGTGCCGGAGTGGTGTTTTGAAATAATTGTCTTATAACCGGAATCTTCATTACTTGATCTTGTTAAATAGTTCTACTAAACCTTCTGCTTTGTTGGTTTGTACCTGGTCTACCAAAGCACCACCTTCAAAAGCTGCGAAAGTTGGTAAATTATCAACGTTTGCAAATTTGCGTGAGTTTGGAAGTTTTTCGGCATCAACAATTAAGAAAGCTACATCTTCGTTTTCAGCAGCCAGTTTTTTAAACTTAGGTTTCATGATCCGGCAGTTACCGCACCATGATGCAGCGTACTGAACCATAACCTTTGAGTTATCGGCTAAATATTGTTGAAGATTATCTTCTGTTAATTCTAAAAACATAACGTTTTGTTTATTAGTTAGCGGCTAAATATTCAGCAACACCGGTTCTGTTCGCATTCATTGCTTCTTTTCCTTCTTCCCAGTTCGCAGGGCAAACTTCGCCATGTTTTTGAACGTGAGCGTAAGCATCAATTAAGCGTAAATATTCTTTTACGTTTCTGCCTAGTGGCATATCGTTAACGCTTTCATGGAAAACTTTACCAGTTTCATCGATTAAATAAGTAGCCCTGAAAGAAACATTTGAACCTGAGAAAGATTCGTTTCCTTCTTCGTCGTAGTTAACTTCCTGGTCTAAAATATCTAAGATACCAGATAATTGTCTGTGCGTATCTGCTAAGATCGGGTAAGTAACACCTTCAATACCGCCATTATCTTTTGGTGTGTTTAACCATGCGAAATGAACTTCGTTGGTATCGCAAGATGCACCGATTACAATTGTATTTCTTTTTTCAAACTCAGGTAAAGCAGCTTGGAAAGCGTGTAATTCTGTAGGGCAAACGAAAGTAAAATCTTTTGGATACCAGAACAATAACACTTTGCTATTTTTGTTTACAGCTTCTTCAAATACATTGATTTTCAAGTCATCGCCCATGTCCGACATTGCATCAATACTAACACTCGGGAATTTTTTACCTACTATTGCCATAATTTTTTGTCTTTATTTTTGTTGGCACAAAGGTAAGGGTAAAAGAGGAGTCAATCAACCTCGTTTCATTAATTGTTAATCGTATTTATTGATAACGATATAGATGAAAACTATAATTTAAAAATTAAATATAATAGATTCCTATTTTTGTTTTTTGTCGTCATTTCGAGCGGAGTGCAACGTAGTCGAGAAATCTATCGAGGTTAGATCTCTCCGTTTCGCTGCGCTCCAGTCGAGATGACGACTACTTTATTTCGCGATCTATTTCTTCAACGTATTTTCATACAATTTAAAAATGCGTTTATATTCATCAGTCCAGCTGCTGGGTTCAACAAAACCATGGTCCTCTACCGGGTAAACGGCAAGTTCCCAATTGTTTTTTCCCAATTCAATAAAACGCTGCGTTAGGCGAACAATATCCTGAAAATGTACGTTTACATCAACCATTCCATGTGCCATTAAAAGGTTTCCTTTTAACTTATCTGCAAAATAAATGGGCGAACTTCTTTTGTAGGCAATCGGATCGTTAAATGGCTCGTTTAAAATATTTGAGGTATAACCATGGTTGTAATGTGCCCAATCGGTAACCGAGCGTAAGGCTGCGCCGCTTGCAAAAACATCAGGTTCGTTAAACATGGCCATCAAGGTAATAAAGCCACCGTAAGAACCACCGTATAAGCCAACATATTGTGGGTTAACGCCATATTTTTCTATCAAAAACTTAACACCATCGGCCTGATCGGTCAGATCTTTTCCGCCCATGTGGCGGTAAATGCCTGTACGGTGATCGCGGCCATAACCCGAACTTCCGGTATAATCGATATCGATTACGGTGTAGCCATTATCGGCCAGTAAATTATTGAACATGAATTCGCGGAAGTAGGTGCTCCATCCGAAATGCACATTTTGAAGATAGCCAGCTCCATGTACAAAAACTACTGCAGGGTGGTTGGGATGTGGACTATCTGACTTATAAACCCTCGCATATACATCTGCTCCATAACGGTTTTTAAACGTTACCATATCCGGCTGGCGCCATTTGTAAGAATTGAATTCTGCCGAGGTAGACTGGGTAATTTTTTCAGCTTTCGCACCAAGCTTATTGGCCTGAAGATATAGCTCACCTGGTTTATCCATGTAAGAATAATTGATCGCAATATATTTCTCATCAGGGGAAAGGGTAATATCATTTAAACCTTTCATGGTGGTAATTTGAACCAGTTCGCCACCGTTTACACTTATTTTAAAGAAGTTTGTAATCCCTGGGTGTTCTCTATTTGTTTTAAGGTAAAATGTATTTCTATCTTTCGACAGCTGAACAGACTGAACTTCCCACTTTCCCGAAGTAAGCTGTTTTTTGTCGCCTGTTGCAATATTGGCTACATAAAGATGCGAGTAACCCGTAGCTTCGCTTTGGTAATAAAAGCGGTTATTATCTATCCAGCCTACTGTGCCCTGATAATAACCACTGATACCAGGCCCACCGATCCAGGCTTCGTCGCGCTGGCGGTCTATCTGTGAAAATTTGCCCGTTGTGGCATCAAGTTTCAGGATCCAACGGTCTTTGTTGTCTGTAGAAGTGGCTACAACAACTGCCATACTGCCGTTATCATTCCACATCGGGCCAAAGAAGTTTACTGGTCGATCGGCATTTTTCTTTTTTAGTGTGTCCAGTTCTTTCGGATAATCTTTAAGGTAATCGGGCAGATCCTTTATACCTGGGATGGTAGCAGTTTGAACCGCATAAACAGAATCTTTCCTCGTATCGTAAATAAAGCCCTTCGAGGTATTTTCATTTTCTCCCACCTTTGTTCTACCAGCGATATCTTCAGTATAACCAGACGATGTAATATAATTGGGAACAATGGTACTATGGTTATTCGGTGTTGGGGTGGTAAGTTTGTAGGTAATAAAGTGCCCGTCTGGACTAATCGCTACACCATTTAAAAATTTATCTTCGGTATAAAGTTCTTTTAAAGGTTTTGTATCGGCTGTAGCTGCTCCAGAACGGCCTCTTCCACTGCGTGAGCTATTTCTTGCCTCGGCATTCCTTTTTTTGATGATATCAAAAAGTTCGGTTTGTTGTGCCTTTAGCCAGTTATCCTGTTCGGTTGTAGGCTTGCTTTCTGGCCTGCCGGCTTTTTTACCCTTAACAAAGTTGGTTAACTGTTTGGTTTCGGCAGATTTTAGGTCAACTTCGAAAAGGTTATCGCCCAGTTGGTAAACCACGTTTCCATTGGTTAAGAAAACCGGATTGCTTTCTCTTTCCTGCGTACTGGTTAAACGTGTTTCTTTATTGCGTTTAAGATCGAATAAATAGATGTCGCCGCTTTTTTCGATTAAACCGAGCGAATGGTTGGCATTGTAGGTGTAGTTTAAGCTTAACAGTTTTTCATCTTCCTTTTCTGCTGCTTTAACAGGTTTTTTTGAGCTTGCTAAAACCTTGAACAACTCTTCTTTGGCTTTATTTTCAGGATTCCAGTTAAAATACAGGGTTTTGCTATCTGCAGTCCAACGGAAATTAGTAGGAGCTACCCCCATCCATTTCGGGTCGCGCATTATTTTTTCGACTGTTAAGGGGGCTAATTGTTGCGCAAAAGTATATTCGCCCGTGCAGAGCAAAAGGAAAAGTAAATATTTCTTCATGAATTTTAGGTTTGGCTGCAATTTAGGGAATGGGCAGGCCAATTTTAGAAGGAAATGGAAATGTTACAACGCCTCACCCTATTTGAGAAAGTGGGGTGTCTGGTAATGCCTGTTCATTCCCTCTCCTTAAGGAGAGGCATACAAAGGACAGAAGTAGAAACACCGGCATTGATAGGGTGAGGTTAACGGATCACCCTTCCGGTTTTATCTACGTTTACGTCGTCAAAAGGTTTTAGGTATTCGTTAATGATTACCGAAAATTCCCTTCTGGTGAGCACTTTTTTAAGATCGTATTTTGAAGCAAATTTGTAATTTTTATTCCACTTTTTTTGAAGCTCGGATTTGGTGGCATCAACAGATTTATTGCCAACATAACAAACCATGGCGATTGTATTTTCTAAATTGATGGGGATATGCTGATGATCGTCGAACCAGATCTGTGCCTTATAATAGTAATCTTTGATTGGTTGTTTAATCTCCTCGTAACTTACCTCTTTTTCCGGATTGAAATAGGCTTTGTTCTGTTTTATTTCTGCCTTAATAATACCCGTTATACCCACTTTTTGGATCGCCAGCCAGTTAGAGTCGATCAATTTTACATCCTCGAAAGGCATCAATGCATTTTTATAACTCAATAGCTCTCCCTGAATTCTTTTCAGGTTTGATAAACTGGTTTTGGTGTCGAAAAAAGCTGCATAGGCTGCGGTTGCCCCGGCAGCGGTACCGGTTTCAGCCTGATCGGGATTGATGTATAAAAGGTTTTCCTGATCAGCGAGTAGCAAACTATATAAAGATAGAAAATTGGCCCCGTTTGAAGAAACACCCGCTATCGAAGTTCTGTATAAGTTTTCGCTATAATTTAATTGAGTTGAAGCTGCGGCTTTTAAACCCGTTGTTTTTAATGCAGCCATTAATTTTTCGGGACTATCGGCCAGCACCAGGATTTTGGCCTTAATGTTTTTATCTTTATTAAGTTTCACTTCCCAGCCACTTCCTGAGCGTTTAATTTCGGTATAAGGAGTTTGATTTATTACTTTCAACAGTGTGGTACTATCTACTTTGCCCTTAGTATTTTTATTCTTTTTCTCATTGAAGTTCCCTAAATCATTTATTTCTTTAGCTGTAAAAATCAAATACATGTTTTTGATTTTTTGGGTTCTTGTTTCCTGTATTTCCTTTAGGTTAAATCTTTCTTTTTGAGTAAGTAGAATGGTTTTAACACCGGATTTAAACGACTGAAGTGATGCGGCATAAGCGGCATCGCCACTGCCGATAACCAATACATCTGTTTTTAGGGTTTGGGCATGGATAACCAGGGGAATTATGAATGCGAAAACAAAAAACAATCTTTTCATCTGAGGATCTTAAAAATTTGCTGCAATATGCTTTAAATGAATGAATTTTTAATGAAACGTATGCATTTTAACTAAATTTAACTCCTAATTTTAAGAAAACCGATTGAAGGGCAAAAACATCAAATGTTAGGTAATTATGGAACAAGATATCAAATCAGTTTTCGATTTACAGCAAAAACACAAATTCGAAATGCGCAAAACGGGCGCTAAAACACGGATAGGAAAACTAAAATTGCTAAAGCGGGCGCTGGAAAAAGCTGAAGAAGAAATATTTGCCGCTTTAGCAGTAGATCTGCGGAAAAACCGTTTCGAAACAGCCGTAACCGAACTCTATTTTACCTACGCCGAAATAGATCATGCCGTAAAAAAGCTTAGCCGTTGGATGAAACCAAAAACGGCGGGCAAAACGATGAGTAACCTCTTTGCGAGCAATAAAATATACTACGAGCCAAAAGGTGTTTGCCTGATTATTGCTCCCTGGAATTATCCACTGCAACTGGTGATGAGCCCTTTGGTTTCGGCAATAGCTGCCGGAAACTGTGTAATTATTAAACCGTCTGAATTAAGCGTGGCAACTGCAGGTGTAATCCATAAATTAATTGCGGCCACTTTTGAAACAAAAGAAATTGCCTGTTTTGAAGGCGATGCCAATATTTCTACCGAATTGTTGAAACTTCCTTTTGATCATATCTTTTTTACAGGAAGTACTGCCATTGGTAAAGTGGTAATGGAAGCGGCAGCAAAAAACCTTACCTCAGTTACTTTGGAGCTTGGCGGCAAATCGCCTGCGATTGTTGATGGTACCTGCGACATTAAAAAAGCCGCCGAGAAAATTGCCTGGGGCAAATTGGTTAATGCCGGGCAAACCTGCATCGCACCAGATTATGTGCTCATCGAAGAAAATAAACTGAATGATTTTGTAGAACAGTATAAAGTTGCGGTTCAAAAAATGTTTTTTACCGAAGATGAAATTAATCAAAATGATTATGCCAAGATTATCAATGAAAAACAGTTTACCCGATTAAGCACGCTATTAAACGATGCTGTTGCCAATGGAGCGGTATTGGCTTTTGGCGGCAAAACAGATGCTCAAAACTTAACCATCGTACCTACACTTTTAACCTCGGTTAACGAAAATAGCGCCATTATGCAGGAGGAAATATTTGGCCCGGTTTTGCCTTTAATTGCATTTAAAAATCTCCAGGAGGCCATTTTAATCATAAATAGTAAAAATAAGCCACTCGCATTATATATTTTTTCAGATAGCAAAAGGAACCAAAGCAAAATCATCAATGAAACCAGCGCTGGCGGAACATGTGTTAATGATGTATTGGTTCACATTAGCAATCCTAATTTGCCTTTTGGCGGTGTAAACAGCAGTGGGATGGGAAGTTGCCATGGCGTTTTTGGCTTCAAAACCTTTTCGCACGAAAGGGCAGTGGTTTTTCAGTCTAAATTAGGCTTAACCAGCATGATTTATCCGCCCTATGGCAAAAAAAGAGGTTTATTGAAATGGTTGAAGAAATTGATGTAGTTGTTTAACCTTTGCATCTTAGTGTAAAGAAGTGTTTATACCATATCCTCACGGCGCACCTTTCTCTGTTTGTTATGTGGTTAAAAAACCGATAATTCTACTTATTTTGGTTTAATGGATTTAGAAAAGCTTAAATACCCGATTGGGAAATTTGTAATGCCCGAGGTTTTTGATCAAAAACAGGTTGATACCTGGGTTTCTGAAATTGAAGCTTTGCCCCAACAGATCAGGCAAGCAACCGAAAAGCTTACTGAACTGGAGCTGGAACAAACCTATCGCCCCCAAGGCTGGACTCTGAGGCAGGTAATTCACCATGTGCCCGATAGCCACATGAATGCCTATATCCGGTTTAAACAGGCCATTACCGAGGATGTACCTATAATCAGACCGTATTACGAAGAACGTTGGGCTGAAACGGCAGAAGCCAAAAATGGTGACATCAGATTATCTCTTGATTTGTTAACGGGTTTACATCAACGGTGGGTTGCTTTTTTGAAAACACTAAATATTGAGGATTACCAGAGAAAATATATCCATCCTGCACATAATCAGGAGCTCACCTTGGACAATATGTTGGGCATGTATGCCTGGCACGGAAAACACCATTTAACGCACATTACCAATACCTTAAAAAAATGAAAAAGAATCATTTAATTTTAACGATTTTACTGCTGCTTTGCTTATTTAACAATGTTAAAGCACAAAAAGATGCATCAAAACCCTTTGGATTTGTATTAGGCTCTTGGGAAATGCAAACACCTAAAGGTAAAATTGTGGAGCAATGGAGCGAGGGAGCTGATAAAGTACTAAAAGGTATGAGCTATCGCATCAATGCAAAAGGAGATAGCTCAATTACCGAAACCTTACAGATCAGAAAAATGGGAAGGGATACTTTCTATTGTTCGACTGTGGCTAACCAGAATAATGATAAAGAGGTTTGTTTTAAACTGATTTCTACAAAAGACGGAATTTATATTTTTGAAAATAAAGAACACGATTTCCCCCAACGGATCGTGTACCAAAATTTAGGTAAAAGTGAAATGCTCGCCTGGATTGAAGGCAAGGTTAACGGTAAAAGCCGGAAATCGGAATTTAGGTATAAGCGGCAGTAGTTATATCTCTTATTTTACCTCTAAATGTATATTTATAAAGCAAGGCGGGATTAACAGTATTCATCGAAAATAATACTGGTAAAGGTTTTTTAGGGAGTGTCACCCTGAATTTATTTCAGGGTCTATCCAGCACCTTCAGTTGATATTTCATTAACCCGTCCCAGTTTAAGAAACTAGATCCTAAGAAAGATGCTGAAATAAATTCAGCATGACGATTGCGTTGGTAAAAAGAGATTAATTAATTACATCAAAACCAGCATGGCTGCACTCATCGCAATCATCATTGCATCTTCAACAATGGTTACGGTGCTCATGGGTAGATTAAAAACCGCTCCCAAGCAGGCGCATTGAATCTTTTTCTTGTTTAAAACACTTTCCAGTACACCAAGGATACTGATCGTCATTACAATCAGTGTAACCCAGTTTACAACAACAGGAGATAGGTTTAATGCAAAAGATAAGCCCAGTCCAAGCTCGATAAAAGCATAGATATAACCCCACACATTCAACTTCTTAGCTACAATATCGTACATGGCATAACTTTCGGCAAAAGCTTTTAGGTTAAGCATTTTAAAGAACGAAAAAGTAAGGAAAAAGCCCGCCATAAAAATGCGCATAAACACCATAAAATTAATGGCGTTAGCTTGCCATGAAACCACTAACGATATGGCGGTAACATATCCGAAAATTAGCAAAATAGGTTTATAGGTTTCGGCCCATGATTTTGCTTCTTCAAGTGTTTCGCTATGGTGTGCGGCAGAAATCTGATATTTACTCTCAGCGCCGCCCAAAGCTTGTTGAAGCGTATCAAGGCCTATGTGTTTATCCATGCTGATTGTTGCAGAATTGGCGTCTTTCGAAACCTCAACCGAAGTTACATCTGGTAAAACGAGCAAGTTACTTTTTACTTTATTTTCGCAACCGCCACAAGTCATGCCGGTAAGTTGATAGGTATGTGTCATGATTAAAATCTTTATACAAATTTACCGCTTCACCGGGTGACAAGCGTTACAGAATAATCATAAAGTTTTATAGAATTTTAGGTTGCTTGCATTCTGCGGGAAATTGTCATTCTGAACGCAGTGAAGAATCTTTCATCGTTTAAAGATGCTTCCTTCCTCAGCATGACAGCATATTTCTACCCCACCAAAACCGAGGTCATGGTTAAGGAACCGCCTACTGCTTTATCATTAAAGAAAGAAACTTCTTCTGTGTTGTTTTTTAGCCCGAGAGTATAAATCAGTGGAAGATAGTGTTCTGGCGTGGGGATGGCGAGCATAGCATCTGATCCTAAATTGCGGTAATCAATCAACGGTTTATGATCTCCGTTTGCAATCAGGTTTTTGAATTTACCGTTCATTTCAAGTGCCCAATCGTAGCCACCACCGTTAATCATTTCCCAGCTTAACATCCTTAAGTTGTGAACCATGTTCCCGCTGCCTATCACCAATATTCCTTTTTTGCGCAGCGCATAAATTTCTTTTGCAATTTCGTAATGTTGTGCTGGCGATTTGGTATAATCGATACTCAGTTGAAGAACAGGAATATCTGCATTTGGATACATGTGTTTTACTACTGTCCACGTACCGTGGTCTAAACCCCAATCATGATCTAAGCCAACTGGGGTGGAGTGGATCAAGCCTGGTATTTCTGCCGCCAGTTTAGCATCGCCGGGAGCGGGGTATTGTACGTCGAAAAGTGCCTGAGGAAAACCACCAAAATCGTGGATAGTGCCCGGAAAATCCATTGCTGTAACAAAAGTTCCATGGGTATACCAGTGTGCCGATACCACCAGTACTGCTTTCGGAACAGGAATATTTTTGGCCAGCTCTGCCCAACTCTCACTAAACTCATTGTTCTCTATACCGTTCATTGGTGAGCCATGTCCAATAAAAAGCGTTGGCATCAGGTCGGTTTGAGGCAAACGCTGAGTAAAATTTCTGAATTGAGATAGTGCAGACATGTTATTCCGATTAAAAATGCGGTAATAATTATTATTTATTGAAAAAGTGTTTATAAATGTCTTAACCAAATAGACTCGTCATGCTGAATTTATTTCAGCATCTTTTTAGTCTGAAAGACCCTGAAATGAATTCAAGGTGACGACCGCTTTAATTAAAGAAAAATTCCGGGCCAGGCCCGGAATAACGATCTTGTATATTTATTTTCCTTGAACGAACTCAAGGTTCAATTTAATGGCAACATCTTTTGCAACACCAGCACCAGTTGGATCATACTTAATGTTATAATCCAAACGGTTAATGGTAGCGGTAGCTCCAAAACCAGCTTTAGTATTGCCTTGCTGATCTTTGGCCGTACCGCCATAAACAACCGCAAACTTTACATCTTTGGTTACATCACGGATGGTTAATTTTCCACTTAACTCATAATTATTTCCGCTTAATTTTTTAAATGATGTACCTTCGAATTTCATGGTTGGGAATTTCTCTGCATTGAAGAAATCGTCAGTTTTTAAGTGGCCGTCCCTCATCTCAACACCTGTGGTAATGCTGTTTACATCAACCGAAAAACTGATTTTTGCATCTGTTAAGTCTGGTTTAGAGGCTGTAACTGTTCCGTCGAATTTTTTAAATGAACCATCTACAAAAGAAATGCCCATGTGTTTAACCGAAAAATTAACAAAAGAGTGCATTGGATCTATTTTCCAGCTCGTTTGTGCAAATGATGCCACACTAATTGAGGTAGCAATCAGAAATAAGAATAATTTTTTCATACCAAGTGAATTTATTTAGGTACAAATGTAAGTGGGTATCAGCCAGTCGGTCTTGACTTATGGTAAGAAATTGCGGAGAGGGATTAATTGGTTAATAATTGGACTCATAGTCTTTTGGTTGATGGTTCATCGTGAATAAGCGATCAGCTATGATCTATTAACCATCTCCCCTCATCCATTTTCCGTCTTCAATCAAACTTCATCCAGTGTTTTTCTTCCATCTGCCGAAGCAGTTTTATAAACAGAAGGTGTAATTCCGGTAACTTTTTTAAACTGTGCTGATAAATGCGCCACACTGCTGTAGTTTAGCTGATAGGCTATTTCACTTAAGGTGAGTTCGCCGTAAGTAAGCATTTCTTTTGCCTTTTCTATTTTCTGCGCGATAAAATATTTTTCGATGGTCTGGTTTTCCACCTCAGAAAATATACTGCTTAAACTGGTGTATTCCAGCTTTAGTTGTTCGCTTAAGTAAGCAGAAAGATTGATTTTGAGCGGATCTTTGGTATAGTGTACAAGGTTGATTATGGCTGTTTTAACCTGTTCTGTAACCTGGGTTTTCTTATCTTCCAGCAGTTCGAACCCATAATGGGTCAGGTTTTCTGCTATTTTGATTTTATCTTCTCCCGAAATATTTTCAGCCAGGGCTACTTCGCCGAGCTCAACCAATAATGGTTTAAAGCCAAGCTTTTCAAGCTCAGCTTTAACCACCATTTTACAACGGTTGCATACCATATTTTTGATATGCAGTTTCATCAGTTCGATTTTACAGTTTCAGAAATGTCTCCACAATCAAACATCATACTTCCATAATATGGATTTTCGATGTTTTCTTTTTCGTTTAACCAGCTTGCCTTTGCCATCGGACAATGCTGTACGTAAACGGTTTGATTGTTAAATTTCAGTCCTTTCAAAGTTTTGATCATCGCGTAAGAAATCCCTTCGAAAGCTTTGCGCTGTGTTTTAATATCATTTGAGCCAGAAAGCTGAGCCGCTTTGCTTTTAATAACGGCGGCTTGTTCCATAAATATTTTGTGCTGATCGGCAGGTAAATCTTTATGGTTTACTGCATTTACTTTTGCTGATAAAACTTTAGCTTTTTCTATCGCTACGTCTTTTTTATCTGTTGCCAGCGCATTTTTTACATCATAATAAGCTGTTAGCACCTGATTTAAGGCAACATCTGTTTTGCTCTGTGCATAAGTAAATGCTGTTGTTGCGATGGCCATAACGGCTACTAATCCTAATATTTTTTTCATCTGTTGTATATTGTTTTTTATGGTGATGAAGCGACCATGGTTTTGAGCCAGTGAAATTTAACCTGAAAAACCATGGTGGTTTCATCTTTTGTATTTTATTTTAAAACGTTAAAGAAATTAAATTCTGCACGGAGCAGATACATGTTTTTAGTGTACCGGTTATCCATATTTCCGGTGGCCTGAAAGCGATAACCTAAATCGATACGGGTTTTACTGTTTAAAATCATCTGTATGGCTGGGGCAATATCTAGATAAGATTGGCCGCTACTTGGATCTGTTTTTCCCAATAATTCTAAATATACATTAAAATTCGGCTGATTATAATCCTTATATACCACTGGTAAAACCAAATAGCCTGATGATAAACTGTATGATAACATATTTTTAGGTTGTGGCATTCCCACAATTTGCCTATCACTGTTGTCAAAAGCATGGGCATAACCCAAAGTTGATGATAACGCCAGTTTATGGAGCAGTTGGGTAAAAATCAATCCGCCCTGAATACCGCTGTTATCACCTTCAAGGTTAATATCCCTTGTATAAGTTGGCCGTTTGCTTGTGCTTACCCTTCCAAAAGCTGCGGCCCTAAAATGGCTATGTGTTTCATCCGAAGATAAAAACCGGTATTTTGCATAAATACTTCCCCCTTCTAAACGATACTTACCGTCCATATCAGATAAGAAAGCCTGTGCATGCATCATCAGGTTTTTGCTGAAACCGAGCATTACCTCCGGAATTGTGCGGCTTACAAAATCAGGGTTGTTGAACATTCCTTCATTTGTGATCCTTACACCGATTGATTTGGTGGGCATGTTACTTGCAGGCTCAGTAAATACGTAAAGTTCTTGTGCGTAAGTACTTGCGTAGGTGCCGATAACGATCAGCACCAGTACGAATATCTGCCTCATCTTAAGAAACAACTAAATGGTAAATGCGTGTCTTTTTTCCATTTATAACGCCTGTGCCAGTAGCATAAGCATCTGAATTGGCTGTTGCAGCCTGTTTTTTGAATGCCGGTCCCGAAATAAAATCTTTATCTACCACACTGGCTTTTACCGTTCCGTTAAGTGTTTTGCTTTTTGTATTAACAAAGCGGTACACATTGCCATCCACAATAGCCTGACCTTTATCATCTACTTTTACTTCATTAAAATTGAAACTCGCAGTTAGGTTACCCACAGAAAAACCAGCGTCCTGAACTTTTTTACGGACAAGATCAAGGCTGATATTGGCATCTTTTTTAAAGGTTAAAACAAAAATGTTTTTGTTTAGATCGGGCTTAACGCTGCTGATAAAATTTAAAGTTTCTAAAGATTTTTGTGTTGCTTTCGAACACATGGAGCAAGTTAAACCGGTTACCTGTAAATCTGCTGATGATATTTGTTGTGCCGAAACGTTAACGGCAAAGAACAGCATAATAATGCTGAAAATTTTTATTGCTTTCATGATTTTTTGAATTAGGATAAATTTCTGAGCTATTGTAACCCTTGATCATTTAATGGGCTCATAGCAAAATAGATGCTGAATCAAGTTCAGCATGACGGAAACAAAAAGAATCCTAATTCCTAAAAATACAATTGAAAATATGTAAAGCCATCCTCGAGGATAATGGAGGTGCTTTATTCGAAATTTTGCTAAAAAACTTCGGGAAAATGTTACTGAGGAACTCAGAAACCGGTGGATGAAGAAAAAGCTGGATCGAAAATAGCTTAGGCATCTGTATTTGTGCCTCTGCCTGGTGACTATCTTTAACTTTAACGGTTACCTGAGTGTTTTTGCAACAGCCATCATCCTTCTTTTCGGCCGGAATATCCTTGCAGAATTTGCATGAAATTTCGTTGCTAAAAAGTTTAACGTTTTCTAGTTTGCCTCCACAAAAATGAAGGCTTAAAGCCAAACCCATAACACTAACTGCATAGAATACAGCCAAAGATAGTGCTATTTTTTGTTTTAACTTCATTATTACAAAGGTAAAGCAAAAAATATCGAATAATGCGAGTATTTATTTATTGAATTTCATTTTTTAGCTTAATTTAGCCTCAAACACCAATTAAATGAAGAAAATATTATTGTTTCTGTGCGCTTTTTCAATGCTTTCTGCATTTGCGGCTAAGCCTAAAAACCAATATGTGCGTATTAAAACCGAGTTTGGAGAATGCATCGTTAAGTTATATAACCAAACGCCTTTGCACCGCGATAATTTTTTGAAACTAACCAAAGCTGGGTATTATAATGGCGTATTGTTTCACAGGGTGATTAAAGATTTCATGATCCAGGGGGGAGATCCGGATTCTAAAAATGCCAAACCAGATTCCTTACTGGGCAACGGTGGGCCAAAATATACCATCCCCGCAGAGTTTAACGATAGCTTATTCCATAAAAAAGGTGTTTTGGCTGCGGCCAGAGAAGGCGATGATGTTAACCCGGCGAAAGCTTCAAGCGGGAGCCAGTTTTACCTGGTACAGGGTAAGGTTTTTACCGATCAGCAATTAAATAATGTGGAGGAAAAACGCTTGAAGTTCAAAATTCCTGAATGGCAGCGACAAGTGTATAAAACAATAGGGGGTACTCCTCATTTAGACCGGAATTATACGGTTTACGGTGAAATTGTGGTAGGCTTGGATGTGGTAGATAAAATAGCTGCTGTGGAAACTGATAAAAATAACCGTCCAAAACAGGATGTGAAAATGGAAGTCTCCGTTTTGAAAAGGAGAGAGGTGAAGAAATTGGAAAAACAGTTGTTGCAGGGTTAATTATGGAGCAACTAAAGGTTCTTGACGGTTATCCAAAAAGAATACAACTTTTATTTCCTCTTTTCTAACCTGGTAATAAAAGGATGTATAATTAGATACTGTTACTTTTCTTAAACCAGTAATAGAAGTTTGCTCGTAAATTAGAGGGTGATGGGATATTAAATTAATCTTTTGGTAAATTATTGCCAATAGCTTATCAGAATAAGTTTTTCCCCAAGCGTTCTTCAAGAAAATCGAGTATCGCGTAGAGTGTTGTATAAGCTTCTTGTGAGAAGATGATATTTAGCCCCATCTCTCTGATAGTCTTCTTTTTACTTCTTCAAACGGAATTGTTTTACCTTCCTCCACGTCTTTCAAACCTCTTTTTATTCCTTCCTGAACATGCTTCGGCAATTCTTCCAAAACAACTTCCTCGTTGCTGCTTAAAAGTGCATCAAGTTCTGATAAAAGATTTTCATCATTCGTATCAAAAACTTTTTTTGCAATCTCAATTTTTAACTCCTCAATGCTCATAAACAAATTTAACGAAAGGAAATCTCAATTACTAAGCATTTATTCAATTAATTTCTAAATTTACCGCCCACAACGAATGAAATTACTGGATGAAAATCATTTCCTATAATGTTAATGGAATTAGGGCGGCGAGTACCAAAAATTTTTTTGGCTGGCTACAGGCTACAGATGCAGATATGGTCTGTTTGCAGGAAGTAAAGGCATTGCCTTCGCAAATTCCCGAGATTATTGCCCTGATCGAACAGTTGGGTTATCACCATTATTGGTTTCCCGCCGAAAAGAAAGGCTATAGCGGCGTAGCCATCTTATCGAAAATTAAACCCAATCATATCGAATATGGCTGCGGTGAAGAGTGGATCGACAAAGAAGGCCGGATTTTAAGGGCTGATTTTGATAATTTCTCTTTAATGAGCCTCTATATGCCATCTGGCTCGAGCGGAGATGAAAGGCAGGTTAAAAAGTACGAATTTATGCGGTTTTTTGATGTGTATATCGGCGAGCTGAGAAAAGAAATCCCAAATCTGATTGTAAGCGGCGATTATAACATCTGCCATACTGCCATAGATATCCATAATCCAAAATCGAACGCCAATTCGTCGGGGTTTTTGCCTGAAGAAAGGGAGTGGATGCAGTTGTTTTTGGATAACGGTTTTATCGACACTTTCCGCCATTTTAACAAAGACCCGCATCATTATACCTGGTGGAGTTACCGTGCAGGCTCACGGGGGAAAAACCTGGGTTGGCGCATTGATTACCATTTAGCAACAAAACCCATGGAAAGCCGTTTAAAAAATGTTAGAATTTTGCCGGATGCCATACATTCAGACCATTGCCCTGTTTTATTAGAAATGGAATAATGTAAAACGTAAAAAAGAGGAGGGTTCTGATCTCCATCTTGATGCTTTGTACTCGCTACTTAATAATACTAACCAAATGCTAATCACAAATATAAAAGGCCTGGTAGGCTTACATCCCAAAGATAAATTAGTGCTACGGGGCAATGAACTAGATCATTTACCAGTTCTTGAAAATGCCTGGCTTTTGATAGAAGAGGGTTTGATTAAGGATTTCGGGGAGATGATCTCAATGCCATCTCAAATCTCAAATCTCCCATCTCAAATCTCGGCAGCAGGCCGATACGTTTTCCCTTCCTGGTGCGATAGCCATACGCACATTGTTTTTGCAGCTTCTCGTGAAGAAGAATTTGCAATGAAAATACTGGGTAAAAGCTACGAGGAAATTGCCGCTGCGGGCGGAGGTATCCTAAATTCTGCAGATAAACTCCAGAAGGCATCAGAAGATGAGCTGTTCGAATCTGCATCGCTCAGGTTAAAACAGATGATCCGCCAGGGCACAGGGGCTGTTGAAATTAAAAGTGGTTATGGACTAACTACAGAGAGCGAAATCAAAATGCTTAGGGTAATCCGTAGGTTAAAAGATCAGTTTCCCGTCCCAATTAAAACAACTTTTTTGGCAGCCCATGCTTACCCGACTGAATTTAAAAGCAATCATCAGGGTTATATCGATTTAATCGTTAACGAGATGTTGCCTCAGATTGCAGAAGAAAATCTGGCTGATTATATTGATGTTTTTTGTGAACAGGGATTTTTCTCTGTAGAAGAAACCGATCAGATATTGAAGGCAGGAGCAAAACACGGACTAAAACCAAAAATCCATGCCAACCAGCTTTCTGTTTCAGGAGCAATAGAGGTTGCCGTTGAAAATAATGCCATTTCTGTGGATCATTTGGAAGAAAGCAATGTAGAAACGATCGAAACCTTAAGAAATGCAGATACCATTGTAACATTATTGCCTTCATGCTCGTTTTACCTAGGTATCCCGTTTGCGGATGCCAAAGGCTTTATTAAAGCCGATTTACCGATCGCTTTGGCTACCGATTACAATCCGGGCTCAACACCTTCGGGGAATATGAATTTTGTGGTGTCGCTGGGCTGTATAAAAATGAAAATGTTGCCAGAACAGGCAATAAATGCGGCCACGCTGAACGGTGCTGCAGCAATGGAGCTCAGCGAAAGTTACGGAAGTATAGCTGTTGGTAAAAAGGCAAATCTGTTTATCACCAAACCCATGCCTTCTGTTGCCTATTTGCCTTATAGTTTCGGCGAAACGCAAGTAGAAACCATTATTTTAAACGGTGAAATTTACCATGGATAAGCTAAAAATATATTCGCAGGCCGACATCGATCATTTAGTTGTCCATCGTGAGGGAGAAACTAAGCTCGGCCAAAGAGTAGCCGTTTTATCTTCATGGGATGAACTAGAAAGTGCCCGTGCAAAATTTGTGCTGTTAGGCATACCGGAAGACATAGGCGTGCGCGCTAATAACGGTATTGCAGGCGCGGCATCTGCCTGGAAACCAAGTTTGATTGCTTTTTTAAATATTCAGGGTAGCCGTTTTTTAAATGGGGAAGAAGTTATGGTTTTGGGGCATTTCGAAATTGAAGAACCCAAAGATTCCTCCCTTGAAGGTTTGAGAAAAAAGGTGGCCGATATCGATAACCTGGTGTATCCCGTTATTGAAAAAATTGTTGCTGCGGGCAAAATACCGATCGTAATTGGCGGCGGGCACAATAATGCCTACCCGATCATTAAGGGAACATCTTTAGCAAACGGAGAGCCAATTGATGTGTTAAATGTTGATGCCCATGCCGATTTGAGAGAATTAGAGGGGCGGCACAGTGGAAATGGGTTTTCTTATGCTTTGAAAGAAAATTTCTTAAACCATTATTTTATGTACGGATTGCATCAAAATTACAATAACGAGGCGATTTTAAATCAAATAGAAACTAACCCGAAGCTAAAGGCAGTGTTTTTTGATGATATTTTAATGGGTGCTGATTTTAGCGTTCTTGTTGACAAGCTTGGATCAGCTGCAGGTTTTGAAATCGACCTTGATTGCATTCAAAAGGTGCTTTCAAGTGCCGAAACACCGTCTGGTTTTGCTGTTAACGATATTCGAAAATTAATTTTAACCAATGCCAATAAATTCACTTACCTGCATATATGTGAAGGTGCAACGCGGATGTTGGATGGTAGGGTAAGCAAGCTTACATCTAAATTAATTGCTTACCTGGTGAGTGATTTTATGAAAGCATATCAATCTTAACTTCGTCACCCTGAGTTTATCTCAGGGTCTTTCTTGTTGCTGATAGGCAAGAGATTTATGTCTTGCATATAGATCCTGAAATCAATTCAGGATGACGATTCGTAAGTTGGAGGCGGTTTGGGTGAACCAAACTACAAATGCTCCGCCTCGTATTTTTCGCCAGCTTTTAGCATCAAATCGATCTGTTTCAGGTCTTCGGCTGTTAATTCTTCCTTTTCCTGTAATTCGAATACCGCAATCATATTGTCTTCGTATTGTTTTTCGGTTTTGATGACGATTTCCTGTGGCATGTTGGTAAGCTTAAAATTTTATAATTCCTGTTGGTGTAATGCAAAAATCCAATCTGATGTCGTGTTCATTCACATCGTCAATCTTTTCAATAACAGGATACAAAGATAAGCCTATTTTTTGAGCATTTAAACCCTCCAGAAAACGGTCGTAAAAACCTTTTCCGTAACCTACGCGATAACCTTGTTTATCGAAAGCCAAAAGCGGAACAAGAACCAGGTCTACTGCTCCCGTATGCAGGTTCCCTTTTTGCGGTTCAAGGATGTTGTACAGGTTTTTCTTTAAATCATCAATACCCAGGTATTCATGATTCGTCATCAGTGCGGTTTCAAAATCGGCCCTGGGCACAATGATTTTAATTTTGGGATGGTTTTTGGTCAGCCATTCGATCAATAAAAAGGTATCAGGCTCTTTTTTTTCTGCAATGGGTAGGAAGATGTGAAGTGTTTTGATTTGGCCAAAATCGAGTGTTTTAAACTGCTCTAAGAGCGATTTATTTAACGCTTGATATGTAGCGTCATTTAATAACAATCTATCTCTTTGCGCCTGCTTTCTAATTTCGGTTTTTAGCATAACTGTAAAGATAAATATTTAGCCTAAAAGGTGATTTCTCTATATACAAACATCATCCTGAATTTATTTCAGGATCCTTTTTACTCTTAAGACCCTGAAATAAATTCAGGGCGACGGCCGAACAATAAAAAAGCCTCTGAAGAATTAACACATCAGAGGCCCTTAACATTTTGTTATAATTATTTTACGCGCTCAACATAATCGCCGGTGCGGGTATCAATTTTGATTTTATCGCCTTGGTTTACAAACATTGGTACTTTAACCTCAACGCCATTTTCCAATGTTGCTGCTTTTAAAGCATTTGTAGAAGTGTCGCCTTTAACTGCTGGCTCTGAGTACGTAATTTCGAATTCAGCGAAGTTTGGTAATTGTGCCATAATTGCTTCATCGCTTTCCATAGAAACGATGATGTTCATGCCTTCTTTTAAAAATTTGATCGCCGAACCAAATAACGATTTCTCTACATTGAACTGCTCATAACTGTTGTTGTCCATTACAACTAAGTAGTCGCCTTCTTCGTACAGATATTGGTAATCATTGGTTTCTACGCGGCAGATTTCTACGGCCTCGTCGGTATTCATACGTGCTTCAACAATTCTGCCCGATTTAATGTTGCGGAATTTACCGGTGTAAAATGCGCCACCTTTTCCTGGTGTACGGTGATTCCATTCGTCAACAGTAACCAATTCGTTATTGATACGAAGGATGTTACCTGTTTTAATTTCTGATGCTTTTGCCATATTGTATTATCCTAAATTGGATTTATATTTCTTTTTTTGGTGACGGCAAAGGTAAAATTATTTTGATAAAAACCTATAAAGCTTTAAGGTATAAGGCTTAGGACTTATAAAAATTTAAACCTTATATCATACTATTTTACGCGCTCCATGTATTCTCCGGTTTTCGTGTCAACCTTAACTTTATCGCCCTGATTGATAAACAAAGGAACCCTGATTTCTGCGCCGGTTTCTACGGTGGCATATTTTTGGGCACTGGTAGAAGTATCACCTTTTACGGCAGGTTCTGAGTAAGTAATTTCTAGCTCTACACTATTAGGCAGTTGGGCCACAATTGGTTCGTCGCTTTCGAAAGCAATGGTTACATTCATGCCTTCTTTTAAAAATTTAATGGCGTTTCCAAAAAGCAATTTAGGGATGTTATACTGTTCAAAAGTATTGTTGTCCATCACCACCAGATAATCGCCATCTTCATAAAGATATTGATAATCGTTGGTTTCTACCCGGCAAATGGTAACCTCTTCATCAGTACGGAATCGGTATTCTACAATTTTTCCGGTTTTAACATTGCGCATTCGCGACTGATAAAAAGCCCTTAAATTTCCTGGGGTACGGTGTATATATTCTTCTACGCTTACCAACTCTCCGTTAAAACGAAGTACGTTACCGCTTTTTACTTCTGATGCCTTTGCCATTTTATAAAAAAAATAATGTTTTGTCGAATTTTGAAGGTCAAAGGTAAAAAAATTGGTTTAATAGTTAAACCTCATAGGTTTTTAAACCTAAGGTTTCTGTGGGAAAACACCGTATAAAAGAAATGCCTTTGGGAACCACTCCAAAGGCATAATCAACCTAAACCTCAAACTAAACTATGAAAAACTCTTTGCCTTTACAGGCTATATATTTTGATCCCGATTAACGGAAAATATGATCTTTTACTTAAAGAGATAAATTAAATAATTGTTTCTCTTTTTGGTGGTGCAAAGGTAAGTATAATATATGAATTACAAAATATTTTTTGAAAAATTTATTTATAATACAAATGTATGACAAAACAGACGCTCTGGGAAAGACGTGTTTTAGTTGTAGCTTACTTATAGTCAGCTATTTGAATCTGATCTGTGCAAAAATCATATTCCTGTATTTGATTGGAGCCAATTATTGTCAGGCGGTCTTTTCCGAAATTTTCGATCAGCTCTCGGTACCAATTAATTCCCTGAACGTCTAAATTGCTCGTTGGCTCATCCAAAAATAAAATTGGTGTATCGGTACAGCATGCCAAAGCTAGTTTGGTTCTTTGCTTCATTCCAGAGGAAAAATACTTGATTTCCTTGTTTGCTGCTTTCTGCAAACCCAATATATGGATCAGCTCTTTTGCATCAACACCCGAAGCAAAGTTTTTAAATTTAAAATGGAACTCAATGATCTCTTTTAGGGTAAAAGTTTCTACCAATTCGAGGTACGGTGCGGCTAAACTGATGTATTTATAGATATTTTCTACCGGGATTTCTTTTCCCTCCGAAAATAAGATTTCTCCCTCCGAAGGTGACAGGCTGCCCGTTAAAACACTTAATAAGGTCGATTTTCCCGAACCATTCGGTCCTAATATTGCATAACTACTACCCGAGGAAAATTCGGCACTTAAATTCCTGAAAATCCATTCCTTGTTAAACCTTCTGCCAACATTTCGTAAAGAGATATTCATCTGGTTAAGCGTTTGGCCCCTGGTGCTGGGCGTTTAATGGTTTAATCATACAAACGCTGTTATCAATGTCAACGTACTGACCATAGTTTGGCGTAATCCGATAGCCTGACTTTTGATAAAGTGCTATGGCTTCGGGCAGTCTTTTGCCTGTTTCTAAAACGCAGTTGGTGTAGCCAAGTTCGGCACTCCAGCTTTCGAGTTCATTTAAAACCTGTGTGGCAATTCTTTGCTTCCTGTAATCGGGGTTAACAAACATCCGTTTAACTTCAACCGCGGTTTCTGAGAATGGTTTAATGGCACCACAAGCTACCGGAATTTCATTTTGGTAAGCAACAACAACCTGTTTAATGGCATCAACCTTATTAAACTGGGAATAGAAAGCATGATCGCTGCCATCTGTAATGGCCAAACCCTGATCCAGTTGTGCAACCAATTCCCTAAAATCAGGATGGTCTGAGTTGGTTCTGACTAGCGTTAAAGTGCTCATTCTGAATGTTATTTTGAGTTTTGGCTTAAGACTTTGGTTTACCCTCCGCCTTAAACCTTTCAGCCCTATACCTTAATTAGCTGCCCATCCCAAAGCCCTTCATTACCCCACGGTTAGAATTTCGGATAAAATCTACAATTTCATCACGGATTTCAGTTGGTTTAAATTCGGCTTCGATCATGTCCAAAGCTTTGGTTACGTTATTGTGTTTTACGAAGAGCACACGGTAAATTTCCTGTATTTCATCAATCTGCTCATTGGTAAAGCCTCTTCTGCGCAAACCAACAGAGTTGATGCCTGCATAAGAAAGTGGCTCGCGCGCTGCTTTTACATAAGGAGGTACATCTTTACGCACCAACGAACCTCCGGTTACGAAAGCGTATGAGCCCACCTTAACAAATTGGTGAATGGCCACCAAACCAGCCAGAACTACATTGTTTCCAATGGTAATGTGGCCTGCCAAAGTGGTGCTGTTTGAGAAAATACAATTGTTTCCAACCTCACAATCGTGGGCAATATGCGAATAGGCCTGAATGAGGCAGTTGCTGCCGATAGTGGTTTTCCATTTATCTTTTGTACCACGGTTAATGGTAACGCACTCGCGGATGGTGGTGTTATCGCCAATTTCGGCAGTGGTAACTTCACCTGCAAATTTTAAATCCTGCGGTTCGCCAGAAATTACTGCGCCAGGAAAGATACGGCAATTTTTACCGATGCGCGCACCGTCCATAATGGTCACATTCGATCCGATCCAGGTTCCCTCACCAATTACAACGTCTTTGTGTATCACTACAAAAGGTTCAATTACCACATTTTCGGCAATCTTTGCCTGGGGGTGTATGTATGCTAAAGGTTGTATCATTATTGGTTGGGTTCTGCTTGTTTAATTTTTGAAATTTGGGCCATCATTTCGGCTTCGACAACGATTTTTTCGCCAACCATACCTACGCCTTTCATCTGGGCAATTCCCCTTCTGATCGGTTCGAGTAAATCGCAACGGAAAACAATCGTATCGCCAGGAAGTACCTGCGCTCTAAAACGTACGTTATCGATCTTTAAGAAATAGGTTAAGTAGTTTCTTGGATCTGGAACAGTGCTTAATACTAAAATACCACCCACCTGGGCCATCGCTTCAATCTGGATTACGCCCGGAAAAACGGGTGCGCCAGGAAAATGGCCTTTAAAAAACTCTTCGTTCATGGTTACGTTTTTAACGCCTACCACGTGGTTTTTCGAAAGTTCTAAAATTTTATCTACAAATAAAAATGGTTGTCGGTGAGGCAAAATGTCCATTATCTGAACCACGTCATATAGCGGTTTTGCACTTGGATCGTAAACCTTCTGTACTTTTTTGTTTTTTTCTTTTTTAATGGCTGCTTTGATCTTTTTGGCAAAAGCAACATTTGCGGCATGGCCAGGTCGTGCAGCCATAATGTGGCCCTTTAAGTGCATACCAACCAAAGCTAAATCACCGATCATATCTAATAGTTTATGGCGGGCAGGCTCGTTTTGGTAACGCAGTTCCATGTTGTTCAAAATCCCTTGTGGGGCAACATCGATATCCTTACGGTTAAATAATTTGGCCAGATGGCTTAATTCATCTTTCGTAACCTCTTTATCTACAATTACAATGGCATTGTTTAAATCGCCGCCCTTAATTAAATTGTGCGATAACTGATATTCTAATTCGTGCAAGAAACAGAAAGTACGGCAAGAAGCAATTTCTTTTTTAAACTCTGCAATGGTATTAATGCCGGCATGCTGACTGCCCAGAACAGGAGAATTATAATCTATCATACAGGTAAAACGGTAGTCATCTAACGGCATCGCCACGATTTCTACTTTTCTGTCTTCTTCTGTATAGGTGATGTTGTGAGGGATGGTGAAATACTCACGATCTGCATTTTGCTCTACGGTACCAACTTCTTCTAACAAATCTACAAACTGGATCGAACTGCCATCCATAATCGGTGTTTCTGGCCCGTCTAATTTAATCAGCACGTTATCGAGGTCCATGCCAACCAAAGAGGCCATTACGTGTTCTACGGTGCTTACACTTGCGCCGTTTTGGGTAAGTGTTGTTCCGCGCGAAGTATCGGTTACGTTATCTGCATCAGCTTCGATAATCGGATGTCCGTCTAAATCGATACGCTGAAATTTAAAGCCATGATTTTCGGGGGCCGGGCAAAATGTTAAAGTCACATTAGCACCTGTGTGTAAACCAACACCGGATGCTGATATTTCTTGTTTAATCGTTTTTTGTCTAACGTTCATTGTGTATTGTATTCTTTTCCAGTTCGGCTATAAGCCTTTTCAGTTCGTCTTCGAGTGCGTTTATTCTTTTCTCTACATCTGGAAGATGTTTGAAAATTACTGAGGCACGCATCCAGTTGCGTAAAGGTTGTGCCGGACTGCCGTGCCACTGTTTATTTTCTTCTGTAATGTTAAAATTAATACCTGCCTGCGCACCTATTTGTGTGCCTTTAGCTAAAGTTAAATGCCCGGCAATGCCTACCTGCCCGCCAACAACACTGTTCGGACCGATTTTCGTGCTTCCCGATATGCCAGATTGTGCTGCCAAAACTGTGTTTTCACCAATCTCCACGTTGTGTGCAATTTGGATCAGATTGTCGATTTTTGCGCCTTTCTTTACAATTGTAGAGCCCATTGTTGCACGGTCTACTGTTGTATTTGCACCTATTTCTACATCATCTTCGATAATTACATTACCGATCTGCGGTATTTTATTGTAGGTGCCATCTTTTTGAGGGGCAAAACCAAAGCCATCACTTCCGATAACAGTATTGGAATGGATCGTAACCCTTTTGCCAATTACCGAATTGTGATAAATTTTTACGCCCGGGAAAAAAGTGCTGTTATCGCCGATTTTAGAGTTTGCACCAATAAATGTCTGTGCATTTACCTTACATCCATCCCCAATTTCTACATTTTCTGCAACATAAGCAAAGGCATCTATAAATACGTTTTTGCCTATTTTTGCCGTTGGATGTACAAAGGCCAGTTTATCTATACCTGATTGCGCAGTCTGTGCATTTATAGCTTCGTTATATTTATCAAGTAAAATGGTAAAAGAGCTATATGGATTTTCAACACGGATTAATGTGCTGGTATAGGGCTGTGTTGGAGCGAAATCTTTTGATACGATAACAACTGACGCCTGAGTAGAATACAAAAAGTTTTCGTACTTAGGGTTAGAAAGAAAAGACAAAGAGCCTTCCTTTCCGTCTTCTATCTTAGAAAGTTCGGTAACGGCTACATCTGGGTTACCATCAATGGAACCGTTTAAAAACTGACTTATCTGCGTGGCAGTAAATTGCATCCTACAAAGGTATATGTTAAATTGATATGAACAAAAAAACCTGCTAGGGTTAAGACGTGTATATTTTACACAATTATAAGACTTAAAACGGCAGTAAAAGTTAAATATTTTGTTAAATAAACTTAAATCCCTCTGGGGTAACAGAGGATATATTTTTCTACAGTTTTCTGCAGCGACTCCAGGTTTGATAAATCTGATGCCTTTGCAATATCAACAATATCGTTATTTTTCATCAAAATCTTGATGTTTCCTACTCCAGCGTTATAAGCCCTGTTTTGTATCGAATCTGTAAAAACAAAATACCGGGCTTCTTCTGGTTTGATTTCTAATAGATTAACAGCTGCATCCTGCAAAAAGTTTACGCGATCAAGGCTTGCTTTTTCGTTACCCATTTCTACCTTATAAAGGTTTCTTGAGGTAAGCATTTTACATAGTGTAGATAAAATTTTATCAGGATGTTTGGCCCAAACCTTAACGGCTGCATAAATATCCTGATCGTCCAGATTGGTAAAATGCTCCAGGTTTTCGTGCAGCGCGAAGAAATTGGCTTCGCTGATATCGTTTTTTAAGAAATAATTTAATGATGGTGAAGCAAATAAATTTTCTCCTGCCGCTGATAGTTCTTTGGCACGTTCTAATAATTTTACCAGGATCATCTCGCCCGATATCACAGTTTTATGCAGGTAAACCTGCCAGTACATCAACCTGCGTGCAATTAAAAATTTTTCGATAGAATAAATCCCTTTTTCTTCTATTACCAGGTCATCATCATACACATTGAACATTTTAATAATCCGGTCGAAACTGATTACACCTTCGCTTACACCTGTAAAAAAGCTATCGCGGTTTAAGTAATCCATTCTATCTAAATCTAACTGACCGGAAATCAGCTGGTGAAGGAACTTTTTAGGGTAGGTACCGTTAAAAATTTCGATGGCATGTGTTAATCGCCCATTAAAGTGTACGTTCAGATCGTGCATCAGTTTTGCCGAAATGTCTTCGTGCCTGATCCCGGTAACCAGAGAGTGTTCTAACGCATGAGAAAAAGGCCCATGGCCGATGTCATGCAGTAAAATGGCCAAAATGGCGGCTTCTTCTTCTCCCTCGGTTATAATATGTCCTTTACTTTTTAGAAGACTGATGGCCAAACTCATTAAGTGCATGGCACCCAATGCATGGTGAAAACGGGTGTGCAGTGCCCCAGGATAAACCAAATGCGTCATTCCAAGCTGCTTAATGTAACGCAAACGCTGGAAATACGGATGGGATATTACATCGTAAACCAATTCGGACGGGATGCTAATGAAGCCGTAAACCGGATCATTTATTATTTTCTTCTTGTTCAATCGTTAAAAATAGTTAAATAGATAGATACGGTACAAAAATTGCTATTTTTATTTATAGTTTGATTTACCTGCCAAAATTAAAAGGCAATACTTACCTATTTTTACAAAAACATGCAAGAAACTAAGATATTATGGGCCGATGATGAAATCGACCTGTTAAAACCCCATATATTATTGTTAAATGATAAAGGTTATCACGTAACCACATTTACCAATGGAAACGACGCGCTAGAAGCCTTTGGAAAAGCCCATTTTGATCTGGTTTTTCTGGATGAAAATATGCCGGGGATGAGCGGCATCGAAACCTTATCGGCCATTAAAAATTTAAATCCCGATGTTCCTGTTGTATTGATTACGAAGAGTGAGGAGGAGAACTTGATGGAAGATGCGATAGGTAGCAAAATTGATGATTACCTGATTAAACCCGTTAACCCTAAACAGGTTTTGCTGACCATTAAAAAACTAATCGACAACAAGCGTTTGGTGAGCGAGAAAACCTCTATGGCATACCAACAGGATTTCCGCCGTTTGGGGATGACATTGGGCGACAGACTGAATTACGAAGAGTGGGTTGAGGTGTATAAAAAAATTGTTTTTTGGGAGCTTGAACTGGAAAAACTTGATGATCCGCAGATGCATGAAATTTTAACCATGCAAAAACAAGAAGCCAATACTCAGTTTACAAAGTTTATTGAAGAAAACTATCTCGACTGGATCAAGAATAAAGACAAAGCTCCTTTGCTTTCGAACGAGCTGTTAAAGAAAAAGGCTTTTCCACATATTAACGATAATACACCTGTATTTTTTATCCTGATTGATAATTTACGTTACGATCAGTGGAAAATTATCAATCCTTTAATTTCTGAGTATTTCAGGATTGATGAAGAGGACATGTACACGAGCATTTTACCAACGGCCACGCAGTATGCCAGAAATGCCATTTTCTCGGGCATGATGCCTTTGGATATGGAAAAACGTTTCCCACAGCTATGGCAGAATGATGATGATGAGGGTGGAAAAAATATGCACGAGGAGGCTTTCCTCGCCGATAACATTAAACGTAGCATAAGAAAAGACTGCAAATTCAGCTATAATAAAATCTTAACTTTCGAACAGGGGAAAGATTTGGTAGATCAGACCAATAACCTCTTACAGAACGATTTTAATGCCATTGTATTCAACTTTGTTGATATGTTGAGCCATGCGCGTACAGATATGCAGATGATCCGCGAGCTGGCCAACGATGATGCGGCTTACCGCTCGTTAACGCTATCGTGGTTTGAGCATTCGCCACTTTGGGATTTATTGAAAAAAATCTCTCAAAAACAGGTTAAGGTGGTAATCACTACCGATCATGGAACAATACGCGTTAAAAAACCGGTTAAAGTAATCGGCGATAGAAGCACTAACACCAATTTGAGGTATAAACAAGGCAGAAACCTTAATTTTAATGCCAAAGATGTGTTTTTGATAAAAAATCCGCATGATGCCTTATTGCCTAAAATTAACATCAGTAGTAGTTATATTTTTGCAAAAGAGGATAGTTATTTTGTTTATCCGAACAACTACAACCAGTTTGTAAATTATTATAACGAAACTTTTCAGCATGGTGGAATCTCATTAGAAGAAATGATTATACCGGTAGTGACGTATTCGCCGAGGTAGTTTAAGAGATTTGAGACATTAGATATGAGATAAGAAAAGGGGAACGACGCCCTTTTCCTGAACCTGTTTCGTTCGAATTTGATTATAAGGCAAAAGCAATGCAATTATGTATTACTTTTGCCTTTATTCTTTTAAAATGGATATTAAAGTTAACAACATAAGCGATTTACCAGCTGTGGCACAACAGCTTTCAGCGTTTGCAGGCGATCAAAAAATCTTCATTTTTGAGGGCGACATGGGTGCCGGAAAAACCACTTTTATTAAAGTTTTTTGTAAACATTTAGGGGTAGATGATGTGGTTTCGAGCCCAACCTATTCTATTGTTAACGAATATGAAAGCCCCAAAGGTGCTGTATTTCATTTCGATTTTTATAGGATTAAAGATATCCGCGAAGCTTATGATTTAGGCTATGAAGAGTATTTTTACGGCGGTGGTACCTGTTTAATAGAATGGCCAGAAAGGGTAGAAGAATTATTGCCCGAAAATTATGTTAAAGTTGAAATAAATGTACTGGATGAAAACGGGCGATTATTCAGGCTTTCGAAGGTATAACAATTAGTTATCAATAAATTAACAGATTTTCCTTATCTTGAACAACCTAAAACGATCAAAAATTTTAATTTAACATGGCTACAGGATTACGCGAAGGAATGGCCGATATAGCCCGCCAGGGTTTATTACAAACACAAGAGGCAAAGCTGGAAACCCGAAATAAAAAAAACAGTTTATACATAGGAATACCGAAAGAAATTTCTTTTCAGGAAAATAGAATTGCCTTAACACCATTATCTGTTGCTTTATTGGTAAATAACGGTCACCGTGTGGTTTTAGAAACAGGGGCAGGCATAGCGGCTAATTTCTCTGATTCTGAATATGCCGAGCAGGGCGCCAAGATTGCCTACGATAAAAAAGAAGTTTTCGACGCCGATATACTGGTAAAAATTGCACCTCCAATGCTTGAAGAGATTGAGATGATGCACAAGGGGCAAACGCTTATTTCATCATTACAGACCGGAACGTTAAAACAGGACTACCTAAAGGCATTAATGCACAAAAAAATCAATGCATTATGTTTTGAAAACCTCCGCGATGAGGGCAATGTATTAAGTGTAGTTCGTGCCATGAGCGAAATTGTGGGTTCAACATCCATTTTAATTGCCGCAGAATATCTGAGCAATGTAACGGGTGGTAAAGGTTTAATGCTCGGTGGCTTTACAGGCGTTCCTCCTACAGAAATTGTTATTTTGGGTGCCGGAACCGTTGGTGAATATGCCGCCAGAACAGCTTTGGCATTAGGTGCAGAAGTTAAAGTTTTCGATAGCTCCATTTACCGTTTGCGCCGTTTGCAGAATAATTTAGGCAGTAGCAGGGTATTTACCTCGGTAATGCAGCCTATCGTTTTAAATAAAGCCATTGTAACCTGCGATGTGGTAATTGGTGCCATCCGCGCTAGCCATGGCCGTAGCCCTTGCGTAGTGATGGAAGAAACCGTCGCGCGGATGAAGCCCCACTCGGTGGTTATAGATGTAAGTATCGATCAGGGAGGGTGTTTTGAAACTTCGGAAGTAACCAACCACACCAATCCGGTTTTTAGAAAATATGATGTAATCCATTATTGCGTGCCCAATATTGCTTCACGTGTGCCAAGAACAGCCTCATATGCCTTAACCAATATATTTGCACCAATTTTACTCGATATTGGCGAATATGGAGGTTTGGTTAACATGGTTTGGAACAACCCGGGTATCCGCGAGGCACTATATATTTACCAGGGAAACTGTACCAATAAGGACCTCGCAGATATGTTTAACCTACCATTTAAAAACCTCGAACTACTGGTGGTTTCCAATCAATAGGTTAAGAATGGGAGAGGTGAGATGGATAATGTGAGATGGAAATATCTTGATACTTATTTCTTGTACTACTAAAATATGAAATTCAACTTTCTTACCTTATTTATTTTCCTTTCACTGGCTGTATGTGCTCAAAATAAACCTGCCACTGCGCAGAAGCTGGTTATTGTAAATGCTTACAACCAATATCTGGCTTCCATACAAACGAACCCGGGTAACGAACTGGTCGAAATTAAGAAAGCCATACCAAATATTAGGCTGGATATCCGCTACGCAACCAAAAACAACTTTATGCAGCAGGTGATGTACAAACAGGCAAGGGCTTTTGCACGGAAACCTGTGGTAGCGGCCTTGCGAAAGATCCAGCAAGAATTAAACAAAAAGGGCTATGGTTTAAAGATATTCGATGGTTACCGCCCTTATGCCATTACGGTTGAGTTTTATAAAAAAGCCAGCGATAAAAATTTTGTGGCCAATCCGGCAAAGGGATCTAAACACAATAGGGGCTGTGCCGTAGATTTAACATTGATCAATCTGAAAACAGGTAAAGAATTAGAAATGCCAACACCTTATGATAGTTTTTCGGCTGCTGCGGCTGCAAAATATGAAAATATATCACCCGAAGCTAAGAAAAACCGCGATTTCCTCATTTCCATCATGGCTAAATACCGGATGAACGTTTTAGAAAACGAATGGTGGCATTATGATTTTGCCGACTGGAGAAACTATGACCTGATGGATATTCCTTTTGAGAAGCTTTAGGGTTCATTGGTATTTAGTTCAATCGTCATTTGTTCATTGGGCTGCTTGTGGTGTAAAATGTTGCCATCTTAGACTAAATTTTAACCTCTAGCCGTCACCCTGAATTTATTTAAGGGTCTATCTGGAAAGAAGGATGCTGAAACAAGTTCAGCATGACGAAGCAATGTTTATAAATGGTGTGGCCTACCGTACTGATCCATTTTTACCCTCGCTTTATCCTCTTTTACCGATAATTCAAAAATGTAATCATAATCATCGTCGGTTAATTCTTCTTTGGGTCTTTTGCCGCCTAGCGCTTCAATAATCTCGAGTACCGTATTTGAATGGCCCGCCACCATCACGGTTTTGCCTGCATAATTGGTTTTGATGCTGTCGACAAGCGATTTAATGTCTTTATAATCAATAACCCTTGGTATCACCAAAGAATCTAATGTTTGGTGCGTTCTTTTGGTTGGAGTGGCAAAGGCGACATCAAATTTTTCTTTTTTTAAATATTTCGCTAAATCTCCGGCCCTCACTCTTCCTTCGTCAGAAAGATTGGGATTGTTATCCTGTGGGTTCGATTTATCTTTTTCAGCATGTCTAACAATCCAAACGGTGGTGGTTTGTGCAGAAATTAAATTGTTAAAGAGAAACGTTAACAACAGGACTACGAACAGTTTTTTCATGTCATAAATATTCAAAAATTAATTGGATAAGAAAAGGTTAAAAGTTTAGGGCGGTGATTAGCCTTTCAATATCCTCTTTTTCGTGCCAGGCAGAAAGCACTATGCGGTTTAAGGGCTTGTCGGCAGGATCTGGGTAAGGGAATGATGAAATTAGAATCTGCCTTTGCAGAAGGCGTTCATATAAGTGGTCGTCCTCAAGCAAATATACCGGAAAACCATCTTCGTGTTTCGTGTAAAGGCTTAATGCAGTTTCAAGTCTGGAAATGTTGTTTTTCAGGTCATTTAATGCTTTATCATATATTTTTTCGGCGTGGATAAATGCATAAATTGCGGCCGGACTGGAAGGAGAGGCGCCGATAAAAATGTTTGTGGCTTTAAGTTTATCGATCATTTTATTTGAGGCCAGGATAATTCCGGCGTCCAGCCCCAAAGCTTTCGCCATTGATGCAACCACAACACTTTCGATATTTTTCTGCTTCGGAAGTTTTGCAACAGCACCCAACCCATTGTTATTTACACCGATCCCATGCGAATCGTCTACAATGAGGATGATGTTTTTATCTTCATTAATCTGCCGTACAAAATCAAAATCGTAAATCTCGGGTATAAGATTATTCATCGAATTGCTGATCAATACCCAATTTTTTTCTTCAGATGAATTTATTTTTTCTATTGTTTCAGTTGCCCATTTGCCAAATGACATTAAATTTTTGGGCTGATCTTCCATTAACCACAACGCAGGATGGGTAGATGGGGCGTAAATTACCCTGCCAAGTGGCGATAAGGCTTTAACGGTAAGCTGCGCCGCTAAATATCCACTAGAGGTAATTAATGCGGCTTCGGTCCTATATCGCTCTGCTGCAACCTGCTCACCTTCATTGTAAATACCCTGCTGAATATTGTTTGTGCGGCTAGTTCCGTTATTTAAGCCAAACTTTTTAACCCCTTCGATATAGACATTGATGAATTCGCGGTTTTTCGGAATGCCTAAATAAGCTGTTCCCCCAAAATATAAATAGGACGTACCGCCAATGTTTATTCTGTTCGAAAAGGGCTGATCGATTGATTTAAAATCCGGCATTAAAAATTATCGTGTATATAAGTTATTATCCTCACCATTTCGGCGCGTACCTCTGCTGTTGGTTTTACGAAGTTATTGTTCATAAACGAGTAGATATAGGTTTTTCCCTTTCTGGTTAGTACGTATCCGCTTTGGTTATGAACGCCGCCTAAAGAACCTGTTTTGCCGAAAACGAAGGGCTTGTCCGTTTTTGGGTAGGCGCTCTTTAAAGTGCCGCTTTTGCCTCCTGCAGGTAACATATCAAAAAGCTTTTCGGGATTATTTACCAGTTTGTAAATAGAATCGAGGAGATAAACGTTATCGCGTGGAGTAAACAGATCCTGGCGCGATAAACCCGAACCATCTACCCATTTCACCTTATCGGGCAAAAAGGAAAGGTAGTTTCTGGTAATGTGCTGAATGGCTTTTGCGGTACTTAAAGTATCGCCAATTTGGTTGGAACATACCAACAGCAGGTGTTCGGCTATAAAATTATCGCTGGGTAACATCATGTGTTTTAAAACCGAATCGCGTTTTGCGCCCTGTAAGGTTTTCGCATCCGAAGGCATCTTTAGGTCGATAATGCCTACAGGTTTATGCAAAGTATCCGATAATACTTCAACTGTTACCTGTGCACTGGTTTTATAAGGATTTTGCTGGTTATATCCCGGTTTTACGGCTACTGCAGGAAAATGGAAGTTATTCGTCAAAAAATCTCGGGTAACCTGAAAATTGCCAGTGGTTTTGGTCGAATCAACCTTAAAACACGAGGCAAAAACTTTGGGTTCTATGTTAATTTTATTTGGGCTGGCATAGGTAGAAGTAACCATATTGTCCATAATGGGCATCTCGGTAATTTCGGGCTGGTAATAATAATCGTAATCATCCCAGGCCCAGCCATCGCCAAAAAAGGTGCCCGAATAACGCCCTGGCGCAAAAAAGAGCTTTTTATTCGAAGCCAACAGAAAATTATAGGCTGATTTATCTTTCACTGCAAACTGTAAAAAGGATGGGTCGCCGGTTCCCCAAAAAATTAAAGAATCGTTCCGTTCCACATATTTTAAAGCCGGCATTAAATCGGGTAACATCTTCAAGCTGGCAAAAAAGGTATATAATTTTGTATTGGAGGCGGGTGTAAAATACTTGTCGGCATCTTTTTCAAAAATCATCTTTTTATCGGCGGGGTTAAGAAGTGCAAAACCCACCTGATATTGCTTAATTACCGCAGAATTTTTGAATTCTTTTGCCACTTTGTTCGAGATGATTTTATTGGTTGAGCAACTTGCTAACAAACAAATAGATAGCGTAAATGCGATAAAAGTGAGGGTTTGATTTTTTAACCGGAACATGTTCTAAAATTAGTGGGTATAATTAGCAACTAATTTATTAAATTTAGTTTAATGTTAACCAAATATAAGCCCGGTGTAATAATCTGTTTACGTAAACTAACCATTTGCCTGGTTTTGGTATTGCTTGCTTTTTCTGGATTTTCTCAGGAATTTTTGTTTAAAAGAAACCGACAGAAACAGTCGATACCTTTTAAATGCATAAAAAACCTGATGGTAATTCCAGTTTACGTAGATGGCAAGGGGCCTTTTGACTTTGTTCTGGATACCGGTGTCGGCCCGATGATCATAACCGATCCATCTATTATTGACTCGCTTAACTTTAGTCAACTGCGTAAGATCAAGGTTTCGGGCCTGGGTATCGAAACCGTTGAAGCCTATGTTTCGCAGAGTTTGGATGTTAAAGTGGGAAGTGCCACCATTGAACATATTCCAACCGCAATTTTAAAGGAAGACCTTTTTAATTTATCGGGGCATTTAGGCTTGAAAATTTATGGATTATTGGGTTATAGCTTTTTTAACAGCTTTATTGTTGATGTACGGTACAGTGAAAACAGGTTAATTATTTACGATCATGATGCTAAAATTAAATATAGAGGAAAAAAAATCCCCATTCAGATAGATAATCAGAAGCCATACATTTTAACAAGTATCGAACTTCCGGATAGCGGAACTAGAGCTACCAGATTTTTAATGGATACAGGCGCCAGCCATGCTTTATCGCTCGAAATGTTAAATGGAGGCGAGTTTCCATTGCCAGAGAAAAAAATAAAGGCCAATTTGGGAATGAGCCTAAGTGGACAGATTAAGGGCTATGTTGGCCGTTTAAGCAAGCTTAATTTAGGTGGCTATATTTTTAAAGATGTTGTTGCGGGTTTCCCTGATTTTAAAACCATTTCCGATAAGATCGATTTGTCAAAACGGAACGGGAATTTAGGGGCAGATTTGCTGCGGAAATTTAATATCCAGTTTAACTATCAAGAAGGTTTTATTTATGTTAAACCAAATAACATGAGCAAAATACCTTTTGAACATGATATGGTGGGAATGGTTATTTACCTTGATCAGAATGATTATAAGCGGTTGATTATCGGCGAAATAGATGAAAATAGTCCGGCAGAAAGGGCAGGTTTATGCCCATACGATGAAATTATTGGGGTTAACTTCAAGGCAATAGACACTTACTCTTTGAATGATCTTACCGAGCTTTTTAAATCCAGGGCCGACCGCAGTGTAATTTTTGAAATTTATAGGGATAAGCAGGTGTTTTTTAAAGTAGTACGGCTTGAAAAGCGGATCTAAAAGGCAACATTCACGTTACAAAAAGAATTGTGCTGTAACAAGATTCTAACTTTAACCTCTTAATGCCAAGCAAACTAACTTTTATACACACATGAAGAAAAACTTTAAGGTACTTGCCTTAGCAGGTATCGTAGCCCTTGGTGTAGCCGGATCGGATTCCGTATATGCTCAGAAGAAATCTAAAACCACCAAAGGAGCAACACCGGCTGCCCCATCAGCCACTCCGGCTGCAGCACCTAAAAAAGAAGGAATAAAACCATTTTCGGAAGTAATTACGGCAAAAGCCCGAACAACAAATGGTTTGTTCAAAACACATAAAGTAGATGATAAATGGTATTTCGAAATACCAGATTCGATGATTAACCGCGAAATGCTGGTGGTTACCCGTTTAGCAAAGGTACCGGCAGGGGTTAAAGTTGGAAATCAACAATATGGCGGCGAAGAATTAAACGAGCAGGTTTGGAAATGGGAGCGTAGGGGCAAACAGGTATTCATCCGTGTACCGAGTTACGCCACAAAGGCCGATCCGAACAGCGATATGTACGAATCTGTACAGAACTCAAACCTGGCGCAGATTCTGGCCAGTTTTGAAATTAAAGCATACAACAAAGATACCACAGGAGTGGTAATTGATGTGACCGATTTTTACAATGGAGATGTAATGGCCATTGGCGCAACCGATCAGATCCGTAAAGCCTATAAAGTAACCATGTACGATGCAACACGTTCTTACATCGATACCGTTAAAACCTTTCCGATCAATCTTGAGGTAAAAACGGCCAAAACGTACCGTGCTGTTGAGTCGCCAACTGATAATAGCAATGCTGCTGTAACATTTGAATTTAATACTTCGATGTTATTATTGCCAAAAATCCCTGTAAAAGCAAGGATTATGGATAACAGGGTTGGTTTTTTCGGACAATCTCAAATTGATTATGGAAGCAATGCTCAAAAAGCAGAGCATACCGCATACATACACCGCTGGAATTTGGTACCTAAAGATACCAACGCTTACAAACGCGGCGAATTGGTAGAGCCCGTAAAACCGATTGTAATTTATATCGATCCGGCTACACCAAAAAAATGGGTTCCGTTCTTAATTCAGGGTATTAACGATTGGCAGGTTGCATTCGAAGCTGCAGGCTTCAAAAATGCCATTATGGGCAAAGAGGCACCAACAGCGCAGCAAGATCCCCAGTTTAGCGTAGAAGATTCGAGGTATTCGGTTGTGCGTTATTTTGCCTCAGATATTGCGAATGCTTATGGGCCGCACATCAGCGATCCGCGTACTGGCCAGATTTTAGAAACACACATCGGTTGGTACCACAACGTAATGAACCTGTTGCGCAACTGGTATTTTGTTCAAACAGCGGCCATCAATCCAGAAGTTCGTAAAGCTAAATTTACGGATGAGCAAATGGGCGAATTGATCCGTTTTGTTTCTTCGCACGAAATTGGCCATACTTTGGGCTTGCCGCACAACTTTGGTTCGAGCTATGCTTACCCTGTTGATTCGTTACGCTCTAAAGCCTTTACCGATAAACATGGTACTGCACCATCTATTATGGATTATGCACGTTTTAACTATATCGCGCAACCAGGTGATGGCGTAACCAAGCTTCACCCTCAAATTGGCGAATACGATAAATGGGCAGTAAAATGGGGCTATTCTTGGATTCCGGGAGGTAAAACTGCTGAGCAGGAAAAGGAAGTTTTAGATCAGTGGACATTAAAAAATGCTGGTAATCCTCTATATTTCTACGGCCGTCAGGGAACTTCATTGGATCCCCGATTACAGAGCGAAGATTTAGGCGATAACGCTATGAAAGCCAGTACTTATGGTATTGCCAACTTAAAACGTATTTTACCAAACGTAGAAAAATGGACTTATCAAAAAGGTAAAGATTATAGCGATTTAAAAGAGATTTATACTGAAATTGTAGGTCAGTTTAACCGTTATATGGGCCATGTGGCAACAAATGTTGGTGGTTTAAGTGAAAACTTTAAAACTTATGAGCAAAAAGGTGCTGTTTATGCTTACTTACCTAAAGCCAAGCAAAAAGAGGCAGTTACTTTCTTTAATCAGCAGTTATTTGCCACCCCACTTTGGTTAATCAGTAACGATCAATTGAGCAAATTTGATAATGGCGTACTGTTAAACCGCATTAAAGGGGTTCAAACAAATACCTTGGCCAATCTCTTATCGGCATCACGTATTGCGCGTTTGTTGGATAACGAAACTAAGAATGGTGCAGCAAAAGCATATACTTTACCTGAATTATTTACTGATTTAAGATCGTCGGTTTTTGTGGCTGGGAGAGCAGATGCATTTAAACGTAATTTGCAACGTGCGTACGTAGACCGTTTAGAGGATTTAATGACAAAAGAAAATGATCTTCCGGTAGGTTTCCCTGCAGATTATGCAGCAAGTTATGGTTTAACGCCAATTAATGTTGGTTTATCTGATATCAGACCATTGGTTAGAGCTGAGTTGAAAACCTTATTGGCTGCAACAAAAGCAAGATCGGCTGCCGGCGATGCCATTACCAAAGCACATTATGAGGATTTAAGCATCAGAATTAAAAATATTTTAGATCCGAAGAAATAAATAGTGAATTATTGAATGAGAAAATGATTGAATGATTGAATAAAAAGGGATACCTCATTCACACATCCGAAATTCTTACATTCAAAATTAAAAAAAGCGGGCCGATCATTAAATGATCGCTCCGCTTTTTTGTTGAGAAGGGCTACACGTTCTGTATAATTCTTGATGCTTTACATTAAACACACAACAGTTTTCTAATTTTAACGCAAAACAGGGTTATGCTTAAAAAATTATTCTTTGCGCTTGCATTATTTACATCGGCCTTATCAGCCTTAGGCCAAAATGTCGATTCTTTGACCATTGTAAAAACCAAATGGCAGAAAAACCGGATTGCCAAGCAGGTCGTTTTGTTCAGGCATCATTTTGACCAGAAAAATCTTTTTCTGGCAAACGAGAACATTTCATTTTTAGAAATAAAGAATACCGGGCGTAAAGCCGTATTTGCCATAGGGGCAGAAGAAAAGGAATTAATTACCACCAGTAACTTCGGCTTGCGCGATACTGCCATCGCTGCGGTGAACGGAAATTTCTTTGACGTAAAAAATGGAGGATCTGTAGATTTTGTACGTGTAAATGGAAAAACGGTCAATACTAACCGTTTGGATAAAAACGGAAACCGGGCAAGGCACCAGGAAGCTGCTGTTGTAATTGAAAACGGCAAAATTTCCATCAAAAAATGGGATGGTTCGGTAGATTGGGAAACTAAACTTACTGCAGAAAATGTTTTGTTAAACGGCCCTTTACTAACATTAAACAATGTTGATGAAAGTTTGGATACTGCTGGTTTTAACCGGTTGCGCCATCCGCGTACCTGTTTGGGCATAAAACCGAACGGGCGTGTAATTTTATTAACGGTTGATGGCAGAAATGAAAATTCGGACGGAATGAGTTTGTTCGAACTTACCAGATTGATGCGGTGGCTGGGCTGTACAACTGCCATAAATTTTGATGGTGGTGGCTCTACCACAATGTGGGTAACCGGAATGCCTGATGGTGGAGTGGTAAATTACCCAACAGATAATAAAAAGTGGGACCACGAGGGGCAGCGGAAAGTAGCCAATGTGATTTTGGTAAAGAAACAGGCCCGAAGATAAAACCTATCCCCTTGCAACATGTTTAGCTCTGGTTAAAAAAACTTATTTTAGCCGAAGATTTTTTTTGAAATGATTAAAAATACGATATACTTTTTCTTTGTTGTGCTGATGCTTTCTGCCTGTAAATTTGGCTCTAAAACCAGTGACCCAACTTTAAGGGATTTTACTTTTGAGCCTGTAAAGGGTATCAGGTACCAAGAGGTGAAAAGGCGGTTTAAAGATGGCCTTTCTTTTAATAAGGAAGGCTTTATGCAAAAACCATCGTGGATTATCGAAGTGGCAAAAGAGGATACCATGATGGCCTGGAGCCCGCAAAAACAGAAGATGCAGAAGTTTTATATGCAATACGACCACGGAAACGTGTATAATTTCGCTGCTGAGTTTTTTAAAGTGAAACACATCAGTAAAGACAGTTTGGTTTTTCAGCGTGTTCAGGTTGATGGAAAAGTAATTGCTGCCGATGTCCGTTCGGATGTGAACATGACCTTTTACGCACAGGATTATATCAAAAACAGATTAAGGACGAAAGCTGCCGACCTGCAAAAACCGAGCAAGGCCGACACAGCCTTCATCGAGAAACGAACAGCTATGGTTAATTTAAATAGCGATAGTGCCTTTGCTGCAACAGATCCCGTTCAGTTTATCCCCAAAAGCAAAATTGCCAGGGTAGAAAAAATCAGTACGGTAGACCGTGCCAACAACAGAACCGAGGCTTACGATTACATGTTTCCGCAATATATTATCAGGATAGATAGGGCTTATAAAGATTTTGCCTATCAGGTTGCTGCGGTGGTAGATTTTCAGGGAGGGATACACGTAAAAACCATTTATAACGTACTTCCAGAAAATGCTGAGGCCAAGAAAAAAGTGGCTCAGGGAATAGCCGATATTTACGTTAGAAACCTTTTTAATGTTGCTCCCGGAACCACACTTGGAATTCCGCACAACAGCGAAATTACTTTAACAATTATTGGAAAGGCAATTAAAAAGCCTTAGTAATCTGCTATTTACAAAATTTTAACGTTAAAAAAATGTTAAAATTTATTTTGATTTTAAAAATTAAAACTTACCTTGCAGACTTAATTTTAATATTTAATACAATGCAAGAAGGCACAGTAAAATTCTTCAATGTAACTAAAGGTTTTGGCTTTATCGTTCCTGCGAATGGCGACAGCGAAATCTTTGTTCATTCAACAGGTCTTATCGACGAAATCCGTGAAAACGACAAAGTACAGTACGAAGTTGCTAACGGTAAAAAAGGCTTAAATGCCGTTAATGTGAAAGTAATTTAATTTATTTATCATATTTACAGAGAAGGCTGCTTTCTTGCGATGGCGGCCTTTTTTTGTTTTATTTTTTCGACGATCTCAATCCCATTTAGTATCTTTTTATGGCCTATTACTTTATTATTCCTGGTTTGGGCAATTCAGGCCCGGATCATTGGCAAACGCATTTCGAAAATTCTGGCGATAACTTTATCCGAATTGATCAGCTGGACTGGGATGAACCTGCCAGTAAAGATTGGATTGAAGCCATTGATAAGGCCATTTCTCAATATAATTTAGCCGATGTGGTTTTAATTGGCCATAGTTTAGGCTGTACCGCAATAGCCAATTGGGCAAAACAGTATCAGAAGGAAATTAAAGGTGCTTTACTGGTTGCCCCAAGCGATCTTGAGGCCCCACGCTATACTTTCGCAACGGTTGGTTTTGATCACGTGCCTCTAGATAAAATAAATTTTAAAACAGTTGTTGTGGCCAGTTTAAACGATGAGTGGGTTACAATTGAAAGGGCTGAATTTTTTGCCCAAAACTGGGGGAGCGAATTTATTAATATTGGGAATGCAGGGCATATTAATGCAGCCTCGGGCTTTGGCGAGTGGCCCCAGGGTTTAGAGATTTTAAAAACTTTAGGATAAGATTTGTTTATGATGAGTGCCCGTAGATTTCGCAAAAGACGCAGATCAAAATAATCGGTGTAAATTATATCGATCTGCGGAGGCTATTTAATCCTTGTCTACTTATGGGTTAATTTTTTCCTTAAAAACTGATCGAGAAAAATTAAGCCTATAACCAGATCTGCAAATAAGAAACTATAAACTGCGGTTGGCGTAATGTATTTATCCAGGTTGAAGTCAAAATTAACATTCAGATCGAAACCCGGCATATGTAGGTTCGAGTTGTAAAGTACATAGCTCATTAAGGCTAACAGAGAAACCAGAAAGAAACCGCCAATGCAATAAATAATCTTTTTATCAACTTTTGTTTTCATTGCAATGGGGGCAGGTGCCAGGGCAACACTTTCCATTACATTTCTGGTAAACGACATTGAGGGTTCATCAAGATCCATCTCTCCAAAAACTAAATTAAGCTTCAACAGCTCCTCATACTGTGATTTGATTTCGGCATCGGATTCAATCTTTTCTTCGATGGCTTTTTTTGCGGATTCCTCTAAACTTCCATCTAAATAATCCCAAAGCTGTTGTTCTATTGTATTCATAGTAACTCCTTTACTTCATCTTTTAACAAATATTGTAATTTTTCCTTAAGCCTTTGCCTCGCCCTATGCAATTTTACTTTTATGGTATTGGGCTCCATATGTAAAGCTTCGCCAATTTCTTCTAAACTTTGCTCACCCTTGTAAAAAAGCGTAACAATGGCCGCGTCATCGGGCATTAACTGGCTAATGGCCAGGTTTAAAAAAGTATGGCTATCCTGCTTTTCGTAACTGTTGGCATTAAAGCCTGAGGTTTGGTTTTCGAGCTGTAAAAAGGTTTCTTCATCATGTATCGATGATGTGTTTAAACGGTTTTTCCTTAAAAAAGTCATGGCGGTGGTGTAGGTAATGGTATAAAGCCATGTGCTAAATTTAGCGGTTTGTTTAAATGTGCCCAGGGCCTTATATGCTTTTACGAAACAATCTTGCGCAATTTCTTCCGCATCTTCCCTGTTTTTCGAAAACCTTAGCGCAAGCGTAAATACAAACCGCTGATGGCGTTTTACCAACAAAGCATACTGAGCGGTTTCGCCGTTCAATACATTTTGGATCAGCACCAAGTCTGTAAGTTCTTGCTCCATATTTAGTGGTAAGACTACCGTAAAGACAAGTAGGTTACACGTGGAACATCTTTTTTTATACGGTGCTTAGGGAAAATATGCCACTAATGGGCTAACTTATTTCTCGTTTGTTTTTGAAAATGAAAAGGCAGTATTTTTTGGCACACTGCAGTCCTGCTGTTCGGTGTAGCCCTAATGCTTCGCGGCTGCCGCTCAATGTCATTAAGTTAAGCGTTTTCAACCACAGATAAACACTGATCTTTATATCTGTGTGTATCCTTTTTATCTGTGGTTAAATTATGCCTACCTGTGCCAATTTCCTTATGCTCTGCCGTTTTAAACTTCGCAAATTATCCACTAATGCGAAGCAAAAAACTTCAAGCCCGCAATAGAACCAATAAGTGTACAGATAAAAAATATCCGCCAAAAGGTTGCGGGTTCGTTAAAGTAAACAATCCCGATAATTACGGTTCCTACCGCTCCGATTCCTGTCCAAACGGCATAGGCTGTTCCCATCGGTAAAGTTTGAGTTGCTTTGTTCAGTAGTAAAAAGCTCAAGATGATACAGACAAAGAATGCGGTACTCCATTTTATATTCGAGAAATTGTTCGATAATTTAAGGGAGGTGGTAAAACCGACTTCGAAAAGCCCGGCTACAATTAAGATAATCCAGTTCATAATAAATGTGTTTCTGCAAATTTACGGCACATTTATCGGGCAACATTTTACAAATGTTAAAAAATTGGGCTATTTGTGGGCTGCTCTTATTCTGCTCAATGTAACCTGGGTTACGCCCAAATAGGAGGCAATATGTTTTAAGGCAACACTCTTGACCAGCTCTGGAGATTGATCTAAAAATTCCCGATAACGCTCTGCTGCACCTTTAAAAGCACGGTCAATCAATCTTTTTTCTGTAGCAATGAGTTCTTTCTCGGCAATTTTTCTGCCCCAGTTGGCAATTTCTAAATGTCTATCGTACAGTAAAAATAAATCGCTCAGTTTAATTTGGATTAAATGGCAGTTTGCCAGAAGCTCCACATTTTCGTAGCCCGGGCTATTATTAATGTAGCTGTTAAAAGAAAAAAGTACATCGCCGCTTTGCCCAAACCAAAAGGTAATCTGCTGGTGTTCGCCATCAGAGTATGCACGGGCAATGCCTTTTTCAAGAATGAAGAAACGAGGCTCTATTTTATCGGCATGGATAATGATCGTTCCCTTTTTGTGTTTAACATACTCAATATGCTTAGAAATCTCATGCAGTGAATGATCACTTAATGAATTAAAAACGGCTATATTTCTAAGTTGTTCAATCAAAATCTGTAATTATAAAACAAAAGTAGGAATGTTTTGCCTAGGTAACACCCAGTGGCAGACATTTATTACTTTCTATTTAGCACTGGGTTGATCATTGGTTATTGAATTATTTTTTATTAAGGTGTAACCTGATTAAAAAGCATGTAGTCATAATACACAGAACACGGTTTAATAGAAAGAAATAAAATATTAACATTAAAAAATCATAATCATGGAAGGTATATTAGTCCCAATCTCACTTTTTTTAGGCGCATTCGCAATGGTATTTGGAATCCGCTATTTATCAAACAAAGAAAAAATGGCCATGATAGAGCGTGGCCTCAATCCCGGAGTCGGTAAATCGTCCCCAAAACCTTATTTAAGTTTAAAATTTGGTTTATTATTAGTGGGTTTAGGAATTGGCCTATTGGTGGCATTATTTACCGTAAGGGGTATTTTTGGTAACGACATGACGGAGCGGGAAATATCGCAGTCGGTTGCTGTTTACTTCGGGTGCATCGGTATTTTTGGAGGTTTAGGTTTAATCGTTTCTTTTCTTGTAGAAAAGAAAGCGCTCGACAGCGAAAAATAATAAGGGTAATTTTTCGAACCATCCCCGATGAAACCAGCACATTGCTATGCCCTCCGGTGTTTACTTATTTTAATCTGCAGGTTGCTGTTTACCGCTGAGGCAGAGGCTCAAAGCCTAAACCATAGTATAGACAGTTTAATTTCGGTAACATTTAAAGATAAAGAAGGGCCGGGGAGCGTATTTATGGTTGCCCAAAAGGGAAAGGTTATTTATCAAAAAGCTTTTGGCAGGGCTAATCTCGAATTGGGGGTTAACCTCAGCACAGAAAATGTTTTCCAGCTGGGCTCAATGACCAAGCAGTTTACAGCAGTTGCAATAATGATGCTCGAGCAAGAAGGTAAACTGGCCGTACAAGATCCCATTTCGAAATACATTGCCAATTATCCATCGGGCGATAAAATAACGGTCCACCATTTGCTAACGCATACCTCCGGAATTAAAGATTTTACCAAAATGAAATCGCTTTCGGATATTGCACAGCGCGAAATGACGCCTAAAATGATGGTCGATTTCTTTAAAAATGAGCCTGTAGACTTTGCGCCAGGGGATAAATTCGACTACAATAATTCTGGCTATGTTGTTTTAGGTTATCTGATCGAACTTGTTTCAGGCGAGAAATATGAGGATTTTATTAAAAAACACATTTTCGAACCGGTTGGCATGAGCCAATCTTATTATGCCAGTGATAAAGAGGTTATTTTGAATAGGGCTTATGGCTATCAAAAGAAGGCAAACAATTACGTGAATAAAACCAATATCAATTTTAGCGTTCCCTTTGCTTCAGGCTCACTAATGTCGACTTTAGCAGATCTGCTTAAATGGCAGAATGCTTTAAACCAGTATAAGCTGCTTAATGTTAAGGAAACTGAAAAGCTATTTAAAACATATAGGCTAAATAATGGCGAAGCATTTACTTATGGCTATGGCTGGCATATTAAAGAAATAAATGGGATGCCAGATAGAGAACATGGAGGTAGTATATTCGGATTTAAAACCATGGGTGTTTACATTCCCGGTCAAGATATTTACGTTGTGGGTTTAAGCAATTGCGACTGTAATTCGCCAACGGAACTTACACGAAACATTGCCGCTTTGGCAATAGCGCAGTTTAAAACCAAATAAGATTTGCTTATTGTGGCTTATTGATAATCGCAACTGTTAAGCGGCTTATGCAGTTCATTTTACCGCGTTCATCGTAAATTTTAATTTCCCAAACCTGGGTTTTAGCTCCCACATGTAAAGGTTTGCAAATGCCTTTAACCAGGCCGCTTTTAACTGGCCGTAAATGATTGGCATTCACTTCTAGGCCAACAGCCACATATTTTTCCGGATCAATGCACATATATGAAGCAATACTGCCCAGTGTTTCGGCCAAAACTACAGAAGCACCTCCATGCAGTATCCCTGCAGGCTGGTGCGTACGTTCATCAACCGGCATAGTACCGACAATAAAATCTTCGCCAATTTCAGTAAACCTGATATCGAGTAAAGCACCCAAATGGTTTTTAGGGCGGTTGTTTAAATCGTCGACGGTAAAATTTTTAAACCACATGGTAACGTTCTTTTAAAATGGAAACATGGTGCATAATATGTCCGCCAACAATAAATAGGATCGATCTAACATTAATTTCGCGGCCAGAGGCAGTTCCTTTTCTGTTTAGCTCTTCCTCGTTCAAGGATTTAAACAGGTATAAATTGGCTTTACGCAGGGCAATAAATTCTTCGATGAGATCTTCCAGCTCGCGTTCTGCAAAACGTGCATTTACAACATAATCGTCTTCTTCGAAACCCGGTAATGGCTGCTGTTCCTTTCGCGCGAAGCAAGTAATACGGAATGCAAAAACACGTTCGGTATCGATAATATGGCCCAACATTTCTTTCAGCGTCCATTTACCTTCGGCATAGGCATAATCAGCCTTGTCGGCATTGTTCCTGAATAAAGCCGGTAAACTTTCAACCTGGTCGTTTAATATCTCAAAAATATCGTGGTCTACTTTACTGATATAGGTTTCGCCCCAAATCGGGTATTCGTTAGGCTGTGGTCGGTTCATATCTTAAACTGCTTTTTAATATTATTCTAAAGGTTGTGCCTTTGCCCAGTTCGGAGTCTTTTACGAAAATTTCGCCGCTATGGTAATTTTCTACAATCCGTTTGGTGAGCGATAAGCCCAGTCCCCAGCCGCGTTTGCGCGTGGTATAGCCGGGTTGAAAAACCGCATCGAATTTAGATCTGGGTATTCCCTTTCCAGTATCGCTTACATCAATAAATACCTGTTCTTTGGCCAAATTTTCGATAATATTGATAGAGATTGAACCCTCATTTTCGATTGCATTGGCTGCATTTTTCAGCAGATTTTCAATAACCCAGTCGAACAGTGGCACATTTAACATGGCTCTTACCTGTTCATCACCGGTAATGCTAAACTTAACCTTATCAGAAGTCCTAACTTTAAAATAACGTATAAAATCGCTGATCACAATATAAACGGTATGGTCTTCCAGTATGGGTTTAGAGCCGATTTTGGAGAAACGGTCGGTAATAATTTCCAGCCGTTTAATATCATTTTCCATTTCGGCAATCAGTGGATCATCTTCAGCATCGAATTTCGATTTCATAAGCTCTGTCCAGGCCATGAGTGATGATATCGGCGTGCCCAACTGGTGTGCCGTTTCTTTGGCCAAACCCACCCAAACATGGTCTTGCTCATCCCTTCGGGCCGAACTAAATGCAGTATAAGCCGTTAGTAAAAACAGGAAGATAACTGCCATCTGGATATAGGGAAAGTATCTCAGTTGTGTTAAAATAAAGGAATCACGATAGTATGCCTTAAATTTTTTGCCAAAAATATTCATCTCATCGGGCGAGTGCTGGGCCTTCATCTGCCTCAGTTGGCGTACAAAATATAAGCTGTCATACGTAAGTTTGGTATCAGCGGTAGGATAGTTGGTCCTGGTACTGTCTAAACCAAAAAATGAACTGATCAAGCCAGCCGAATCGATCATGATTACAGGTGTTTTGGTGTTTGCACGTACAGTTTCTACAATTACGCGGTAATCATCATTATCGTAAAGAAACATGGCCCTTTCCTGAATTTTAACCCATAGGTGAAATTGGTCGGCCTCTTCGCGTTCCATTTTTTTTACAAAAGAATCGGTGTAAAATACTGATGCAATGCCAATTAAGATGGCAAAAATGAGGAGGAAAAACTTCCAGCGACGTTTCTTTTGATACGGGTTCATGCTTTAGCTAGCCAAATTACAATAACAAAACGAAAAAAACATCAAACCATTATGCTTTTTCGAAAACCTTAAGGCAACCGTTACCAAAGCATAATTGTTTCATCAACGGATGATGGCACCATAAAACGGATGAAAAACATATCTTTGCAGCGTCTTGCGTTCAGCGTGTGGCGATGGGCGTTCAATCCGCCAAACGCCAAACGCTTACCGCTCAACAAATCAATCATGGATAAAAAAGTTAGAGTAAGATTTGCCCCAAGCCCAACCGGAGGTTTGCATTTAGGCGGTGTACGTACCGCTTTGTTCAATTATTTATTCGCCAGAAAGAATAACGGAACCTTTGTACTTCGTGTAGAAGATACCGATCAGAACCGTTTTGTAGAAGGTGCTGAAGAATATATCGTAAACTGTTTAGATTGGTGCGGCATTACACCTGATGAAAGTCCTGGCAAGCCTGGTGCCTATGGTCCGTACCGCCAAAGCGAACGCAAACCGAGCTACCGGAAATTTGCCGAACAGTTAATTAATGATGGCTATGCATACTATGCTTTCGACACTCCCGAAGATTTAGATGCCAAGCGTAAGGAAATTCCAAATTTCCAGTACGGACAGGCTACACGAATGCAAATGCGCAATTCATTAACGCTTACCTTAAGTGAGGTGGAGGAATTATTGGCCGCTAAAACACCACATGTAGTCCGGATTAAAGTACCATCAGATGAAATCGTGCATTTTAACGATTTGATCCGCGGCGATGTAAGTTTCGAAACCTCATTGGTTGATGACAAGGTACTATTAAAGGCCGACGGCATGCCAACTTACCATCTGGCCGTTGTGGTTGATGATAAGGCGATGGAAATTAGCCATGCCTTTAGGGGAGAAGAATGGTTGCCATCGGCACCTGTTCATATTTTACTTTGGAAATATTTGGGTTGGGAAGCAGATATGCCTGCATGGGTACATTTGCCTTTAATATTAAAGCCTGACGGACATGGAAAGTTAAGCAAACGAGATGGCGACCGTTTAGGTTTCCCGGTTTATGCCATGAACTGGACCGATCCTAAAACCGGCGATGTTACCAAAGGCTTTAAAGAAATGGGTTTTATGCCCGAAGCTTTTATTAATATGCTGGCACTTTTAGGCTGGAATGATGGTACAGATCAGGAGCTGTTTTCGCTGCAAGAGCTGGAAGAAAAATTCTCAATAGAACGGATCAGTAAAGCTGGCGCTAAATTTGATTTCGAAAAGGCCAAATGGTATAACCACGAGTGGATTAAAACGCAAAGTGCGGAGCGCTTAGCGCCGGGCGTTAAAAGCGAGCTAGAAAATGCAGGTGTAGAAATCAGTGATGATACTTTTTTAAATACGGTTATCGATCTGATTAAAGACCGTTGTACTTTATTGCCAGATTTTGTTGCACAAAGCAGTTATTTCTTTACTGCTCCCACAGAATACGATATCAACTCGGTAAAACCGAAATGGACACCTGAAAAAGCTGAATTTTTTAATGCTTTTGCAGGTAGTTTAACTTTAACAGATGCCGTTAGTGCAGAAGCTGCTTTTAAAACTTTGGCAGAAGAAAAAGGCTTTAAACCTGGCGAATTGATGCTCCCTTTCCGCATTATGCTGGTTGGCGGTAAATTTGGCCCTGGTGTTTTCGATATTGCTATTTTATTAGGCGGTGAAGAAACAAAGGCTAGAATTGCAAAAGCAATAGCTGTTTTTAATAACTGATAATTAAATGGGAGGATGATTGAATGAGAGGATTTGCTATTTGCTTATTCATTCAATCATTCCCTCATATAAACTCAATCACCCTCTCCTTCAAAATTCATTTACTCACAAATTGATTCCCTCCACTTCGTCAAAAATAATTTCTACATTTATTCTAACAATTGGCTCGTTAATAAGGTTATTCATTAAACTTAAAAATATAAACTATGCAATGGTTTGGTAAAGGCAGTAATAATGTAGAAGATGGCAGAAGTGGCGGTGGCGGAAAAACCATCCTGGGTGGAGGGATCGGTATTATCGTTGTAGTACTCGGATTAATTTTCGGTAAAGATTTAACTGGTGTGGTTAGCCAGATTCCTGCAAGTACAGGTACCGAAGAAGTAAAACAGGGCGTTCCGGCAAACGATGCACAGGCCCAGTTTGTTTCTGGTGTTTTAGAATCAACAGAACAGGTTTGGGATAAAGAATTTCAGGCGATGGGCAAACAATACGAATACCCTAAGCTAAGGCTTTTTAGAGATGGTGTACAAACGGCATGTGGTTACGCACAATCTAACGTAGGGCCGTTTTATTGTCCGGGCGACCATAAAGTATATATCGATCTGTCATTTTACGATGAACTAAAAAACCGTTTCGGTGCGGCTGGCGATTTTGCTCAGGCCTATGTAATTGCGCACGAAGTTGGCCATCATGTTCAAAATTTACTTGGAATTTCCGAGAAATTAGATCAGGCCAGGGGCCAGGTTAGCGAGAAAGAATACAACCGCCTATCGGTAAAGCTGGAATTGCAGGCCGATTTCTTCGCCGGACTTTGGGCCCATAATGCGCAAAATCTTAAAGATTTTAAATTAGATGCCGGCGATATTGAAGAAGCTTTAACTGCTGCTAATGCAATTGGCGACGATAAATTGCAAAAACAGGCCACAGGCGAAGTACAACCTGATTCTTTTACCCATGGTACCTCCGCGCAGCGCATGTACTGGTTTAAGAAAGGTTTCGAAACGGGGGATATTAAACAGGGCGATACCTTTAATTCAAATAATTTGTAAAAAAAATTAAAACCTTTTTTAAACATTGTTGTTTGTTTACAGTTAATGAGATTTTTATCTCTAAACCAAACATAATTATCCCGGCTTCTTATTTGTTTTAATAAAGATGATCCTTATAGTTGATGACAGGCCCGAAAACCTGATCTCGTTACAGAAAGTACTCCAAGCACACAATTTTGAGGTTGATAC
>Ga0308165_1000772_pt1 | contig 51222 bp, 49 predicted proteins | sample PhyWR2_FD_201032 | JGI IMG/M metagenome (GOLD analysis project Ga0308165, IMG submission 201032) | Phyllosphere microbial communities from UC Gill Tract Community Farm, Albany, California, United States - DLSLW.R2 | ecosystem: Host-associated > Plants > Phyllosphere > Unclassified | place: USA... | reverse complement strand
AAGTGCAGGCCGCGAACATCATTAACAGCATGGCACCGGGCGATGTTTACCAGACGCTGACCACCCGTCACCCGTCTGGGGAATCCCGCCGCTATCTGTACAAAGTGAATACCGCGCAAAAGAACTACCGCCGCCGCTAGTCCTGTCACCCAACCCTCTCGCACGCGGAGAGGGTTGTCCAGACGCCCTCTCCCTGTGCGAGAAACGAGGGTCCGTTCGCCCTACCTGGGCGAGAAACGGGAGCCTATTCCCTCTCCCTGTGGGAGAGGGAATAGGGTGAGGGCATCAAACCGCACACGCCATCCATATGAAAATGTTATTTGCATCACAATCCAAACTGCAAATTAATGTGGATTGCATTTTTTTGCGGGAGGTAACAAAACATATTGTTCCCTGCTGGTAGAATTGCATCAAATTAAACCCCTGAATGTTTACAAAACAACATATCTCCCGCTCAATTGTGAGGAAAGTAACATGAACCTTAAGCTGCAGCTTAAAATCTTGTCGTTTCTGCAGTTCTGTCTGTGGGGGAGCTGGCTAACCACGCTTGGCTCCTACATGTTTGTGACGCTGAAGTTTGATGGTGCGTCTATTGGCGCGGTATACAGCTCGCTCGGTATTGCGGCGGTATTTATGCCAACGCTGTTGGGCATCGTGGCGGATAAATGGATCAGCGCCAAATGGCTTTACGCGATTTGCCACCTGGTCGGTGCAGGTACGCTGTTTATGGCGGCCGGCGTCACCACGCCTGGCGCGATGTTTATGGTTATCTTGCTCAACTCGCTGGCCTACATGCCAACGCTTGGCTTGATCAACACCATCTCCTACCACCGCATCAAATCTGCGGGCATGGATATCGTGACGGATTTCCCACCAATCCGTATCTGGGGCACTATCGGCTTTATCATGGCGATGTGGGGCGTGAGCTTCGCAGGCTTTGAACTGAGCCATATGCAGCTTTACATCGGTGCTGCGCTGTCTGTGGTGCTGGCGCTGTTTACCCTGACGCTGCCGCACGTGCCGGTCTCGAACCAGCAGAAACAGCAGAGCTGGAGCTCAATGCTCGGTCTGGACGCGTTCGCGCTGTTCAAAAACAAACGCATGGCGGTCTTCTTTATCTTCTCCATGCTGCTGGGCGCAGAGCTGCAAATCACCAACATGTTCGGCAACACCTTCCTGCACAGCTTCGATAACAATCCGCTGTTCTCAGGCAGCTTTATCGTTGAACACGCTTCGGTGATGATGTCGATTTCACAGATTTCCGAAACCCTGTTCATCCTGACCATTCCGTTCTTCCTGAGCCGTTACGGCATCAAAAACGTTATGCTGATCAGTATCTTCGCGTGGATGCTGCGCTTCGGTCTGTTCGCCTATGGCGATCCAAGCGCATTCGGTACCGTGCTGCTGGTTCTGTCGATGATTGTTTACGGTTGCGCCTTCGACTTCTTCAACATCTCGGGTTCGGTGTTTGTCGAAAAAGAAGTGAAGCCTGAAATCCGCGCCAGTGCTCAGGGTATGTTCCTGATGATGACCAACGGTTTCGGCTGTATTCTTGGGGGCGTGGTGAGCGGGAAAGTGGTTGAAGCCTACACCACTAACGGTATCACCGACTGGCAGCCAGTGTGGCTGATCTTCGCGGGTTACTCGCTGGTGCTGTTCTTTGCCTTCATTGCCTTGTTCAAGTACAAACACGTTCGCGTTCCGACGGGTGCACAGCCTATCGCGCACTAAACGTGCTCAAATCCCTCTCCTTAACGGGAGAGGGACATTGTTCCTAAAACCCATCCCACCGACAGCAAATCCGCACTGCCACCTGGACTTAAATTCCGCGTAATGAACGCCTGATCCATCTCGATCAGCGCCTCGTGATCCCAACCGTGAGTCAGTAAATTCCGTGCATAATTCTGCACATAGCGGAGCCCGTCCATTCCACCGCGCGACACCAGATTGCTATCCTGATTAACCGCCATCAGACGCAGAAGCAGCTCGTGAAGCGAGCCGCCCTGCCACTGCGTCAATACGTTGCGCACCGTCGCGAACCCGCTCTCCGCTTCGCCGCGTGCGCCGGTCAGACCAAACTGCTGATATTGCCGCTCGCCTGCCGTCGACATACCGCTGCGGCCTGCAAGTTCACGCTCAACCAGCCTACGACAAATGTTACCGATCTCACAACACAGCGTGTCGGCCGTCGCATTTCGCACGCGTCCGGCAGTGAAACAGAGCAAACCCAGCGAGAAAATCCCGCCTTTATGCGTATTCACTCCGCCCGTTGCGGCATACATCGCCTGCTCGCACGCGATGCCCATTGGGCGAATCAGACGCAGCTGCTCTGCTGCAGCTTTCTCCGCATGTTCGCTCCCCAGTTCGGCAAAACGTACAAACCAGGGGGCAATCGCCTTGATGCTGCGGACAAACAGCGCGTGATCCATATCGCGATGCGCGCCGCTATTGAGCTTATCCACCAGCCCCGGCTTGGGCGTCAATTCAAGTTCGTGCCAGAGCGCCTCTTCAGCCAGCTCCGGCACGCTGACGCAGCGCGGTTTAGTCGCGAGCAAACCAGTCATCAATCATCTTCTCCACGCGAGCCACGACCTGTTCAACCGGATGCTGACGCGAACGCGAACAGGCGTGCGCCGGTTCATTGCAGATCAGGCAGCGACGCATATGTGAACCCAGGGATTGCCGCCCGACATGCCCGTCCGTCGGGCAAATCACATCGATATCCCAGAGTCGGCCGAGCGGGTGACTCTGCTCCAGCTGTGCGCAGTGGGCTTTGATTTCCGGTGCCTGATGGGCCACGCACCACAGCGCTTCTGGCCCGGTAGGCAGCCACAGCACCTGGCGGTCGAGGACCTGCCAGCGGTGTTCCCACAGCAGCTGATCGCACATCTGCAACGCCACGCCCATACTGTTGCGATAGCGCAGGCTGTCTTTCACTTCGCCCGGCGTAACTAACGTGAGGGAAATGACCGGTTGTTGGTAGTGCGTGAGCCAGTCAGCCTGTCGCGCCGCGCGGTTTTCTTTTGCCGCCAGCAGCGCGTCGAGGCTGACACCCGCACGCACGGGTGTCGCTATCGTCATGATGTTACTCCTTCACCTGTCGGACGGTGTCGATCACGCTGCCGTCACGGTAGCGGATCACGCCGACGATTTTATCGGTAAATTCGATGGGCTTCGGCTCGCCGGTCAACGAAATCGCCCGCGCGTAGAGCGCTTCGATATCAACAATTTTTAACCCTGCGGCTTCCAGCCGTTCACGGATTTCCGGGCGCGCCGGATTCACCGCGATGCCGTGGTCAGTCACCAGCACATCAATGCTCTCGCCCGGCGTTAAGCGCGTGGTGACGCGTTTGACGACCGTTGGAATGCGGCTGCGTAAAAGCGGCGCAACAACAATCGTGAGATTTGCGGCAGCGGCCACGTCACAGTGGCCGCCAGACGCCCCGCGCATGACACCGTCTGAACCGGTGATCACGTTCACGTTGAAATCCGTGTCGATTTCGAGCGCGCTTAAAATCACCACGTCGAGCTGATCGCAGCTTGCCGCTTTGCTGCCGGGATTAGCATAAACGTTTGTCGAAATCTCAACGTGATTTGGATTACACGCCAGCGAAGCCGCCGCCTGACCGTCAAAGCACTGGGTATCGAGCAGCTTTTCAATTAACCCTTTTTCATGCAGATCGACCAGGCTGCCGGTAATGCCGCCCAGCGCAAAACGCGCGGTCACGCCGCTGCGTTCCATTTTCTCGCCCATAAAGCGCGTGCAGGCGGTCGCCGCTGCGCCCGAACCGGTCTGCATCGAGAAGCCGGGTTTGAAATAACCCGAGTGTTCAATCACGTCCGCCGCAAAGCGGGCGATCATCAGCTCGCGCGGGTTGCTGGTGACGCGCGCCGCGCCGACGCTGATTTTCGCCGGATCGCCGACGCTGTCGACCTGCACGATATAGTCCACCCGATCCTGCACGATGCTGGCGGGCATATTCGGGAACGGCACGATCTCTTCGGTGAGCAGCACCACTTTGCGGGCAAACTGCGCATCAACCATCGCATAGCCCAGCGATCCGCAGCTGGATTTCCCGTGCGTCCCATTGGCATTGCCAAACTCATCGCTACACGGTACGCCAAGAAACGCCACGTCGATGTTCAGCTCACCGTCCTGCAGCAGCTTCACGCGCCCGCCGTGAGAGTGGATTTGCACCGGCTCGTCCATCAGCCCGTGAGAAATGGCATCCGCCAGTTTGCCGCGCATCCCGGAGGTATAAATACGAGTAATCACGCCGCTTTCGATGTGCTCGATCAGCGCGTCGTTGCAGGTCATCAAGGAGCTGGAAGCCAACGTGAGATTTTTAAAACCCATTTTTGCCAGCAGCGCGACCACGCTATTGATCACCCGATCGCCTTCGCGAAACGCATGATGGAACGAAATCGTCATCCCGTCCTGCAATCCGCAGCGTTTTACCGCGTCCTCTACGGAATCGCACAGCTTACGCTGATGCTTTGCTTCGACGTCAGCCAGCCAGGGCGTTGCGCTGTGGGCCGTATCAAACGGTGTTAAGCCCCTGAGATGGGGGAAATTCACATGGAGAAGTTCAGTCTGATTCATTTGTCATCCTTAGCGACGCACGCCGGAGGCCGCTGCACGTTCCAGCACTCTCTGGGCATGGTCAATAATCGGGGCATCCACCATTTTGCCGTTGAGCGACACGACGCCCAGGCCGTTGCGCGCGCCCTCTTCTGCCGCTTCGATCACCCGCATAGCGTGATCCACTTCCTGCTGGGTTGGTGCGTAAGCGTTATGCAGCAGATCGATCTGGCGCGGGTTGATCAGTGATTTGCCGTTAAAGCCCATCTTGCGGATCAGTTCGACTTCGCGCAGGAATCCAGCTTCGTCGTTGACGTCTGACCACACCACGTCAAATGCGTCGATGCCCGCCGCGCGTGCGGCATGCAGCACGGCGCAGCGAGCGTAAAAGAGCTCGGTACCGTCGCCGCGTTCGGTTTGCATATCCATCACATAATCAAAACCCGCCAGCGCGATGCCGATCAGGCGCGGCGTGCTGCGGGCAATTGCCACGGCGTTGATAACGCCAATCGCCGATTCAATGGCTGCCATCACGCGGGTTGTGCCCACCTCGCGGCCGCACTCGCGTTCGATGCGCTCCAGATGGCCTTCCAGTTCATGGATATCTTCCGGCGTATCGGTTTTTGGCAGACGTATCACATCCGCGCCACCCTGGACGGCGGCTTCAAGATCCAGCAGACCAAACGGCGTGTTCAGCGGGTTAATGCGCACCACGGTTTCGATATCCCGATACATGGGGTGCTGCAGAGCGTGGAACACCAGCAGACGCGCGGTATCTTTCTCGCGCAGCGCGACGGCGTCTTCGAGGTCAAACATGATGGAGTCAGGACGATAGATAAATGCGGTCGAAAGCATGGCGGCGTTCGCGCCAGGCAGGAACAGCATACTGCGACGGAGTTTGTTCATGACATTTTGCTCCAGTCGATAGGCTGTGCTTCAGCCGCGCGCAGAACCGCGCTTTGCAGGCGGGCGCGGATCACACAGTCGAGCGCCCCTTTATCTTCAACGATGATCAAACCCTGACGCACCTCCAGCGCGTGCAGCGTTTCATTGACCACCTGGCGAATCTGATCGCCAAACTGCTTAATCACTTCACTGTGGATGACAATCTCCAGCTCGCCGTCGGCGGGGGCGATTTTCACCATCAGGTCGCTGGACTCCTGCGTTCCGGCCAGCGCCTCCCTTACAATTTTCATGATAAATTCCTGATAGTTATGCGACTTCCGCACGCGCACTGTAGTGCGCTTCGAGATGCGCGAAAGTGGACTCCGGGACAATCTCCCGAATGCGGGAAAACTGCTGTGTCTTGAGTAAACGGCGCACTTCCGATGCCGAAATAGCATTTCCGGTGGCCTTAATGCGCGGCATTTCCACCACCTCAATTTGCGGAGTGAGCAGCTGATGCAGCGTCTGGTTGTACTGGCGAGTGATATCGCAAAACGGTTCTGATCCGATAAACCGATGGGTAATCCCCAGCGCGGGCGCGATAAAATCACGGAAAATCAGCACGTCGATTTCACTCCACGCCTGCTGCACTTTGCCGCTCTCTTTGAGGAAATAGGCCGGGAAAGTGGCGCGCGAGATGATGTATTGCGATCCTTCATGAACGGATACGTTCGACAGATGGGCCACTCCTGCGCGCACCATCTTCAGACGATCGCGAAACGAGAAGAATGACGCGTCTTCACGTACCACAAACAGGTGCAGCCAGTCACACTGCTGAGCCGCCTGCTCCACCAGATGACGATGCCCGAGGGTGAAGGGGTTGGCGTTCATCACAATCGCGCCAATCTTCTCACCCCGTTTCTGCAGACCACGCAGCGAGCGGCAGTAGCGCTCAATCCCCTGCGGGGTATTTTCCAGCAGGACCGCGTTATTACCGCTTTGGGCAATCGGCCAAAAACCACTCCGGGCAAAGCGCTCTTTGTTGCACGGACGCGTACACAGAAAGAGGTGGAAATGGCCGCGCGCGAGCGCGGCGTTCTCCACTTCAGCCAGCAGGCGTGCGCTCAAATTCGCGCCACGCAGCTGCTCATCGACGGCCACGCATTTGATGACGTTTGCGGCGAGACCCGCACATCCCACCAGTTGCGTACCGGACCACGCCTCCACAAACAGGGTGATGTCGTTGTCCAGCCCCAGGCCGCTGTCCGCCAGCAGATAGCGAATCTGGCTTAAGCGTTCCGGATGTTTCGCCACGTCGGTCTGGCGGAAATCGATGGCGGAGTGTCTGTCCATGGCGTCTTACCTAGTGCGCAGCCGTCAGCAACTGTGCTGGCGCTTCCATGATCACATTGCTCAGATGACCGATATTTTCGATCTCCACTTCAATGCGATCGCCCTCTTGCATGAACAGCGGCGGATTGCGTTTTTTACCCACGCCGCCAGGCGATCCGGTGATGATCACATCGCCCGGACTTAAGCGCGTAAACGTGCTGATGTATTCGATCAACTCCGCGACTTTGTGGATCATGCTGCTGGTGTTGTCTTCCTGCACCATGCGGCCATTCAGCCAGGTACGGATCGCAAGCGTGTGCGGATCGGGGATTTCATCGGCGGTCGCCATCCACGGACCAAACGCGCCGGTTTGTCGCCAGTTTTTGCCTGCGGTAAACCAGGTATGCTGCCAGTCACGCGCTGAGCCATCCATATAACAGCTGTAACCCGCCACATGGCGCAGAGCGTCTTCCCGGCTGATGTTTTCCCCGCCTTTACCGATGATCACCGCCAGTTCGCCTTCGTAATCGAATTCACTGGAGTGACGCGGTTTCAGCACCGGGGAGTTGTGTCCGGTCTGAGAGTCCGGGAAGCGGACAAAGAGCGTTGGGGCCGGATTATGCTGATCGAACTCCTGGCGTTTCTCGGCGTAGTTCATGCCTACGCAGAGGATTTTTTCTGGATGCTCGATCACCGGTAAAAAGGTGATCGCATCCATCGGTACGTCAACGGCATCGTTGAGATAACGCGTGGCTTCTGCCATGCCGTTGCCCTGTAACAGCGCTTTAAGGTCGCTGTAGCGGTCACCCAAACGGCGACCTAAATTCACCACACCCTCGGCCTTCACGATGCCGTAGCTGCGTTGACCTTTATAAATAAAGCTTGCGAGTTTCATTGTTCTTTCCTGAAAACTTAAACGAGGAAGTTGCCCAGAATCAGCAGCGAGATAGAGACGTTGATTGCCCCGCCAATACGCGTCGCAATCTGAGCGAATGGCATCAGGCTCATGCGGTTACCTGCGGTCAGGATCGCTACGTCGCCGGTTCCGCCCTGTCCGCTCTGACAGCAAGAGACGATGGCGACATCAATCGGGTGCATCCCGATCTTTTTACCGACGAAGAATCCGGTGGCCACCAGTGCAGAGACGGTGCTGATAATCACCAGCAGGTTGCTGACGGTGAACGCATTGACCAGTTCCTGCCACGGCGTAATCGCCACGCCAACGGCGAACAGAATCGGATAGGTGACGGAGGTCTGGAAGAATTTGTAAACCACCTGCGAACCTTCGAGCAGACGGGGAGAAGCGCCGTTGCACAGTTTGACCAGCACGGCCATAAACAGCATGCCGACCGGTGCTGGCAGGCCAATCAGCTTGTGACCAAGCATACCCAGCATGTAGAGCAGCACGGCCAGCAACGCGCCGGAAGCAATGGTGGTCACGTCCGCTTTACCGGAGAACGCCGGTTGGGAAGCCGTGGTATCAGCATTAGCACGGTTTGGCATCAGCTGGCCTTCGCCGGTCAGATGCGGGTAGCGTTTACCAAGCTGGTTCAGGCAACCGGAGATAATGATGGCGGTTAAGCCTCCGAGCATGACCATCGGCAGCACGCGACCGAGCGCAACGCCCTGATCCATATGCAGCAACGTGGCATATCCGATAGAGAGAGGAATAGCACCCTCACCAACGCCACCGGCCATAATCGGCAGAATGATAAAGAAGAAGATCTGGAAGGGTTCAAGACCGAGCGCCATGCCCACGCCCATTCCGACAATCATGCCGACGATTTCACCGCACAGCATCGGGAAGAAAATGCGCAGGAAGCCCTGAATTAGCACCGTGCGATTCATACTCATGATGCTGCCGACAATAATGCAGCAGATATACAGATAGAGGATGTTGGTAGATTTGTAGAACTTGGTGGTGGACTCCACGACCACGTCAGGCAGCAGGCCGTAGTAAACCATCGCCGACGGGATGAAGGTGGCGCAAATCGCCGCCGCGCCGAGCTTGCCAACAATCGGCAGACGCTTACCGAATTCGCCACAGGCGAAGCCGAAGAAGGCCAGCGTCGCCACCATCACCACAATGTCGCTTGGCAGCTTGCCGCCCAGGCAGTCGATAGCAATCAGCGCGCCGGCTAATACAAAAAGCGGCAGCGGGATGATCCCCACTTTCCAGGTATCCATAATGTGCCACCAGCGCTCTTTGAGCGTTGGCCGCTGAATATCTATCGGATCGTGCGTTACAGAGAAAGAATCGTCAGTAGTGCTCATCTCATTAAGCCTCTTGGTTATTTGTGCATTAAGCTTAAAGTTGTCAACGCGGGCTTTATGTGAGGAACGGCATATTAAAACCGAAGTTTTAATGGCCTCTATGGTTTTAATGGTTTCTTTTATTTAATGTGATTAACCACTTATTTATTGCCGTGGTTTTAATGGTTTCTTTTCCAGAATGAACAAACGAATAACATTTATTTGTTTTATATTAAACGACCGTCTAATTCTTAAAATGCTTTTGTAAGTAGCGCTGTGCAAGGGATCACAAGTTTTAGGCAAAGGCGACCCCTGTCAAAAAAAAGATGATATATTCACTGAATCCGTTAATACCGTGCGTGATAGTTATGAAGGTTTCGTTTCAGATTAAGTTATTTATTTCGCTGGTGGCTTTCTTTTCAGTGCTATTTGCATTACTGGGTGGATATTATTATGTCGACGTCAGTCGGCAACTTTATCAAGAAATGAGCACCCGAGCCAAAATACAAGCAGAAGAAATTGCGCTTATTCCTACGCTGCGTAAAGAGGTCGAAGAAAAAGACATCAAAGCAATTCATGCTTTTATGCGTCAAATAGCGGATCACAGCGACGCCAGTTTTATAGTGATTGGGGATAATAACGGTCGGCACCTGTTTCATTCAGCCTTTGAAGATCGTGTGGGGACCACCCTGGTCGGCGGCGACAACGCTGAAGTGTTGCAGGGCAAAAATATCACCACTATCCGTAAAGGCGGTTTGGGGATTTCGCTGCGCAGCAAAGCGCCTGTTTTCAACGATGCCGGACAGGTGGTGGGCATCGTCTCCGTGGGCTATCTCACCAGCTATCTCGATACCATTACCGTCAGCAAGGTGGTGAATATCCTGATCGCAGCCGTGTTGCTGCTTATCGCCCTGTTTATCTTCTCGTGGTATTTCACCCGCAGTATCAAAAAGCAGATCTTCTCCCTTGAACCGCGCGAAATTGGCCTGCTGGTGCGCCAGCAAAAAGCGATGATGGAGTCGATCTATGAAGGGGTGATCGCTATCGACGCGCATTTGCGGATCGAAGTGATCAACCAGGCCGCGCGGCAATTGCTGGGCTTACCGCAACCGGCGCGTGAGCTGCGCGGGCAATTGATCGGCGACGTTATCAGTCCGGTGTCATTCTTCACACCGCAAACCATGCTGGCGAAAGACACGCACGATGAGATCTGCCGCTTTAACGATCTCACGGTGATCGCCAGTCGGGTGCGGATCATGCTGGAGGATTCACTCCAGGGCTGGGTGATCACCTTTCGCGATCGCAACGAAATTGACTCGCTCAGCGCCCAATTGAGTCAGGTAAAACGTTATGTCGACAACCTGCGCATCATGCGCCATGAGCAGTTGAATCGCATGACAACCCTTTCCGGCATGTTGCATATGGGTCGCTACGAAGAGGCGATCGGCTTTATTCAGGCGCAATCGGAACACGCACAGGAGCTGCTGGACTTTATCTCATCACGGTTTAGCTCACCCACGCTGTGCGGCCTGCTGCTCGGGAAATCCGCGCGGGCGCGTGAGAAAGGCGTTGAACTGAATTTCGATCCCGCCTGTCGGATGGAGAAACCTTTCGCCCCGCTTCACGAAGCCGAACTGATCTCCATTATTGGTAATTTACTGGATAACGCTATCGAAGCCACACAGCGCGCCCCGCTCCCGCATGAGCCGGTAGAAGTGCTGATAAAACTCAATGAGCGCGAGCTGATTATTGAGGTAGCGGATCAGGGGGTGGGCATTAAACCGGAAATCCGCGAACGCATATTTGAACGCGGTATTACCACCAAAACGCGTGGCGATCACGGTATTGGCCTGTACCTGATCGACAGTTATGTTACCCAGGCTGGCGGCGCCATTGAAATTGCCGATAACTCGCCTCGGGGCGCTATTTTCTCACTCTTTATTCCCGCTACGGGAATCGCTCGACGCCCCGCTCAGGAACTGGAAGAAACTGACTATGCAACATGAACATATCGATGTATTGATTGTTGAAGATGAGAACGAACTGGCGCAGCTTCATGCCGAGCTGATCGGCAAACATCCGCGCCTGCGGCTGGTGGGCATTGCCTCATCACTCGCCGACGCTCAGGCCAAACTCACCCGCTTGCAGCCGCAACTGGTTCTGCTGGATAACTATTTGCCGGACGGTAAGGGCATTACGTTAATCAGCAACCCTCTGCTGATGCCTGCTAATTGTTCCATTATTTTCATCACCGCCGCCAGCGATATGGATACCTGTAGTCTGGCGATTCGCAACGGTGCATTCGATTACATTCTGAAACCCGTTTCCTGGAAACGGCTCAGCCAGTCGCTCGAACGCTTTGTGCAATTTGCCGAGCAACAGCGCGTATGGAAGATTGTTGATCAGCAAAATGTCGATTCGCTGTACCAGCTTCAGGCCAAAAATTACCGTCAGGATAACGGCAGCAAAGGGATTGAGGAGAATACGCTGGCGCGAGTGCAGACGCTGTTTAATGACCAGGCCGAGCACTGCTTTTCGGTGGATGACGTGGTGAGCGAAACGGGCTTGAGCAAAACCACCACGCGGCGCTATCTGGAGCACTGCGTCGAGGCGGGTTTTCTGAAGGTGGAGATGCTTTACGGAAAGATTGGGCATCCGCGCAGAATGTATAAGCGCGCAGCGGCGTGAAGGGGCTGTGTGATGGTGCGGTGTGATCCCCTCATCCTAACCTTCTCCCATGAGGGGAAGGAACCGTCTGGAGCCGTCTTTTCCCCTCACCCCGGCCCTCTCACAAAGGGAGAGGGAGATAACAGAGCAAAGGACATAATCATCCCCTCTCACAGAGGAAGAGGGGGAAAACAGAGTGAAGGAGCAAACCGTCCCCTCTCACTGAGGGTGAAGGGGAAAACAGAGTGAAGGAGCAAACCATCCCCTCTCACTGAGGGTGAAGGGGAAAACAGAGTGAAGGTGAAAACCATCCCCTCTCACTGAGGGTGAAGGGGAAAGCAGAGTGAAGGTGAAAACTATCCCCTCTCCCTGTGGGAGAGGGCTGCAGCCCGCACCTACTTCAACACATACCCATACAGCCGCTTAATTCCGTCGGCATCTTTCTCGCTGTATACGCCCTGGAGTTCTGGCGAGAAGCCAGGTAACACATTAATGCCCTCTTCCAGCGCCAGGAAATAACGCTGTACCGCCCCGCCCCAGACTTCTCCGGGCACAACGCATAAGACTCCTGGCGGATACGGCAGCGCCCCTTCTGCGGCGATACGCCCTTCCGCCTCGCTGATACGCACCAGCTCCACGTTGCCGCGAATGTACTCCTGATTAGCATCCTGCGGGTTCATCATAACCGCAGGGAAATCCGCTTTCCGGAACATCGCTTTTTGCAGATCTTTGACGTTAAAACTGACGTACAGATCGTGCATCTCCTGGCAAAGTTCACGCAGAGTGTAATCGCGATAACGCACCGGATATTTGTTGAAGACGCTCGGTAAGACGTCAGCCAGCGGCGTGTCGTCCTCGATGTGCTGTTCAAACTGCCCCAGCATCGCCACCAGCTGTGCCATTTTTTCGGCGCTTTCCGCAGGCGTGAGCAGGAAAAGGATCGAGTTGAGATCGCACTTTTCCGGCACAATGCCGTTTTCACGCAGGTAATGCGCGAGGATCGTCGCCGGAATACCAAAGTCGGTGTAATCCCCGGTTTCGGCGTCGATACCCGGCGTGGTCAGCAAGAGCTTGCAGGGATCGACAAAGTACTGCTCGCTGGCATACCCCTCAAAGCCGTGCCACTTTGCGCCTGGCTCAAAGCTAAAGAAGCGGCGCTCGCTGGCAATGGCGTGCGTCGGATGATCCTGCCACGGACGCCCTGCCACTACAGGCGGAATAAAGGGTTTGATCATCTTGCAGTTCGCCACAATCGCTTTACGCGCTTCGATGCCCAGCTCGACGCATTCCGCCCACAACCGGCGTCCGCTCTCGCCTTCATGGATTTTGGCGTTAATATCAAGCGAGGCGAACAACGGATAAAACGGGCTGGTCGAGGCGTGAAGCATAAACGCGTTATTCAAACGCTTATGGGGACAAAAGCGCGCCTGGCCGCGAATATGATTGTCTTTCTTGTGGATCTGCGACGTTTGCGAGAAACCAGCCTGCTGCTTATGCACCGATTGGGTTACAAATATGCCCGGATCGTTTTCGTTCAGATCCAGCAACAGCGGCGAACTGTCGGCCATCATCGGGATAAACTGCTCGTACCCCACCCACGCCGAATCAAACAGAATGTAGTCGCACAGATGGCCGATCTTGTCGATCACCTGACGGGCGTTATAAATGGTGCCGTCGTAGGTACCGAGCTGGATCACGGCCAGGCGGAACGGTCGCGCGTCCTTCGCCTTTTCGGGAGCCACGTCGTTGATCAGCTGACGCAGGTAAGCATCGTCAAAACAGTGCGCATCAATGCCGCCAATGAAACCAAACGGGTTGCGCGCCGCTTCCAGATAGACCGGCGTCGCGCCAGCCTGAATTAATGCGCCATGATGGTTGGATTTGTGATTATTACGGTCGAATAACACCAGATCGCCGCGCGTCAGCAAAGCATTGGTGACCACTTTATTGGCCGCAGACGTTCCGTTAAGCACAAAATAGGTTTTGTCTGCGTTGAATACTTTCGCTGCAAACTTTTGCGCATCTTTCGCGGAACCTTCGTGAATCAATAAGTCACCCAGTTTCACATCGGCATTGCACATATCGGCGCGAAACACGTTCTCGCCAAAGAACTCAAAGAACTGCCGCCCAGCAGGATGTTTTTTAAAAAAGGCACCATGCTGATGTCCAGGACAGGCGAATGTGCTGTTATCCATCGCGACATACTGACTCAGGGTATCGAAAAATGGCGGCAGCACGTTCTCTTCATAACGACAGGCTGCGGCTTCCAGCTCCAGAAACTCCTGCGCGTTTCCGCTTATCACTGCCACCACTCCTTCCGGAACCTCAACAGGCTCAGACGAGAAGATAAAGACCGGAAGCTGGAACCCCGTGCGTTTTAGTAACGCAAGAATACCGCTGCGGCTTTGCGCGACCGTCATGATGACCGCCGCCACATCCGTAAAATCGGTGTTATCCAGCGTCACCACTTCACGGTGGGTGGAAAGCGCGGAAACCAGCTCGTGGCTGACGGCAATTTTTAATGATTTCATATGCACAAATACCCGTTTCAGGGGAGTGAAAAACCCCGGACAGTTTAATCTGCCCAACGAAGGTGTCTGACTGGAACGTCGCTCCGATCGCCAGACATCAGTAAAATCAGAGCGCGTCTGGTTTTACTGATGTCCTGCAAAGAACAGGCGTTACCCTCACCGCATGATGAGAGTAGGATAGAACGTGCTGATACGGACAGGGCTAAGCGCAGTGGCAGACGTCATCATCAGTGGCAGCTCCGTATCCGTGAGGGGAAAATTTGCGCAATCATGTCACCTTTTATTTTTGGGTGCAAGAAAGAATCCTTATGCACGGTACGCACCCAAAAGGAGCCATTTAAGGCCCTCTTCATGTCATAATAATGCAATATCAATGATTAAATAGTGGGAGTGTATTTTGGTTATTGGACCGTTTATCAACGCCGGTGCGGTATTACTGGGTGGCGTCCTGGGTGCCGTTTTGAGCCAACGATTACCTGAGCGTATTCGCTCATCCATGCCTTCCATTTTTGGTCTGGCCTCGCTGGGTATTGGCGTTTTGCTGGTCATCAAATGCGCTAACCTGCCGGTGATGGTCCTGGCAACGCTTTTGGGCGCGCTGATTGGCGAATTTTGCTATCTGGAAAAAGGAATTAGCGGTGCGGTGGGCAAAGCCAAAAATCTGATATCCCGTCCGGGAAAAGCTAAAAATGACTCCCACGAGACGTTTATTCAAAACTATGTGGCGATCATTATTCTGTTTTGCGCCAGCGGAACGGGGATTTTTGGCTCCATGCAAGAGGGGATGACCGGTGATCCCAGCATTTTGATTGCTAAGGCGTTTCTTGATTTCTTCACCGCGACCATTTTCGCCACGACGCTCGGTATTGCGGTTGCCGCGATTTGTGTCCCGATGCTGGCGATTCAGCTCGCTCTCGCCAGCTGTGCCACGCTGATATTGCCGTTTACTACACCCGCGATGATGGCGGATTTTACCGCTGTTGGGGGCTTGCTGCTGCTGGCAACCGGTTTGCGCATCTGCGGGATAAAGATGTTTGCGGTGGTGAATATGCTGCCCGCGCTGGTGCTCGCCATGCCGCTTTCCGCGCTGTGGACCCACTTTTTTGCTTAAGCGGTCAACAAACTGGCGAGAGAGTGTGCAGTCTGTAGCGAATATGACAAATTTCGTTGACGAAAAGGGGCGAATCGGGTTTAATGCGCCCCGTTGCCCGGATAGCTCAGTCGGTAGAGCAGGGGATTGAAAATCCCCGTGTCCTTGGTTCGATTCCGAGTCCGGGCACCACTTTCACTTTTACCCCGTCGTTAGAATTCCTCCAGACTCCAGTATAATCAGCCTCATATCTCGTCTTATCGTTCACCTGGCTCCACGAAACTCCACTCAATTTTTCTCAATCCAGTTGCAGTTAGCGCCCTGAATGTGCCCAACGTAATTCAGTCTCTCCAGATGGCACTGGCAGCCAGGCCAAAAGACAAAGCCTCTACACTCTCCGATGAACGCGGACGTTTTGCGCGTGAAGCCTCATGGCTCCCGATACTGGCGAATGAAATATCGCCTGGCGGGCTCTGTGCGCTTATGGCGTGGTATTTCCCGGCTTGTCTGTGAGCAGCGTGTAGCGCGTCAGCAGCTGGTTCAGGTGCATCTGCGCCTGCTGTGCCAGCGCCGGGCTGACGCCTGACTGCTGCATCTGTCGAAGCTGTTCTTCCACGGGCGGCGTCTGACTGAAAGACTGCGTGAGGGCAAACACCTGCGATTTCAGCTCACTCACCGTCATGTATTTCCCGTGCTGTTCATCCAGCCCGTTAAGACGGTCAGTCAGCCGCTGCAGTTGTTCCATGCCCTGATGCCAGCCGGTAAGGCTTTCTGGCGGGAGTGCGATCGCGTCTATCAAAAGCTTCACCGCCCAGGATAAGCCAGGTGTTGTGCAGCCCTGAGGGGCCACGCCGCACGCGTGTGTGATAGTAATACTCGGGGGCTTCATGACGCATCATGCCGCCTTTGTGGCGGAAACTTGAGAACGGCACGTAAGTATGCTGGCTCGATGACATCACCGAATCGACGGCGTAAATCTCGGTATGGCCATCCTGTACGCGCATCGGGCGCAGCATGTACTCTGTCTGCAATGAGTTCAGCGTCAGCGGGTCTGATTCCAGCGGGAACAGGTTAATCACCGGCACGCAGTTCATGCGCAGATGTTTTTCCGTAAAGCTGAAGTCATGCTCCCAGCGCTCTGCCAGCACCACGTCGATTTCAAACCACGGGAGTTCAGCCGGGAATGTCACGGCCTCCAGCCCACGCAGCCCTGTGAACATGAATTTCTCGCGGAACGTAAAGTACTCCAGCAGCAATTGATAGCCGCTAAAACTGCTGTTTCCCGTCGGCCACAGCGCATCGTCATCACCAAACCCAAGCGCAGTAAAGTGGCCACCAAACGGTCTTCTGTCCACATCTCCGGGAAGGCGCAGCCACATCCGCGCCACGTTCATGGTAAAGGCTTCGTGCATGGCACAGGCCAGCGGCGCGTCAGCGTTGAGGTACAGAGGAATATGGCTAAGGTCAAGACGACTCCAGTCCGCAAGACTGCTGCAAATGAAGCGCAGCGTCACGACTGAGCGGCCATCCGGATCGGTTGCCAGATTCGCCCGCGCAAGCGACAGCGGCTGGAGGTTGATTTCTTTTGTGGTGGTATAGCGGCAGCGCGTGCCCTTCTCACCAATCGGCCGGGAATGGACCTCGAAGCCTTTAGCTACCCGCATCGGCTCCTTCATCTGGATCCAGTCCGGGGAGAATTCGACCACAGACAGTGACGGGATGGTGCGCAGATAATGCGGCCATCCGCTCATTGCTTTCACGGCGCATGGCCATCAGGCGAGTCAGACGCGCACGCAGTTGCGTCATTAGCTGGTCCAGCTGAGTCACCAGCCAGCGGCTGCCCTGCAGCGCTAACAGAGGAGGAAGAAAGGCCTCATCGGGTGTCCAGCTCCCCTGCGAATCCTGCTGCAGGCGGGCGACCGGACAGGTCAGGTAGTCGCTGTTGTTCTGATGGGCAAAGCGCAGCGTCAGTTCAGGCTGCATTACCGCAATCTGACGGGTATCGTCCCCAAAAGTGTTACGGACATCACGCCAGCGCTGGCGGAAACGTACCGGGCGTTCAGCCACTTCATTAGGCTTCAGGCAGTTGCCACCATTGGCCCGCAGCAGCGGCAGGGCGAGCACCACCGTCACCTCCTGCGACTCGCTCTCAAGCGACAGCACCGGTGGCAGGTCGTCCGCATTATCCGTATCGATAAGCGTCCCGTCAGGGAAACGGATATGCAGATGACGGGCCTGCAGGCGGCACAGCGTCAGTGCATCCGGTTCGAATGTGGCCTCGATCATTCCCCAGGGCTGGGCAAGACCCAGCCGGGCGATACATTCCGCAGACCAGGCCGCATAGGCGGCCTGTTGCTGGAAGTGCTGGGGCGAGACCATCTGGCCTCTGCCCCATAACGGTTGTTCCGTTTTCATGGGCTTCCTGCCTTACTTAGGATTTCGCCTTCGGCATCTGGCTCACCAGCGACAGATTCACGTCCATCCCTTCCACCTGGAAGTGCGGCACCGCAAACAGCTTCACGCGGAAGAAGCCCGGGTTGTCTTCGATATCCTCAACGATCACTTTCGCATCACGCAGCGGGTGAGACGCCTGCAGGTCGTCGTTCGGGTCGGTCATTTCGGTGACCAGGCTTTTCACCCAGGTGTTGAGTTCCAGCTCCAGCAAACGGCGATCTTTGGTGGTGCCGATGTTTTCGCGCTGGATCAGCTTCAGATAGTGCGCGATACGCGACAGCAGGAAGATATACGGCAGACGGGCGTTGATGCGGCTGTTGGCGGTGGCGTCGGCGGTGTCGTAAATGGCCGGTTTCTGGGTGGAGTTCGCTGAGAAGAAACAGGCATAGTCGCGGTTTTTGTAATACGACAGCGGAATGAAACCGAGGTTTGAGAACTCAAACTCGCGGGTCTCCGGTATCATCACCTCAGACGGGATTTTCACCTGATTGCCAGTGCCGAGGTCGTAGAGGTGAATTGGCAAGTCTTTCACCGCCCCCCCAGCCTGCGGACCGCGAATTTGCACGCACCAGCCGTTGTTGATAAAGCTTTTCACCATATTGGCGGCAAAAGCAAACGACGCGCTGGTCCACAGGTATTTCTCGTGATCCGGGCCTTTGACCTGCTCAATATAGTTAAAGCTGCGCACCGGTACGGTATCCGGACCATATGGCAGACGACCCAGCACGCGCGGCATCACCAGACCCAGGTAGCGGGAATCATCGGTATCGCGGAAGGATTTCCACTTGATGTATTCGGCACGGTCAAAGTAGTTGCCGATGTCCTTGATGGCCGCCACATCTTCCATCGATGTCTTATTAAAGAATTTCGGACCGGCAGAGCCGATAAACGGCATATGGGCCGCAGCGGACACTTTAGAGATGTTACGCATCAGCGCCACATCCTGGGCCGATGCGTCAAACTCGTATGCGGAAATGACGGCCGCAATCGGCTCACCGCCAGGGGTGTCGTATTCCGCTACATACGTGTGTGTGTACAGTCCACTCTGGATGATTTCCGGGGCGTCTTCAAAATCCTGACGTAAATCATCCTTGGAGATATCGAGGATTTCGGTCTTCACGTTCTGGCGGTAATCGGTGTTGTCGACCAGATGCTTCAGACCGCGCCACAGGCTTTCAACTTTCTGAAATTCCACGTGGTGCATGACCACATCCAGCTGGCGGCTGATTTGATAATCCAGCTCAGCGATATGATGGTCGATTAACGTTTTGTCGAGCTTATCCACCTTCTGACCGGACTGGCGAAGGCGCTCAAGGAACACCTTTACCCCAGCGGTGATACGTTCATTTGCGTCGGCTTCCGCCATCGCGGCTTCATCCTGCCAGATACTCAGATCGCTCAGGCCGGTCGCAGGCGTCAGGTTGATTTTTTCAAACAGCGAGGCATATACCCCGTTATCCATGGAACGTTCCCGGACGAGCGTCTCGCCGCCGGATACAGCGTTTTCATTCTGTACAGACATCAGCATAATCCTGTGTTGGTCCGTCAATAATCAGGCGTGTTTTGGTGCCAGAGCGGCGATTTCACTGCGTAGTTCATTGCTCAGCGCCGGGTCGCGTAATATCCGTTCCAGCTCTTTGCGGAAGGTGGCATTATCAAGAAGGTTAGATTTGAGGTCGCGCAGCAGGCTGCGCATAGCGAGCATCGCTTTTATCTGTGGGATTTGGCGGGCAACCTGTTCAGGCTCAAAATCTTTTATATCGCGGAAGGTAAGCAAAATATTTTCTTCGCTGCCGTCACCCGCCAGCGTATTTTCTACCGCCAGGTTTACCTGGGGTGAAAACTCAGCCAGTACGCTTCCGAAGTTATTTTTGTTAATATCTTTTTTTTCACGTTCAGACAACGGGCGGTTCTCCCGACCATTACTGAAGTCCCCTACAGTTAATAATTTCAGGGGTAATTCAACTTTCTTCTGTGCGCCCCCGGTATGCAGGTTCAGCCGCAAATTAATTCGGGCCTTTGGCACTTCATTCTGAAATGAGTCCGCCATCGTTAATCTTCCCTTCGTTCAGAAACAGAACACCAAAATGGCGCTCTTCCATAGACATCATTCTGGGATAAGTGACTTATTAAGATCAGTGATTCAGATCAATATTCTTTACATAAGCCAAATTAAAGTATATTTGTCCGTAAGTGGACGCGTGCGGGTATTTACAAAAATACAAATCACTGAGTTGAATTTAAAAAGCCAGAAAGTGCGGAGATTTACTCCTGTCAACACGTCCTACAATAAGAAGGAAACACTCTGTCAAGAAATGATATTCCTCATTGAGTCTATTTTAACGCGACGGATGGTAACAAAAAATAAATGAGTGCCGGTTTTATTATTCAAACCAACATAATCTAAACATCAGGAGTTTTAGGAAATAAAGAATGGATGCACTGAAGTATATAAATCGCGTCAATATATTCACAAATATATATCAAAAAGTGAGTCATTGAGCGATCGTCGAAACACAACGAATGTGAACATTGTTCTGGGAAAACGATCTGACGTTTTAAAAATCATCTGTCAGCATTTCTCAGTCACCAAATCCATACTCGTTAAAGTGATGATGATAATGACGGATAACCTTCCCTGCGGTCACAGACCGGGGCATTGCCCCGCTTACGGCTGAGAACGACTGATGCCAGCTTATCGGTTCACTATCTGCTGGCTGAGTACAAGTAGCTGGTGGACGATGCAAGTGCTTTAACACTCTGGCAATTCCTTCGTCAACAGTTGCGGCCAAATGGTGGCCCAATCCGATCCATGTGTCATGTTGCTGACGATGTCGACCTGACTGCAAGTACCACCGACTGCACGCTGAAAGCGTTGCGCGACCTCGGGTGTCACTGTTTTATCAGCATCACCGCTGAAATGAAGCTGCGGCATCGTTCGAAGTGCAGGAGCACGATCGATGGCGCTGACGGCATCGGGCATTGCGCTCACATGATGAATTGCATTCACATACGCCACGTCAAGATTTCCCGCCACAGTGCGTAATGAACGAACATCAGTGCGGCGTTCAGCCAGTATTGCTGCGATATTGCCGCCGCCGGAATACCCTATCAGCTCCAGCTTCACGCCTGGATATTGCTTCACGAACTGACTCAGCGCGTCATTCATAGCATCAATGACGGAGGGTGAAAATCGGTCGCTTGTCCACACTCGCTTATCACAATGAGCAGGTAACGGCGGCCCGATAAACTGGCAGGGGCGCGCAATATACAGCACATTTTGATTTTTATCCGTCGCAGCCAGCGTCAACCCGATCGGTTTACGTGGCGTGGGGTCATCTGAAGGTTGCGTGCGACTCTTCCATGCAAAGCCGTCACCCTCAATATAGACGCGCAGTGAATGAACGGGAGCAGTAATACGGGACCAGGTGGCGATCAAAAAAGGGTTGGTTTGTATGTCATCTCTGCTCAGCATGGAATGCAGTGCAATCTCCTTTGCGGTAATGCGCGAATCATCTGTAACACAGCCCACTAATAAAAAAGATAAACTAATCAATATACCTGTGAAGAATATATCATGTTTTATTCCCATGCCCTGCTCACCCTAAGTTAAATCAAAAACATTATAAAAAATGTGGAATTGTTTCACTTAGAAATAATTAAGCAAAACTTATTGTTTTTTGCAACAAACTGTATATTCTCCGCCAGAATGATATCGGATTAATCCGAAGACGATCTCATCTGCATTTTACAACTATCGCAACTTTGTGACGGCTCACCATGAAAAAAAAATATCTCAGCCAGCTGATCTCTCTGCTGGTGGCTTCAACGGCGGCGCAGGGGCTGCTGACGACTCACGCTTTAGCAGTATCTGGTTTAACTATCGACTCATCGGTTAGCAGCATTAATGTTGTCGGCCCAAATGACTCACTGCATATCACTAGCACTGGCTCAATTACCGGTGCGCCCACCACCGCGTTAACCGTTGAACAGAATGCCACATTAGCAACATTGATCAATGATGGTGCCATCAATGATGACGGTAGCAACAGTAGTAATTATGGCAATAATATCGTTCAGGTTAATGGCGCAATAACGTCATTTGAAAATACAGGGACTATCTCCAGTATTAATCAGTACCACTATGGCAGCATCGTCGCGGTAGGCGCATCGGGTGAAATTGATAATTTCATCAACAGCGGAACAATTAAAAACGCGTCAGATAATTTTAACCCGGGTTTAAATAATACCGGAGCTGTCACGAATGCGGGTTACATTAAAACGCTGACTAACACTGCTGATGGGAAAATTACCGGATATTCCGGCATCAACAACCAGGGCAGAATTGACACATTATTAAATGCAGGCGTGATTGCCACCGATACGGGCAATCATGGAATGATGCCAGGAAACAATGCTGCTATTTATAACAACATGAACAGTAACATTGGTACATTGCATAATACCGGCATTCTTCAGTCAAACTCACTCTATAGTTATGATGGCGGCGGAATCTTTAACTTTGGTACGATTGATACCCTCATCAATGATAATGAAATTATAGGAAGTTCTTTCGGTATTGAAAACTATGGTGCAATTGGTACCATTGAGAACAACGGTAAGATTACCGCAGACAATTTTGGCATCTACGCAAGTACCTCTAATGCAACCTCTATTGGCACGATAGCCAATAATGGTGAAATCAGCGGTGCGAGCTACGGGATTTTGATTTCCACTTACAGCCAAAGTCTGGAAACAAATATTATCAACAAGGGACTGCTGAGCGGCACAAACTTTGCCCTTTATCTCCAGAGCGACAGCAACTCCTCTTACGCTGCTAATATTACGCTAACCAACAGCGGTGTGGTTGCGGGTGATATTTATACCAATAATTCTGAGCCGTTAAAAATTAATGGTGGAACCACCACCATGGGCGAGTTAACCGGCTTGAACGGAATTGGGACCATTACCAGTACCCGCTCTAACGTAGAATTCGGTACGGGCTCACTGCTGCTTAACGACAATGTCGTGGCCAGTACTGTTGTTAACAATGCTGCGTCATTGCAGGTGAACAACAGCATCACGGTTGCGGGAGATTACCATCAGAAAGCCGCTGCCACGCTGATCTCTGGTATCTCTGATTTGGCGATTTCACGCACCGATCTTATCGCCGAAACGGGCTATGGTCGCCTGAATGTCACCGGTAATGCCACGATTGATCAAGGGTCCAGCGTCAATCTGGTGCGCACGGGTAATACCTATAAATTCGCCGAAGGTCAGCGCTATGTGGTGGTGAATGCCGCGGGTGCCGCGACCGATTACAACGCGGATAAACTGAACTACAAAGCCATCGGCTACCGTGGTGCTGTACAAGGTTCTGTTTATGATGATGGCGAGAATAAAGCGCTGGTCTTAACCGTCGGTGCTGAGCAGCCAGTCACTCCGCCTGTCGTAACGCCGCCAGTTGTCACGCCTCCCGTCGTAAAACCACCGGTGGTGACGCCGCCTATTGTCACGCCGCCTGTAGTAACACCACCTGTTGTGACGCCGCCAGTTGTCACGCCGCCCGTCATCACACCACCGGTTGTGACGCCTCCGACACAGCCAGATCGCGGTTTGGCGACGATTCCAAGCGCCACCGCTTCACTCGGCGGTCTGGGGAACTATACCGGGATTGCGTCACCGCAATTACTGGAGCTTTATAACGCCTCGCTGGCAATTGACAGCAAAGGTGAAGCGAACCGCGTAGGCGAGAGTTTGTCTCCGGGTCAGAACATCAACACCAGTTCAGCCGCTGCGGTGGCAACGTCGACCGCTCAGGCCGTGGTGGGAGCGCACATTGATGCCGTCCGTAATCCGAGCAATTCCGGTACCAGCGGCGTGGCGACGGGTGATGACTACGCCAGCAACTGGATTGTCTGGGGTCAACCGTTCGGTGGCTATGCACGTCAGGACAGCACCGCTGAAGTCAGTGGTTACAGCGCGAAGTTTGGCGGCCTGATCATGGGTGCGGATCGTTCGCTGGGTGACGACTGGCGTCTGGGTGCGGCGGTGAACTACAGCAATACGTCTGTTCACGGTAAAGGAAACCTGAGTGGCAATACCTCGACGGCCGATAACTACGGCGTCATCGGTTATGCCGGTTTCACAGGCGATCCGTGGTATCTCAACTTGTCTGCGGGTGTGAACCGTCAGAACTACACCTCCGTTCGTCGCGCTGATTTCACCGGTTTCTCCGGCGCTGCGCAGGGTAAATTCAACGGTCAGTCCGTCACGCTGCAGACTGAATTCGGCTATCCGCTGACGCTGCCAGCTGGCGTGGTTCTGACACCGCTTGCCAGCCTGACTTACGGCTATCAGCACGTTGATGGCTATAAAGAGACTGGCGGCAACGGTATGGCGCTGGATGTTGGCAGCAGTCACGCACAATCCGTCGTAAGCGACATTGGCGCGCGTATTGAGAAAACCTTCGCAACGGGTCTTGGCAATCTGACGCCATTCGCCCAGGTGACGTGGTTGCATCAGTATGATGACCGCCAGGTCAGCAGCCGCGCGTCCTACGCCGCTGATACGGTGGGTGAAACCAGCTTCACGACCAAAGGCGCATCGCCAGTGGAAGACATGGCTGGCGTCGCGATCGGCAGCACGCTGTATGAGGCGAATGAGTTGAACCTCGACGCTCGCTACGATCTGCAAGCGGGCGAGCGCTATCAGGCACATACCTTCAGCCTGCGTCTGCGCAAAATGTTCTAATTGAGATGTTGAATAAACGGGGCCTGAAAGGGCCCCGTTTTTTATGTGCTGCAAAAGATTGAGTTTTTCAGTTAGCGCGTCGATAGTTATCCTTTTCTCATACGTAAAGTGATATGAACGATTCAGCTCTTAACCCTGCTTTGAAAATCGGCGCGCTGCTTTTGGTCGTCATTCTGGTGTATACGGGAATGTTCACCGGCGACAGAGCCACCTGGCTGATGGAAGTCACGCCGGTCATCATCATTGTGCCGCTTCTACTCGCAACGCATCGACGCTATCCGCTCACGCCCCTGCTCTATACGCTCATTTTCTTTCACGCGATCATATTGATGATTGGCGGCATGTACACCTATGCCAAAGTACCGATAGGTTTTGAGGTTCAGGAGATGTTCAATCTGAGCCGTAATCCGTACGACAAACTGGGACATTTTTTCCAGGGTCTGGTGCCTGCCCTGGCGGCTCGCGAGATTCTGCTGCGAGGCGGTTATGTCAATGGCCGCAAAATGACGGGTTTTCTGGTGTGCTGTATTGCCCTGGCGATCAGTGCGACCTACGAGTTGATTGAGTGGTGGGCGGCACTTGCTATGGGGCAAGGCGCTGATGACTTCCTGGGGACGCAGGGTGACCCGTGGGATACGCAATCAGATATGTTTTGCGCCCTACTCGGCGCGCTGACCACCGTGCTGATTCTTAGCAGATATCACCAGCGGCAGCTGGAGAGACTGCCTGACTAACATCGTGATGCACAGGCCGCATCATTGCGGCCTGGTGTTTTTTGTCAGCAACGTGAAGTCATTCCAGACGCAGGTCGTCTTAAACAACGCCAGAAATAAGATGCACTGGCTGAAGCGGCTTGCGCAGCGGCTGATTATGTAACCGGGCATACCGGGGTTCTTGTTGTGCCGCTGGCGATAAGATAACGGTGTTATTCTCAATGCTCAGGTGGCCGTAATCAAATAGCCTATGTAAATCGGCCGTCAAAACAATACCATTCTCGATTGCATAACAGACTTTGGTTGCATGGCTGATAATGTGACACGCTTCCAGCGCCAGTGTGCACCCGGTGATAGCGCACTTATTTTCCCAATTTAACAGGATCTTTTTGCGGAATACTTCCTGCCCGCGGCGGACTTTAACCATCTGCATACCATCTTCACGAAACGTGGCGGGCTCAGCATACTGTTCCGTAACGTCCAGCAACTCACTCAGAATCGCCACAACGGGGGATTCAAGCGGAGCCTGGAAAGTCGCCCCTTGACGGCAGAAGTGCTGTTTAAAAATACTCAGGCGTTTGTCACCATACATATCGGGTAGCTGCGCATTGAGGATCGTCTCATCGAGCCTAATAAAACCGTCACCGGGGGTAATATTGTTTAATTCAAATCTAAGAGGATAAATGCTGGCCGGTTCTTTATAATGCCCTACGATCTCGTAGAGACCGCAAAGCTTATAATCCTCCTGTCCCTCAGGATGCTGAATCACAAAAACACAGTCGCCTTTTTTCACGCGATTCCATGTCGATTCGCGCCCTACGCCATAGCCCTTTTCAAATTCAAAATCATGTCTATTTGCCGGGCCGTGATAAGCGTAAAAATAATTCATACTCAAATCCTTATTATTTATAATAAAGATATTATCGGCACCATTATCTATATATTTAGGTTCAGAGTTTAAGACGACGTGTTCCGCAAGCGTTAAGGTAGTTAACGAATCATCACCCATTTCCAGCCCAGAAGGATGGTGCTAGCTACGATAGTGATGAGCGCCGCGATATGTAATGCAAAATCCAGTGGATGCACCTCTATCGGATGGCAAAACGACAGCAGCGTCAGCGCCATAAAAGCGACCCCAGCGCCCGCTGTCGCGAGACTGCGCAGCGGATGCAATGAACGGGTGCGCCGCAAATAGCCAATCACCAGCGCGAGCATCGGGGTGCTGACCGCCAGCATAAAGGTGTAACAACTCACCTCTTCATGATGGTTCACGGGAGATGTTTGACTCAAACTCACCATTACCAATCCCAGCCAGAGCACCAGCAATGGCGCAAACCAGCGCCAGCTTAACGGCCGTCGCCCGGGAATACTGATTAAAAAGGCATTACCGATCGCCATGATCCCGATGATGAAAGTCAGCGACAGTTGCAGCGTGGCTAACAGCGCGCCGGACTGGCTCCAGTCGGTCGCTACGCGCTGCATCAGCAGGCTGGTTAACCACCCGCACGGCAGCGCCATCAGCGTCCACGCCAGCACGCGCCAGCCTGTGTGCCAGGGGCGCTTAACCGGCCGCGCTTGCTGGCTTAGTTTTTCGATAAACACGTCATGATCGGCCATGATTCGCTCCCATTCGGCGAAGATTCGTTAATGCTCTGTGTAATAAAGATTTCACGGCTGAAAGGCTCAGATTGTGGCGCTGAGCTGCCTCGGCGAGCGTCATTTCCTCAAGGTGGATATGTTGCACAATCTGGCGCTGCCGAGTAGGCAGCCGGTCTAATATGAGCGACAGCTCTTCCTGCATCTCCTGATGTTCGGCATCATCCAGCGCCGCATAGTCCGATAAGGATGCATCAGCTGTCGTTTCACGCCGCTGAGAACGCCCGCGATGGCGAAGCGCGTCGATCGCGCGGGCCTGCGAAATGGCCATTAGCCACGGCAAAAAAGGACAGGCTGGATCGTAGGTATGGCGCACCCGATGGACCGTCAAAAGGACATCCTGAATGACATCTTCGATCAACACCGGATCGGACACCTGTTTGCGCACAATCGCCCGGATCGCCGGAACGATAGCGCGCAAAAGCTGCGTATAGGCGTCACGATCCCCCGCCTGGGCTTTTACCATCAGCGCGGGCCATGCTTCGCGTGGCGCAAAAACGTTATCCATATTTCGCCATGCTATTTACCTCATGCTTTTTTGCCAGAAGCCTGATCCAGCGCGTTGACCACAATCGACGGCGTGAGCACCTGCGGCAACACTTTTGGTGCGCTTCCGTCCGCCGGATACACAACATATAACGGTAATCCGCCCTGCCCGAACCTATTCATCGCGTCATCGATATCGGCGTTAAACGAGGTTGAATCGGCCACCATATAGACGGTTCCCGTCCGCGCCATGGCCTGCTTCACGGCCTGCGTAGATAAAGAGGTACGGTCATTGACCTGGCAAGTGATGCACCACGACGCGGTGAAATTCACAAAAATCGCTTTGCCGTGGCCGCGCATCGCGTCCACATTCTGCGGCGACCATTTAACCGGAGTGACATTTTCAGTATTTTGCCTGGCCGTTAGCGCTTCCCCCGTTTTCATGACGCTCGGCAATGGCGCAACGGCTACGGCAAAAAATGCCACGGTGAATGCCAAAAGTATCTTATAAGACTGTCCCTGATAGCGTCTGCGCTGGGCAATGCCGTACAGCCAGGCGGCAAAACTGACGATCACCGCGCAGGCCAACAGCGCCGCAAGCGCTGCCGTTCCGGCCTGCTGCGCCAGCACCCACACCAGCCAGGCAAAGGCACCCAACATCGGAAACGCCAGCCCTTTCTTGAGAAAATCCATCCACGCACCAGGACGGGGTAATCGACGGGCAATCGCCGGAAATAGCGAAACCACCGTAAAGGGAGCCGCAAAACCGAGCGCGAGCGACAGGAAAATTGCCAGGGAAACCACAGGCGGTTGGACCAACGCATAGCCGATAGCTCCCGCCATAAACGGTGCGGAGCACGGCGTCGCAACGATGATGGCCAGCGCGCCGGTCAGCGCCGAGCGAATAAACGCACCGCGTCCGAGAGAGATCTCGCCTGCCCGCTGTAGCGAAAGCCCCACCTCAAACACGCCGAGAAGATTCAACGCAGCGCCAAGAATAATGAGCGCCAGAATGGAAATCACCAGCGGCGACTGGAGCTGAAAACCCCATCCAACGGCGGTTCCTCCGGCGCGCAGCGCCAGCAAAACGGCCGCCAGCACCATCATGGTAAAAATCACTCCCGCTAAAAAACCCAGTCCTTCCATCCGCGCGCTGGCGCTATTGCCCTGATGGCGCATGATTCCCAGCGCTTTCAAGGAGATAACGGGAAATACGCAGGGCATAAAATTGAGGATAATGCCGCCCAAAAAGGCGGCCAGAATAGCGGTTAACATGGCGAACCTCGATGCGAAATCAGAGTGAATTACGAATGTGACTTCGCGTATTGCTTAACCGCATCCATCGTTTTCTGGATATGCGCGTCAGGGTTACGGTCAGTGTAGCTCAGCAGAATTTTGCCATCCGGAGCGATGACGAAAGACGTGCGATCGGAAACGGTTTTGCCGTTCATTTGCATCAAAGTTTCATATTCTGCGGCCACTTTTGCCCCCGGATCGGCGGCCACCGCAAACTTATCGCGACACTCCAGTTTGGAGAATTCATCGACCTGATCGACATTGCCAGCCGTCACGCCCACTACGGTTGCGCCCAGTTTTTTAAAGTCATCCGTTGCTTCAGCAAAAGCATGCGCTTCGAGAGTGCAGCCTTGAGTAAAGGCGGCCGGGAAAAAGTAGAGCACGACAGGCCCTTTTTGCAGCGCTTGCTGCAAGGAGAAGGTCAAGGGTTTACCGCCCAACGCACCCTGTAAACTAAAATCAGGTGCTTTCGCGCCAGCTTCAAGTGCGGCCTGGGCATTGACGGCAATTAACGAAAAAGTGAGAGCAACAGCAGCAGAGATGATTTTCAAACGTTTCATGGTCGAACTCCTCAGGGGGGAATGTGCTATCTGAATAATAGTTCGCCCGGTGTTCCTGAAAAGTTTCGCCCAGCCATAAAAAAACACCCGCAAGGGATACTTGCGGGTGTTCAAGAGAGTAACGCGATGATTGTTAGAAGCTGACGCCACCACCGAAGTAAGCGCCGTCAATCAGAGTGTGGTTCGGACGGCCATCTTTGCCGTCGACGCTCACGTGGCGATAACCCACTTTCAGCGTCAGCGGCTTAACCGGCGTCCAGCTTACGCCGCCGTTCGCTTCAACATAGTTTTTTACGCTGTTGTTCAATCCATCAGGCGCAACATAACCTTCGCCAAATACGCTCACGCTGTCGGTCAGTGCGACGTTAACACCACCACCGAACGGGAAGGCTACGCCGTTATCCCCTTTTTTTGGTCCCAGATAAACGGCTTTCGCACCTGCATTCAACATGACCGGGCCGACTTCAAAATTATATCCGGCACCGACGCCACCCACCTGAGTACCATCCTGGGTATTTTTAAGCCAGTGACCTTCTGTATAGATGCCTGAAGAGTCTTTGCCTAATTCCGCATTCAGGTTAGTGAAGTTTTTCCCCTGCTCCAGGCCGACGCCCATTGCTAATGCAGAACCAGAAGAAACTGCCAGAATACCCATCAGTACAAAATTAATCTTTTTCATATTACGACCTCGTTAAGCAAATTGATTTGGTCGTAAATTAACAATCAAAATGCCAACATGCAAACGTGACTAAATATTGACTCATTATATTTTCATGATGTTTTTTTGTATTAATTTCGTTGCATTTTCTTATTTTAAATTCATCGTCAATGAATTATCCCCGGCTGTTTAGGTTTCATTTAGGTTTATCACTAAACAAAACATGAACACCGAAGATTAAACCATTCAAAATGCATTAATTCGGAATTGAATAATTAAGTGAGAAGCCTCAATAATCATACTTTATTACGCTGATTTACACTTCATTAAAAAACAACATCTCCGTAGACCGTGATATTCCTGCTGAGTTCCGAACCTCTGCGATAAATCATGGGGGTGAAATTTGCTTTTTTTAATTAATTAAGTCAGAGAGTGAATATATTTTGAATAAGATAAACCGCACGTTGCACGTTGGCATCCGCAAGTCGAGCCTGCGGATGCCTGTACGTTGCTGTTGTAAAGAGACTATTTATCTTTCACCACAATTAACGGTTCGATATCACTCTCTTTTTTAATCACCAGCGAATCATCCCCGCGCAAACAGGTCCCGCCGTAATTTCCGCCTACGGTAAAGGTGCAGACCTGAATATACTTGCCATCCACTTTTGGTAGACACCACAGCTGCTGGTAGATATTTTTGCGATCGACAAACTTACCACTGGATTTATCTAATAGCTCTTCCTGAGCGCTGATGAGATCGATATTACTGCCGCATCGCCCGGCGATGGGCTTCACCGCATAGCCGGTTTTGCTCAGCCGTTCGTTGACCTCAAAATCAGTATCCAGCAGATAGCGATGATTCGGGAACAGTTGCCACAGCACCGGCAAAATCGCTTTGTTGCCTGGAATAACTGTCCATAACGGTTCAAAGACCAGTACTTCCGGGCGCAGCAGCACATCGATTAAACGCACTTCATTCTGTGGATGACCGGTACGAATCGGCACGGCGGCATATTCGGTTTCACTGACCTCGCGGACCTGCTCGATCGCGGTTTCCCACGCCCAGGTTTTCCACACGCAGTTGACGTGGCGGCCTTCATCATCCACCAGCTGTCCGGCGACATCCCAGCTTAACGTCTTCAGCCCGTGAAGAATTTTGGTCTCAAAGCCTGCCTGCATCAACGAGCGCTGAATAAACAACGCGTGATAATCCTCTTCGATGTCATTGTCCTGCATGATGTGAACGAACGGACGCGCATTGCTGTGTTTCCATGCGCCGGTCAGTTCCTCAAGCAAGCCTTCCGCCGGATTATGCCCCGTCCCGCAATAACCGTTTTTCACCCACTCCTCAAGGATAAGCCCGCCTTCGGTATGGCAAGACGCTGAATCCGCGTTGTATTCGTAAACCTTCAGCCCGCGCTCATCCATGCAAAAATCCATACGGCCCGTAATCATATGGTGACGACGCCACTGCCAGGATAGACGCAAGCGCGGCCAGAGGATTTTCGGGATGTCGAAAAGTGCCAGAAGATTATCGTCTTTCAACACTTTGTCGGTGGCGTGCAAATACATCAGATGCAGCTCGTTGGTCGCCTTGATCAGCTCCTGCTCGGCGCTTTCGGTCATGGTGAAATACTGGCAGGGATCTTTATTGATGACGTGACCGTTCGCCCGAATATACGCCTGCTGTAGCGCGTCATTTTCATTGAGCCATTTACCGTCGAACTGGCGTTTGTTTTGCAATCGTGCGCCGGTAAGGTTAAGCAAATCACTCTCGATTTCCGGCTGCGGCAAGCTGTGTTCTGTGTCGTCGGTCTGGATCATCCAGCCAAGAATGTGGGTATCCGTATACGTGTCGTGCAGGGTGTAGCGGCCATTCTCGACTGATAAGCGCAGCTCGCGCGTCCACTGCTGGCCAATCGGCAGCGGCGAATGCAGCACGTTCTGTTCTGCAATACGCACCTTATCGCCCATCAACTGGGTGATGATAGCAACGTGTCCGGTTTCACTGAATTCGCCGTCATTGCGCCAGATGAGCAGCGCGCCCGCTTCTGGTGCGCGCTTTGAACCGTTCGCGAAAGCCTGTAACGGCAGGAGGTTGTCGTTAACCACCTGACGCAGAAAGCGCAGCGAGAAAATCTCCCACGCCATGCCAACATCGGTAAAGACATAACCGTAATTGAGAAACAGAAAGCGGCGCGCAAACTCAACGCATTGCCATTTATGCCCCATATATTCGTTGCCAATATAGCTACGAAACTCCGCGTCTTCCGGGTACTGGCGCGGGTCAAGGCTGCTGTAATTCGATGAGTAAATCGCCACGCCTCCCGGCGCATAGCCTAACAACGTCCCAAACGGAGCGTCACTGCTTAACTTTCCTTTACGCATGTATCCAACCTAAACGGGCAGGCGGCAATTTTTGAAGGGTTGTCGTCGTCTGCACAATGTGATTAACCAGACAGAGGTGGATTAATCATACACCTCTGAGGGGAATGATTTAAATCACGCGGTGACCAAAATGCCTGACGACCTGTGTATCAACCGCAGACAAGAAAAGCGGAAAATCTATTGCGCTCGCAACGTTAAAGCGTTCACAAATCTCCTGCTACACTGCCACAACACATCACGCAAAAGGCAGATCAACATGTCAGACAACAACTACCAACCACCGAAAGTGTGGGAATGGGATCAGAACGGTAACGGCGGCGCGTTCGCGAATATCAATCGCCCCATTTCCGGCGCCACGCACGAGAAAGATCTGCCCGTCGGGCAGCATCCTTTGCAACTGTATTCACTGGGTACGCCAAACGGTCAGAAAGTCACGATCATGCTTGAAGAGCTGTTGGCGCTGGGTGTCAGCGAGGCGGAATACGACGCATGGTTGATTCGCATCGGTGAAGGCGACCAGTTCTCGAGCGGCTTTGTGGACGTAAACCCGAACTCGAAGATTCCGGCACTTCGTGACCACTCCACAACCCCACCGACGCGCGTATTTGAATCGGGCCATATTCTGCTGTATCTGGCAGAGAAATTTGGTCATCTTTTGCCACAAGATCCGGCGGGACGTACCGAAACGCTGAACTGGCTATTCTGGCTGCAAGGTTCCGCACCGTTCCTCGGCGGGGGGTTTGGTCACTTCTATAATTATGCGCCGGTGAAAATTCAGTACGCCATTGACCGCTTCACGATGGAGGCAAAACGTCTGTTCGACGTGCTGGATAAACAGCTTGCGCGGAGTCGTTACGTCGCGGGTGATGAGTACACCATCGCCGATATTGCCATCTGGCCGTGGTTTGGCAGCGTGGCGCTCGGCAACGTTTATAACGCCGCCGAATTCCTCGACGCCGAGAAATACACCCACGTGCAGCGTTGGGCAAAAGAGATCGCGCAGCGTCCTGCGGTGAAACGCGGCCGTATCGTCAATCGTACCTTTGGCGAGCCATCCGAGCAGTTACATGAACGCCATGCGGCGAGCGACTTCGATACGCAAACCGAAGACAAGCGTCAGGCATAATGATTGACCGGGTGGTTTTCCGCCCGGTTAAACGCCAAATCCCGCCTCGCGCAGTATCACTTTGGCTTCTTTTGACTGTATAAATTCTGCCAGCCGCTGTGCCTTAGGCGTCAGAACCGCCAGTGCATACTGTGCATGGGGGTTAAAGGGTTCAGGAATAGCAAGTACGGTTAGCCCCTCCGTTTGTCGCAGCGTGTTTGCGTAGCTGGCGTACCCAATAAACATTTCAGCCTGTCCAGACTCAATTACCCACTGAGCCGCCAGCGTGCCTGTTGGAATGAGAGCGGAATTGCGCCCACCGACCAGCGCCAACGCACGTTGTCGCGCGGCATGTCCTTCCACGCCCATCCGGTTAAACAGTTCCTGCGTATAGTCACCAGAAGGATCGCAACCCGCCGTTGAAGTGGCGAGACGTAAGTCAGTGCGATTAAGCAGAACACGCCAATCGTCACCGACGTGCATCACATCGCTGCGAACGGTCAGGCACAGTTTATTGCTGGCAAAAGGCACCACAGCCTGCGCGCGTCCGGCCGCCAGCAAAGCCTGCGGGTGCGCCAGATTTGCTGAAGCAAACAGGTCGCACTCTTCCCCCGCGAGAATACGCTCTTGTAAGATTCCGGCTGGGCCAAAATGCGTTTCAACAGGTTCTGAAAAGTGTGTGATAAGTTGCGCCCACCCCCCTCGCAGACTGCCCGCTGCCAGCACGCGCATCAGTCGATACCCTGATACGCTGTGCGATAAAAACGCTGATACCAGTCGTTCGCGACTTTATGCATATCCACGTCTTTGAATTTTTCGGGATAGAGTTTTTTCGCCATCCATAGTTCACCGATACCCATAGCTTCCGGCATCGGGTAACCCCAGGCTTTGGCGTAATCTGGCATCAGATAGACACGCTGGTTTTTCACCGCATCAATGACCTGCCACTGGGCAGAGTTTTTAATCTCATCGACTACAGAGGGATAACGGTCCTGCACAAAAATAACCTGCGGGTTCCATGCAATGACTTGCTCCATCGCCACCGTTTTGAATCCTTGAATCGTCGCTGCGGCCACATTTAGTGCGCCGGCATGCGCCATCATCAGGCCCGTGTATTTTCCAGAACCGTACGTCGTCAGTTCCGGATTTGCCATATAGGCGCGGATACGTTTTTGTTCAGGGATATCTTTCAGGCGATCGCTGACCATTTTGCGACCTTTAACTGTCGCGTCGATCAATGCTTTCGCTTCCTGAGGTTTATTGACGATCTCACCGATCAGGGTGATGCCTTCACGCAGCCCCTGATCGTAAGCTTTTTCTTCATCAGCCAGAGTCGGGTTCATTTTGGCTTTCTCGCCCACAGCATCATGGCGCAGCGAAATGGCCACCACGGGAATGCCTAAACTGCTGATCTTGTCGATCATCTCCGGCGGTGCGTAGTTGGTCACAAACACCACCTCCGGATGCAGCGCGATGAGCTTTTCAGGATCAACGTGGGTGAGATCGCCAAGCGTCGCTTTTTGGTTCAGCGCCGGCGCAAGACGCGCGTAACCTTCTCCAAGCTGTTGCTTCCAGTTCGTCAGAATCCCAACAATTTTGTCGGTAGCGTTCATTTGCACCAGCAAATTCAGGGTCTGATGCTGGAGAACCACCACACGATCCACTTCATCAGGAATTGTCACCTGACGTCCAATCTGATCCGTTATCTGCCGCGCCGCCTGCGAAAACAGCGGTAGAGAAATCAGTAAAATAAAAACAGCGCCCCGCCAAAATCGTTTTTTCATCATGCCCTCACCTTTCGTTATGCAAAATATTATATAACGAATCAACTGGAACGTCGTGCCCCTCTTCGGGAGTAGCGAGTTTCGCTCTAAATTTGGATTAAATACCCAGCGGGATCGCGCATGGCACTCACTAAAATGCGGGTTTTCTTTATAACCGGAACACCGTCATGAAGTTTGAAGCCTTTCCCGGGATCAAGCAGTTAATCCACTGGGTCATTAATAACGAATCCGTTATCGTGCAGGGGATCGCCAATTTGGTTGGCGCTATTTTCCTGTTATTCGTAGGACTTTTTATCGCCCGCGTCACCAGCAGCGGCTTTAAAAAATTACTCTTAAGCCGTCACGTCGATAAAACCATTACGCAGTTTTGCAGCGCACTGTTGCGCTACGCCATGGTGGCGTTTGCAGCAATTGCCGCACTCGGACGCATCGGCGTTGAGACATCATCCATTATCGCGGTGATTGGTGCTGCCGGGCTGGCGATCGGCCTGGCGCTGCAAGGCTCTCTCGCAAACTTCGCGGCGGGCGTTTTACTGGTGACGTTACGCCCTATTCGCGCAGGGGAATACGCGAGCGTGGGGGCCGTGGCTGGCACGATTGAAGAAGTCCATATTTTCTCAACCACCCTGCGCACATCCGACAATAAAATGGTCGTGGTGCCCAATGGCAAAATTATCGCCAGTGAGATCACTAACTTTTCCCGTCAGAAAGAGCGTCGCGTCGATATTACGCTGGGCGTGGCCTATAACACCTCAATTGAACATCTTAAAAACGTCATTAAAACGGTCATTCAACTCGATCCGCGCATTCTCCACGACAAGGGCCACATCATACGTCTCAATGAATTTGCCCCTTCCTCGCTGAATTTTGTGGTCCGCGTATGGACTGAAAATAAGCATTACTGGGACGTGTATTACGATCTGATGGAAAACATCAAAAATGCGTTGGATGCCAATGAGATTCAGATGCCGTATCCGCAGATGGATGTGCATTTAAACGATCAACGTCAACGCACTCCCTCGTTGGAGATGATGCAACAATGAATGCCATTAAACATCCGCGCGATTTACCGCAAACGCTTTTTGGCGTCATTATCATCCTGACATTATTGTGTTCCGCCATCTGGATCCTACACCCTTTTCTGCTGAGCATCGTGTGGGCTGGTCTGATCGTTATTGCAACCTGGCCGCTTTATACCACCGTAAAACGCAAACTCGGTGGCCGCAGAAAGCTCGCGATAACCGCCATGATGATTTTTCTGACGGCGATATTTCTGCTGCCGATTATTTTCAGTGCCGGAATGCTTTCAACACTGCTTGAAGATCTGCTGCAATGGCTGATGCATCTCGATAAATCTCACCTGCCATCCCTGGACTTCCTGACGCATATCCCATTGGTTGGTGAGCATTTACATCGCAAATGGCTGGCGCTGATGCATGAAAATGCTGAGAGTATTTTTGGCACGCTAAAACCGTGGATCACAAAATTTATTGTGATACTGGCGCAAGGTCTTTCACAATTTGGCGCGTTGTTTGTAAATGGGCTAATGATGCTTCTCGCCTGTCTGGCATTTTACCTTTATGGGATCACTATCACCCGTGGGCTGCGTCAGTTCGCTTTCCGCGTTGCGGGTGCTCGTGGCGACAACGCCGTGCTGCTCGCCGGAACAACCATTCAGGCCGTGGCGATGGGCGTTGTCCTGACGGCGGTGATTCAATCCGCCTTTGCAGGACTGGGGCTGGCAGTCTGCCATATTCCGTCAAGCGCCTTGCTGACCGGCATTATATTTGTGCTCTGCCTGATGCAGCTCGGCCCCGTGATTATCATGCTCCCGGCGCTTATCTGGCTATTTTACCAGGGGGAACACTGGTATGGCGCAGTGTTACTTATCTGGACCGTCATCGCCGGTTCACTGGATAACATCTTAAAACCGATTTTGATTAAACGCGGCGCGGATACCTCGCTGCTGCTGATCATGACCGGTGTTATAGGCGGCATGCTGACATGGGGCATGATTGGTCTAATGATTGGCCCCGTATTACTGGCCGTCTCCTGGAAATTGCTCTCCTCGTGGGTGAGCGAAGCACATTATCAACCTGTCTCTGCAAAGGAACTGTCATGAATATGATTAAAACGACACTGATTATAAGCGCTCTGATTTTCTCCACCTCTGGCATCGCAATGGATAAAACCGCCGTGGGCGCCGTTGCGGGTGCGGCCATCGGCGCGGCGACAGGTAAAAGTGTAAAATCTACGGTGGGCGGCGCGGTGGTCGGGGCTGGAACGGGTGCGATGCTAAAAGGCGGTAAGACAGGCAAAGCGGCACGTAAAGGCGGTGCGGTAGGGGCTGTGGTTGGCGCCGGGGCGGCGGCAGTCACCGGGAAAAGTGTTCTGAAAGGTGCTGCGGTAGGGGCCGGGACAGGAAGTTTGATCGGACAAGCGACGCATTAAAAGCATAACGCCGGGTAGCCGCTTTGGCTCGCCCGGCGTCAAACGCATAATTTAACGCATCGCTATCGACGTATTAATTTTGCTATTAAGTTCAAAATCATCCCTTACGCCTAATTTCCCCATAATATTCCGTTTATGTGAACTGATTGTTTTCTCACTACGGAATAATAGTTTAGATATTTCAGAACCAGAACAGCCCTTGCGAAGATACTCCAGCACCGTGTATTCCGCAGGCGTAAACACAACGGGCTGAGCCAATGAAGAAGCGTGATGCTGACGAATAATGAGAGGACTCAAGTAGCGTTTATTTTCCATTGTCTGCTGTATGATATCTCTCATCTGAAAATTAATTTCATCTACGCATAAAATGGAACAGCTGTATTGCTGAAGAAGTTTTTTGATGAACCACCGTTGAATCGCCTTTACCATGACCAACGTATGTTTACTGTTTAGTACGCTCACACTCACCGGCGACAAGCCATTGATATTCTCACACCCTGTCGCATCGATAATAATCAGGTGTTCTTCTTCCTGCGCGAGCGTTGACAAGGGTGAAAGCTGGCAATCCCAACCGGGGTTAGCGCTCACAATGCTTTCAAGAGCTGCACGAATTCCAGAAAGATAAATATCATTGCGAGCAACATAGCGAATTTGGCAGGTAAACATAACAGTCCTTATTTATACAGCGAGGTGAGCTGATCAATATGTGTGAGCAGATTAACCCAGCTACTTTTTGTTTCGATATTCAAACGATTTCGTACCAGAAGTTTTATAGTGCTAACCGTTTTGTAGCTGCAATTACGGCGGACAGCAATTTCGCTCGCTTGCAAACCAGAGGCATAATCAATCAGCACATTGAGCTCTGAAGGTGTCAAAAGCACACCGCGGCGACACGCCGTTACAGCGCCAGGAATAAGCGAAAGCAGCTGGCTTTCAAGCTCATCTTCCGTGAGACAATGACTCGCCCCAGCGCCTTTGAACATACGCGCCAGCACGTCATCATGCTGAGGCAGATAGACTAACGTTTTAAGCGACAACTTATGGGTGGCATGAAGCGTGCGCAATATTCTTAATAGCGTATTACCCAGTCCTCCGACGCCGACCAGTAGCACCCTGGGGCGACCGGTTTGCAGACAGATTTCTTCAGTCAGTTGCTCCGTGGACGTGCACGACACCACCTGATGGCCTTCATCCTGAAGGCGTGTGGTTAAACCCCTTCGCAGCAATATGCGGGGTTCATATAAAATGATAACGGGTAAAGAATTCATCGCATCCATTGCTTATATAAAATAAAAACCCTACCAAGATAATTCTTAGAGATTTTTGTTCAACAAAAAACGTTCTAAAAAAAGATATCGCGTTAGATTCTATTATTTTATAAGAGGTTAGCCCTAAAAATTAAATGTTACACTCTGGCAATATGTAAAGTAACTTACAAGAGTGCATTAATCCTATTGCACATTTCATTTAGTATTTATTATCCAATCAATTACGAGTAACCCTATTAAACCTTATCAGCATGCTCTTTTTATTTAAGATAAAAAACGCTGAGGAACGTGGCAGGATTGCAAATAATTAATACTTAATATCTCGCGCTTTTTGCCGACCATCCTGTTTAGCCCTACGCTTATCTTCACGGCATTGATGGTGACTTTTCTCATCATCTTCTTTGCATTCACGTTTGTCATGACGCGCCTGAGAACGCGTGTCCTGCCTGACATCACGCGCTTCGTGACGTTGCTCCGCCTGTTCTGTCGCATGAGCGGCAAATGCGCAAAGAAATGACAGTACCACCACAGCGATGGTTTCCTTCATAACTTCAGAGAAGTGATGCATAGACTGGCCTTCTATTAATGAGTTTAGTAAATGTATGTTACTAAATTTATCGTTACAACGCCTCCGGGATGAAATCTATTTTTGGATTGTGAATATCCTAATTTAAACATTCGCCTGTTGAACAGGTAATCGCCCGTCCTAAACTTTAGTAGGAACGAAAATCTCGGAGTATTAATTAAACATTGACGCCGTCGTTCTACTGTTTACTCCATACAGATTCATCGACCACTGAGCATGCCCGAAATCACTTTATTTTCCATTTTTGGATCTAAACTAAACATTCTAAATTTATGATTCCCCCATGATCTCAATAATTTTCAAAAAGTTCCAAAAGCATTTTTATAATTTACGTAGTTGTGAATCCAAATCTGGATTCACAACTAGAAATACTCATTTGTGTACGCTAACATTTATTTTGAAAGTCTCAACGTGTTGAACCTCTAACCTATGGTGCTTGCCATGAAACCAACAGAACATATTGCTAAACTTATAAACTCAGTGTCTGATGGCACTCGCATTCAAAATAGCAGAGAAAGGCAAATCATCTCTCTGCAGCAATATGCCGAGCCAATGTGCTTTATTTTACATAAGGGAACGGCTGCGATTTACAGAGGATACGATCATTTGCTTCTGTCCCACATCAAAGCACCGCATGTGATGGGTCTTAACCTTTTATTTCAAAAGAACAGTGAACTTTATTTCCAGGCGCGGAGTTCTGTTGCTTACGAGATAGTCCCTCGCTCAAAGTTTGAAGAGCAAATCCGGGCCCAGAATCTTTGGGAGAGTCTTGCTTATTATTTCATGTTCAGTTCAAAACGTTTTTTACACAACAATTTCACATCCTGCGGCGTGTCCACTTACGATCTGGTCCGTAACAATCTCATCGCGTTAATGAACGAAAGTGAAGAACTTCGCTTAGCCACTAACACGTGTGATTATATTCAGGAAAAAACGCTGCTTTCACGCAGCGGGATTATGAAGATGCTCAGCGATCTCAAACATGGTGAGCACATTGAACTCCAGCGCGGCGTTCTGTTAACCATTCATAATCTGCCAGCAAAATATTGATTCAAGAGTAATATTATTTGAGGAAATCATTTTAATTTCGATTAGGGAAATGAGTCCGTGCTCAGCGAAAACGTGTTGACGTGACAATGCCGAAACCATTGTCAAAACCAGGGCACTATCACGGCTCAAAAGGGATTGTTCGTTCAGGGAAAGACAGTGTTTGCATTCAACTCTTCGTCATCCAAAATCGGCTAACAATGTGAAAGTGTAATAAACGCATTCCTGGCGCCACTCCCTATTCTTTTTTCAACATCATATTTACAAGCACACGCTAAACTGGCAAGAATCATTCTTATTTTTCTAAGAAATATCTCATGTCAGAACAGGCGCTGAAACAACAGATTCAAAATCTGAAAAAGCATAATGCCCGGCTTGCCAGGCTGGCGCGTGACGCCCGCAGTAAGCTGAGCGCCGCGCTGGATGGAACTGGGCTATGCCTGTGGCAACTCGACGTCCCGAGTGGAAAGCTGATTATTTATAATCGTCGTTGGGGGTCGATGCTCGGTTACCAGCCGAAAGAGCTGAATGCGCAGTTTGAGGTCTGGCGCGAACATCTTCATCCTGAAGACAAGAAAATGGTGCTGGATGCGTTTTATGACCACCTGCACGGTAAAACGCCTTTTTATGAAGCATTGCATCGCATGCAGCATAAAAATGGCACCGTCAGTTGGGTATTGGATCGCGGGCGCGTCAGTGAATGGGATGAGCATGGAAATCCTCTCAAGGTCACGGGCACTCACATTGATATGACCAAAGAGAAGCAGTACGAGGAGCAGCTCGCGCTGCTGGCGAACCATGATCCGCTCACAGGGCTGGCGAACCGTCATGCGCTCGTCAAACATTTTGCTCAGCTCAAAGATCAGGGGCCGCTTTGCGTTGCTTTCATTGATCTTGATGATTTCAAATCCGTTAATGATACCTTTGGACACCGTAGCGGCGATGAGTTATTGATTCAACTGAGTAAACGATTATGCGCAACCTGTCCAGAAGGCTCCATTGTGGGTCGACTTGGCGGTGATGAATTTGTGCTGCTGCTCCCTTTTTCGCTGTCTAGCCTGTGGGTCAATAGTACTGCGCATAAGTGCCTGCACGCGGCCCTCACGCCATTCGAACTGGACAATGGTCAGGCGCGGGTTGGCGCGTCAATTGGTATTGACGAAGTGCACCCGCAAGATGATTTTATTAACGCACTGCGTCGCGCTGACCAATCGATGTACCAAATTAAACACACCGGCAAAAACGGCGTGGCGATCGGTTCCACGCTCATTTCGATTTCACGCACGGGGACGGACGCGTGAAAAGCAGCCGACAACAGAAAATCATTCAGTTGCTGAGCGGCTGCGACGGACTCACCACCGACACTCTGGCCGGGCGACTGGCCGTCAGTAAAGAAACGATCCGTCGTGACCTGAAAGAGCTTCAGCAGCAGGGAAAAATCGTGCGCCACCATGGGCGTGCGCGAGCCATCCAGGCCGATAACCGTGATGGAGGGGAACCTTTTGGTGCGCGGCTAAAAAGCCATTACGCTGATAAGGCCGATATCGCCCGACACGCGTTAGGGTATCTCAGCGAAGGGATGACCATCGCGCTTGATGCCAGTTCGACCTGTTTTCACCTCGCACGTCAGCTTCCCGATATCGAACTGACGGTGTTTACCAACAGCCTGCCGATATGTCATGAAATGGCGAAACGCGAAAAAATCACGCTGATCTGTTCTGGCGGAATACTCGAGCGTAAATACCGCTGCTACGTCAATCCTGCGCTGGTGACGTTGCTGAAAAGCATTGAGGTCGATCTGTTTATCTTCTCCTGCGAAGGCGTAGACGAAGCGGGAAACATGTGGGACCCAACGGAACAGAGTGCTGGATTTAAGGCGCAGCTTCTTAAACGAGCCAGCCAGTCGCTGCTACTCATTGATAAGAGTAAATTTCAGCGCTCAAGCGAAGTCAAAATTGGTGACCTTTCTCAGGTCACGCAAATCGTCAGTGACGCTCACCCTTCAAGCCGATAACCCGCCATAAAGTAGCGCAGTGTTGTGCTGGACGGGTTCTCTTTAAAAAAGTCCATCACCATATCGCGATCCAGCCCGTAACGACGCGTCAAAATACCTGCCTCCCAGGCGCTAAGCTGTCGGTCGCCTGTTTGCTCAAACATGCGCTGCGAATAACCCAGCACAAATCCACGTTTATAGTCAGAACAGAAGTGTGCCGCGTTTTGCGCCGTGTCGGCCTGTTCGGCCCGCATTCCAGCCAGCAGCCCCTTACCAAAGTGATTGTTCATTGCTCTACCCTTAATCGATATATAATAAATTATATAGCGAAATTTTGAGCGACGCCTAATGCTATTTTAAGGCCGCATCAGCGGCCTTTTGTTTAGTGAGAAATTAGAAAGAAACCCACTCGTCCGTTTTGCCGGTGGTTTTTGCCCTAACGATAGCTTTAGGCGACGAGACGCCCACGACGCTGGCGGATTCCTGAGAAGAGAGACGGAATTTCTGAACCGAACGCTGGAGCTCTTCGGTCTGGGCTTCCAGTGCGGATGCCGCACTTGAGACCTGTTCGACAAGCGAGGCGTTTTGCTGCGTCACACCATCCATTTGCGTAATCGCGATCCCCACCTGCGAAATACCTTTACTCTGTTCTTCTGAAGCAGAGGCGATCTGCTTCATGATGGTCGTGACTTCCGTCACCGCCCGCAGGATTGCTTCCATTGTGGTTCCTGTATCATCCACAATTTTCGCCCCTCGCTCGACGCGTGAAACCGAATCAGCAATCAGCCCTTCGATCTCCTTCGCCGCATCTGCGCTTCGGCTTGCGAGGTTTCGCACTTCACCTGCGACCACGGCGAACCCACGCCCCTGCTCCCCGGCACGCGCAGCTTCAACTGCCGCATTCAGTGCCAGAATATTCGTCTGGAAAGCAATGCCATTAATGACAGAGGTGATCTCCGCGATTTTCTTCGAACTGGCCGAAATCCCGGACATGGTGGTGACCACTTCCTGAACCAACGAACCACCGCGACTGGCTGTGCTCGATGCCACATCAGCCAGCTCACTTGCCTGTCGGGCGTTATCCGCGTTGAGCTTCACGGTCGCCGTGAGTTGCTCCATACTCGCAGCCGTCTCTTCCAGTGCTGCGGCCTGCTCCTCGGTACGTGAAGAAAGGTTGTTATTTCCGCTGGAGATTTCCGTTGCGCCTCGCCAGATATTATCGCTACCGGTACGAATTGAGCTGACCGCGTCGCGTAAACTGTCCTGCATAGCCGTCAGCAGCGGGACGAGCTGACCCACACAGTTGCGCCCAAATGGCTCTACCGACTGGCTGAGATCGCCCTGCGCAATCTGACGGAAGTGTTCGCGGATGCGGCTCAGCGGCTTGACCAACATGGCGACCAAATAGCGATCGGTGAAGATCAGAATCAACAAACCCAGCACCATGGCACTGATAATCACGGTGCGAATCATACTGGTCAGTTTGTCTACGACAACACGCGTTTCTTCGAGCGTATTGTCAGCCTCCTGGTTGAATTTCTCTGCTGCTACGCCAAACGCGCGACTGAGCGGCGGAGTCACCTCATTTGCCTGTTTACGGTAACCCGCATCGTCGCCTTGCTGCGCCTTTTGCATCTGCGGCACAACACCTTGCTCTAGCAATGCCTGCCAGGTGCTAATCACTTCCCCATAGACCGCTTCATTCATCGCGCCGTGCGAGACTGATTTCATCTCCTCAAGACGTTTGCTCATGTTGTCCAGCGCCGTTTGCGCAGACGTTAAATCGGGAGTGCCCCCAGTTGCTTTAGCTTCCATCGCACGACTCAGGCGTGTGACGAAGCGAAAATATTGATCGTTACCCTGTCCAAGGATTGTCATTTTTTTAACAATTTGACGATCGATGTCATTACCTTCTGAGACCCTGGAAAGTGACCAGGAGCTATAAAATCCGACCCCGGCCCACATTAAACAAAAAACACCCAGAATCGCCAACACGACGAAACGGATGGTAAAATTACGAAGCATCTGCATAAGAGTTATCCTTGCCGTTAGGGAAAACTCGCCCAAAGGCGAGTCTTACTTTCGTTATCGGCAGAAAATGGCGAACATATACATGTTCACACGTAATTAAAAAAAAATTTCACATGCTGGCTGTGGTAATGCGAATTTATCCCGGAGGGGCGAACATCTCATTCAAAATACGTTTTTTAACATATTCGAGGATAAGAAAAGGTAAAACACGCTTTCAGTAAATTAACCGGATCATTCTAAAGGGCTAATCACATCATAGTTTGAACCAATCAATACACACGGTTCCGTTCATTACCCGCACAATTTGCATGCTAATTAATCACCAGTATTTACTAGACAAATATTTTTTACACAATTAATCACGTTTTGATATTTGAATGATTAATTATCTACCCACTCTATTTTAAATTTTAATTACACCATAACATCCTAGGAAAAATCTTAATTAGATAATTTTAATTTAAAATAGAACCAATTTCACTTAAGGCATCGACAGTGTCCAATGCGAAAATGACGTAAACGCACATTGCTTGCAAAACGTGTGGTAATGTCTTTATCAGCTTTCCTGCGAGCCCTCTTATCACACCGAGTTCTCATAGCCACACGGCATAAAATTGTGGTCTGTCGTAATATCATAACGGGAGCCACACTCAGGCTAACGGCGTCACTGATGCCGTAATGGTGGATGCCACGGTTGATATGATTGAAACCCGTACATATGGCTCAACCACCCATACGACGGTAAAACGGTATTCATTCTTCTCTCAATGATCGAAGCACTCGCGGGGCTGACACGGGCACGAAAATATAGACTTGAGGTAAAGCGCGCTGGATAAGAGGGAATTTTGGCCCGGAGCGATAAAGCCGATATTACGATCGCGTTAAGCCGCTCTTTTGTTGATGCGACTCAGCATGAAATAGCGCAAAAAACGCGCACTTAATAACGGTATTGCGAAGGGCAATAATGGAGCTATCAATAAAAACGACGCCCCCCTATTACCCCGACCGGAGCTTAACGCAAATATTTCTCGAACCAGCCCAAGGTCCGTTTCCACGCGAGCTCTGCAGCGGGCTCGTCGTAACGCGGCGTGGAATCATTATGAAAACCGTGATTTACGCCAGGATAAATATAAGCCTCGTAGACAGTATTATTCTCTTTTAGCGCCGCTTCATAAGCGGGCCAACCCTCGTTAATATTTTTATCTAACTCGGCATAATGAAGCAGCAAAGGGGCTTTGATTTTGGACACATCGCTGGCCGCAGGCTGGCGACCATAAAACGGCACCGCACACGCCAGTTCGGGATACGCCACCGCTGCGGCATTCGACACGCCACCGCCATAGCAAAACCCGGTGATCCCCACTTTTCCGGTCGCATCTGGATGCGTTTGCATAAACTCCACGGCGGCAAAGAAATCGTTCATCAGTCTGGTCGGATCGACCTTTTGCTGCAGCACTTTGCCTTCTTCATCGTTGCCCGGATAGCCGCCGACCGAGCTTAATCCATCCGGCGCCAGCGCAATGTATCCCGCTTTGGCCACGCGTCGGGCGACGTCTTCGATATAGGGATTCAGCCCCCGGTTTTCATGCACGACGACAACTGCGGGCACTTTTCCCGTCGCTTTGGCCGGTTTCACAAGATAGCCACGCACCTCCCCGTGCCCGTTCGGGGAGGGATACTGAATATATTCCGGGAGAATATCGGGATCGGTAAATTTAACCTGTTCCGCAAGGGCGTAATTCGGCTTGAGCATATTAAACAACGCCAGCGCCGTGACACCACCCACAGCGTAGCGTGCAGCCAGATTCAAAAACTCGCGTTTGTTAATTTTTCCGTGCGCGTAGTAGTCGTAATAATCGAGCAACTCTTGCGGAAAATCTTTGGCGGTCAGACGCGTCATCGCATATCTCCAGGAATTGTGATTTTATAAGGATAGAATGAAAACGCTGTTTCGAAAATTCATCGCTATGAAAGGAGACATCATGACCTGGACCCCCTACCCAAGCCGCTACGAAAATATGCAGTATCGATACTGCGGTAAAAGTGGCTTACGTCTGCCCGCGCTATCACTTGGCCTGTGGCACAGCTTCGGCCACGTGCAGCCTCTCGATAGCCAGCGCGCCCTGCTGCGCAAAGCCTTTGATTTAGGCATTACCCATTTTGATCTGGCCAACAACTACGGCCCGCCTCCGGGCAGCGCCGAAGAGAATTTCGGTCGCCTCTTGCACCAGGATTTCGCGGCTTATCGCGATGAGTTAATCATCTCTACCAAAGCCGGTTACGACATGTGGCCGGGCCCGTATGGTTCCGGCGGCTCGCGTAAATATCTGCTGGCGAGCCTCGACCAGAGCCTTGTGCGCATGGGGCTGGAGTATGTCGACATCTTCTATTCGCATCGGGTTGACGAAAATACGCCGATGGAAGAGACCGCCTCTGCGCTGGCGCAGGCCGTGCAGAGCGGGAAAGCGCTTTACGTCGGTATCTCATCCTATTCACCCGAGCGCACGCAGGAGATGACGGATTTATTGCGTGAATGGAAAATCCCGCTGCTGATCCATCAGCCTTCGTACAACGTGCTCAATCGCTGGGTGGATAAGAGCGGCCTGCTGGATACGCTGCAAGCCAACGGAACCGGGTGTATCGCGTTTACGCCGCTGGCGCAGGGTTTGTTAACTGGAAAATATCTGAACGGCATTCCTGATGGCTCACGCATGCAGCGAGAAGGCAAAAAAGTGCGGGGTTTAACGGAAAATATGCTGACCGAAGCCAACCTCAACAGCCTGCGTTTGCTCAATGAAATGGCGCAGGCGCGCGGTCAGACGATGGCGCAAATGGCGCTAAGCTGGCTGCTTAAAGACGAGCGCGTGACGTCCGTATTGATTGGCACCAGCCGCCCGGAACAACTCGAGGAAAACGTGCAGGCCCTGAACAATCTGCGCTTTAGCGAAGATGAGCTGAAAAGAATTGATCAGCATGTTGAAGATGGGCAGTTGAATTTATGGCAGGCGTCGTCGGATAAATAGTGTTTTGTGCTACCAGATGCCCTCTCCTGGCGGAGAGGGCGAAGGGAATCAGTACTTGCCGCTGCGGTTAATTTTATCCAGATAGCCCATGACAAACGCCGACAGCACAAACGTCAGATGAATAATGACGTACCACATCAGTTTATTGTCCGGGATGTTTTTCGCATCCATAAATACGCGCAGCAGATGGATGGATGAGATCGCCACAATCGATGCCGCAACTTTATTTTTCAGCGACGAGGCGTCCATTTTGCCCAGCCAACTGAGCTTCTCTTTGTGCTCGGCGATATCTAACTGTGAGACAAAGTTCTCATAACCCGAGAACATCACCATAACCAACAGCCCGCCCACCAGCGTCATATCGACTAACGACAGCAGCACCAGAATCAGATCGGACTCTGCCACTGAAAAAATATTGGGGAGAACGTGAAAAATTTCCTGGAAAAATTTAATGCTCAGCGCGACGAGTGCCAGCGATAACCCAAAATAGACGGGTGCCAACAACCAGCGCGAAGCATACATTGCGTTTTCAAAAAAGCGTTCCATAAAGTCCTGTCAGCAAGCGAAACCAGGCCGCATTATATCGCAGCGCGGTGAACTGTTTGCAACAACTTACCAACAAAGACCTTACACCTCTGAGGGATTAACCTGTGGGCGTTGATATTCCGGCCAGACGATCACCACCAAATCTGGATAGGCTTCAAGGCTAAACTCACGAAAACACTGACGCAGGTTCAACACATCAAGGTCAGAATAAGAGACCTTTTCGCCGTTAAGACAGCGTTTTTTGATATTGTCGTAATATTTATACACCGCTGAATTCAGGTCACTGCAACGGCGCTGTGCTTCAAAAAGGCCTGGCGTATCATTTATTTCCGTCATCTTCATTCGCTTAATTGTCGCATGAAGAAAATCGATATATTCGTGATTGACGCGCCAGTACCACACCGGTGTTATCGAATTCATCAGCAGCGAGAAATGATCTTCCCCCTCTTCCTTGGTCATAGGAATGGGCTGAGGCTGCTCGTCGAGTGACCGTGAGTCCTTCGTCTTATTGAACTCTCGCATCAATAAAAGAACGCCAGCGGTAAGCAAAAGTAATGTAATGACAGAATAAAAAATGCTGTTCATGGTTGGCTCCATTTTTTTTGATTTTAAATTTGCCTCATGTTATTGTCAACGAATCTCACGCCCTATCTAATCCTACCCGGTTGAAATTAAAGGAAATAAAAATGCTGCCCGAGAATCTCGTCCCGGTCAGGTTCCACATCGCCTCTGTGGTTCCAAAATCGGGGGAAGGAGAAAGCAATGCTAATTTCACTCAGGGAAAAAGAAAACTTTCCGATTTCGAAGCCGACATATTAATTGGTGTTACCCGTACCGGTAAATCACGTAATATGCTGCTGGAAGAGCACGACAGACATATTAAAGACCGACTGTTTCGCGTGATAAAGATCGAAGCTTTTGCGCATCTCCTTAACGACCTGCAGGCCGAAGGTGAAATAGATGCCCAGACATTAAGTCAAATAATGGCTGAAAAGTCCGAACAAATAAATGAAGCAGGCAACGAAATTTGGCTTAATCTTATTACCAGAGAGAAAAACAACCCTATTTTTTATAAACTAGAGGATGATTAACGTGAAAGAAGTTGAAGATAATAACGTTTATTTGACTTTAGATAACCATAAAAGTGATGAGTTTATCTTAAAGCAAAATCTCGAAGCCCTAAAAAAACATAAAAATGACGAGATGGCCCGCATTGCACAAGACGTGGTATCGATCCCGGCAGCCGTCGTCCGTTTGAAATGGCAAAATCGTCATGAAATTTATTCTTTGCAGGTTAAAGAAGAAATCTACGGCGCGATGATTAATGCAGTGATGGAACTGAAACCCGAATTGAAAGATAAAATCATGGGGCGCCTGGAAACAAATTACCAGTATTTACTGGCCCGTGAAACTGCAACCCTGCGCCTCTCCCGTAAACTGGCTGATGGCGGCTACCACACATCAAATGTCACCACGGTTGCACTTGATGAAGACGCGCTGACCTCTAAAACAGAGACTCCCTCGAACACGCCTTAGACTTCCCCCTCCCCTTGTGTCGCCTTTATTCGCCCCGTCCGATCGTGTTCGGCATGGGATTAAGGATTATCCTGAATGATCCCTAAAGCCTGAATGAATCACCTAAGCTTAGTGTTTTACAACGCGAGCAAGGAGATTCCTTATGGCAAATCACCAGACAAAATTCCAGGATCCGACCACTCAGTATTACACCGGTGACTTCCCTAAACAGAAACAACCTGCTCCCGGCGTGCAATCTAAGATGACGCCCGTCCCTGACTGCGGTGAGAAGACGTACAAGGGGAGCGGCAGGCTGAGCGGGTGCAAAGCGCTGGTCACGGGGGGTGACTCCGGTATCGGACGCGCAGCAGCGATTGCTTACGCACGTGAAGGTGCTGACATAGCGATTAACTATCTGCCTGCTGAAGAAGAAGATGCTCAGCAGGTCAAACAGCTCATTGAAGAAGCCGGCCGTAAAGCGGTGCTGATTCCAGGCGATTTAAGCGATGAATCTTTTGCCCGGTCATTGGTGCATACCGCACATGATGCGCTGGGAGGGCTGGATACGCTGGCGCTGGTCGCGGGTAAACAGACCGCTGTTGAAAACATTGCCGACCTCACCACGGAACAATTTAAAGAGACGTACGCGGTGAACGTGCTGGCGCTTTTCTGGATAACTCAGGAGGCGATCCCACTCCTGCCAGCCGGTTCCAGCATTGTGACGACCTCTTCGATTCAGGCTTATCAGCCCAGTCCACATCTGCTGGATTATGCTTCAACCAAAGCCGCGATCCTCAACTACAGCCGTGGGCTGGCAAAACAGGTTGCGGAGAAAGGCATTCGGGTAAATGTGGTCGCACCGGGCCCAATCTGGACGGCACTGCAAATATCTGGCGGTCAGACGCAGGAAAAAATTCCGCAGTTTGGTCAGCAGACGCCAATGAAGCGTGCGGGGCAACCGGCGGAACTGGCGGCGGTGTATGTCTATCTGGCGAGTCAGGAATCGAGCTACGTCACGGCCGAAGTGCATGGCGTATGCGGTGGGGAGCACCTGGGATAATCAGGCTCTGGACACAAAAAAGCTGGCTTTCGCCAGCTTTTTTTTATTTCGCTTTGACCGTCTCTTCGCCAACTAAACCTATTTTGAGATAACCCGCCTGGTGCAGCGTGTCCATCACTTTCATCATGGTTTCGTAGTCGACGGTTTTGTCAGCCCGGAAGAAGACCGTGGTGTCTTTCTTTCCTTGCGTCATGGCATCGAGCGCGGGAATGACAGAGTCATCAGTCACCGGATCGTTGCCCAGGAACATCGATTTATCCGCTTTCACTGAGAGATAAATCGGTTTTTCCGGACGCGGCTGCGGCTGGCTCGAGGACGCAGGCAGATTGACCTTCACATCGACCGTCGCCAAAGGCGCGGCGACCATGAAGATAATCAGCAGAACCAACATTACGTCGATAAACGGCGTCACGTTGATTTCATGCATTTCGCCGTTATCGTCCAGATTTTCATTAAGACGCATTGCCATAATTGATTAACCTAAACGCAGTTTCGAAGCAGAATGAACC
>Ga0308165_1000770_pt1 | contig 51273 bp, 45 predicted proteins | sample PhyWR2_FD_201032 | JGI IMG/M metagenome (GOLD analysis project Ga0308165, IMG submission 201032) | Phyllosphere microbial communities from UC Gill Tract Community Farm, Albany, California, United States - DLSLW.R2 | ecosystem: Host-associated > Plants > Phyllosphere > Unclassified | place: USA... | reverse complement strand
AATCGTAATATTCGTTTCATCGGTTACATACTTTTTAATTTCATCTTCTTTTCCATAAAGTAAAAACTCAATCTCAGGAAAATCCTGCTTGGCTAGCATCACACCTTCAACAATCGCCTGCGGTGCATGATCGCCACCCATTGCATCAACTGCAATCTTCATAAAATAGTCCCTCCTAGGTAAATTACAATAAATAGTATAACATATCGAAAAGCGGAACGAAGCGGTTAACTCTCATGAAAATTAGGACTCTGACTAGGAAACGCTCTTTTGTTTCATAGACAGATTATCTATTTTCCTTGAGAGTTGCTTCGTGTAGCTGGATCACGAAAAGCTGAACGAAGCGGTTAACTCTCATTTCAACTCCTCACACCGTCTCAATACGATTAGTCAAAAAACTGTTGCTCATCATCATTGGGCTTAATTTTATCCACAACACCACGATACTCTGGTAAAACCCACCACTGCTCTTTTTTCCAAATAATACTAGCTTCTTGACGAGCTACTTCAAGTATATTGAAATCCGTTACAATATCACCCACAGCAAATTGCGGAACACCAGATTGCCTAGCACCAAATACCTCACCAGGTCCACGCAATTCCAGATCTTTTTCACTTAGTACAAAACCATTATTCGTTTCCGTCATGATTTTCATCCGCTCTACACCCATTTCATTTTTGGGATTAGCGACTAAAATACAATAAGAGGCTTCTGATCCTCGCCCAACACGACCACGTAGTTGATGTAGCTGAGCTAAACCAAAACGATCAGCATCCATGATCAGCATAACAGTGGCATTGGGGACATTGACACCTACTTCGATTACTGTAGTCGAAACTAAAAGCTGCAAGTTATTCTCTTTAAATTCCTGCATGATTTCTTCTTTTTCCTGATTTTTCATTTTGCCATGAAGTAACCCGACCTGATAAGTAGGATTAAAGAAAGCAGACATATGCTCAAAAATCTCCGTAGCATTTTTAACATCTAAGGCTTCAGATTCTTCGATCAACGGACAGATCACATAGGCTTGATGTCCACGAGCCAGCTCTTTTCCCATCCATTCTAGAACTGTATCTAATTGCGGTGGCCGAATCCAGCGTGTTTCTATCGGAATCCGACCAGCTGGCATTTCATCAATGATCGAGACATCCATCTCACCAAACGCTGTAATGGCTAACGTTCTTGGGATAGGTGTAGCTGTCATAAATAAGACATCTGGCTTCAACCCTTTTTCTCTTAAAATTCGCCGTTGGTTCACACCAAACCGATGCTGCTCATCTGTAATAACCAAGCCCAATTTATGAAAAATAACATCTTCTTGGATCAAAGCATGTGTTCCGATAATAATATCGATTTCTCCTGTCGCTAATTGTTGAAGCAGTTCTCGGCGCTCTTTTGTTTTAGTTGATCCCGTTAAGAGTGCTGTCCTAACTTCCAGAGGATCATAAAGTTGCTGGAGACTTTCCATATGCTGTTGTGCTAAAATCTCTGTTGGTACCATTAAAGCGCCTTGAAAGCCAGCTGTCATCGTGGCATAAAGAGCAATTGCTGCCACAACTGTTTTACCGCTCCCAACATCCCCTTGTAACAAACGCTGCATATGGTTTTGGCTCATCAAGTCTCGGCAGATTTCATTCGTCACTTTCTTTTGAGCCGCTGTCAGTTCAAATGGAAGCTTTTGTGTAAATAATTTTAGGCGCTCCACATCATATTGGATGCTCAATCCATTTTTTTCTGCTTTTTCTTGTCTTTTCAAACCTTGCATTTTTAATTGAAACAAGAAAAATTCTTCAAAAACAACACGCCGCTTAGCTTGATGACCGTCTTCTGGACCGCTAGGAAAATGCATCGCAAACATCGCTTCTTTTCTCGGCATCAAACGATACTTCTCCAACAAGTCTTTCGGCAAAATTTCGGGAATAAGATCTCCATATTTTTCAAAGCCCGTTCGAATCAGCTGAATCAAGCTGCTTTGTCGAACTTTTTTATTCACATGATAAATCGGAGCAAAATCCTCACCATCATTTTTGGCTGCTAAAATTTTCATACCATTCAACGATTTTCGTTTAGCGTCCCATTTCCCATAAACTGCGATTTCTTCAGACATCACGATTTTGTCTTTTAAATACGGTTGATTAAAGAAGGACACATTGATCACCGCGTGGTCTTGCATCATCCGAAACATCATGCGACTTTTTTTATAGCCGTAACGACTCACGACTGGTTCAGATACAACTAAACCTTTTAGCGTAACTTTTTCTTGATCTTGGATTTCATTTAATTCCTTTTCTTGGATATCATCATAGCGAAAAGGATAGTAGGACAACAGCTCTTCGATTGTACCAATGCCTAACTCTTTTAAATTCTCAGCACGTTTTGGACCCACGCCGGTCAAGACACCGATATCATCCGCTAAGTTCACCACTCTTCCTCCTCTCATTAAATAGATACGTGTTTTACTCTTCATTTGTTTATTTTCTAAAGAAAAAGGGTGTGGGACAAAAGTAAAAATTACTTTTGTATCACACCCTAAATACGAATAAACGGTGGAGCAGAAGCAATCACTACGCTTCGCTTCGATTACATCAAATTCTAAGTGCTAAAGCACTAAGCTTTGAAAGCTTCGGAAATAAGCTGAAATTGCTGTAAAACACAACAAGGAATGAGTTGATGTTGCACAGTACCTACTTGGTCACTAAAATTTGAAAAACACTAATTAGGCATCATTCAACATCGAAATTGACCATTTTGTGTTTCTTGTCATTTTCGTGAATTCCTTCTTATTTCTCGGGATTAAACGCTTCTGTCCCAGCCTCTTCAATAAATCATTTGTTATTCCGCTGAAAATAGGTATGGATACACTGGTTGTCCACCTTCATGAATCTCGGTTTCTAGATCTTCATATTCAGCAGTCAAGGCTTCTACAAATTTTTCAGCTTCTTTCATTGTGCCACCTTCACCGACAATGATCGTTACGATTTCTGTATCTTCATCGATCATGCGTTTTAGTGTATCCAATGATGCTTTGAACATATCTGGTTCAGATACTACGATTTTGCCGTCAATCATTCCTAGATAGTCATCTTTTTTGATTTCAACATTATCAATCGTTGTGTCACGTACAGCCGTTGTTACCTGTCCACTCACAACACTTTCGATCATTTCTGTCATCATCGTTTTGTTTTCTTCAAGGCTTTGTTGATCATTGTAAGCAAGCATTGCTGTCATTCCTTGAGAAATTGTTTTGGTTGGAACAACCGCTACTGGAATATCTGCCACTTCGGCTGCTTGATCCGCGGCCATGAAGATATTTTTGTTGTTAGGTAAGATAATTACTTGATCAGCATTGACTTCTTTCACAGCTTTCAAAATATCTTCTGTACTAGGGTTCATCGTTTGACCGCCGCTGATGATATAACTTGCACCAAGACTACGGAACAATTCTTGAACTCCTTGGCCTGCTGCAATTGCAATCACAGCGTACGGAACACGCGCTTTTTTAGTAACAGCTGCTTTGGCATCATGTTCAACTAACGTCTCATGCTGTAAACGCATATTATCCACTTTGATTTTCACTAATGAGCCAAATTTTTGACCATAGTTCATTACCTCACCGGGATGTTCTGTATGCACGTGAACTTTGATGATTTCATCGTCATTTACGACAAGTAAAGAATCACCTAATTCATTTAAGTAGTTTCTAAATGTTTCATAATCGAAGTCACTATCAACAGTTGGACCTTCTCCGATTTGAACCATGATTTCTGTACAATAACCAAACTTGATATCTTCGGTTGCTACGTGTCCACTCACTCCACGGTGATGTTCAGCATTGACCATCTCATCCATTTCACCAGGACTTGGCTCATAAACTTCGGTTGCTAAAAATTCACCTGACAAAGCTTCTAAAAAACCTTCGTAAATAAATAACAACCCTTGACCACCACTATCGACTACACCGACCTCTTTTAATACAGGTAAAAGATCTGGTGTTTTCGCTAAAGCGCGTTTTGCACCTTTCACAACGGCTTCCATTACTTCGATACAGTCATCGGTTTCTTTGGCTTTACGCTCTCCAGAACGAGCAGCTTCACGGGAAACAGTCAAAATTGTACCTTCTACAGGTTTCATTACTGCTTTATAAGCTGTTTCTACACCATGTGTAAATGCTGCGGCTAAATCTTTTGCATTCAACGTCACAACATCTGGAATTTGTTTAGAAAAACCACGGAATAATTGTGATAAGATAACACCAGAATTTCCTCTAGCGCCCATCAACAATCCCTTTGAAAGAATGGTTGTTAATTCTCCAACTTTTTCAGAACGAGAATCTGCTACAGCTTTCGCTCCACTCGTCATAGATAAGTTCATATTTGTTCCTGTATCGCCATCTGGCACAGGGAAAACGTTCAATGAGTTGACATACTCTGCATTTACATGCAGACGACTCGCACCAGCCTGAACCATCTCTTGGAACTGACTTGCACTGATTTCTGTTACATTCACCTAAAAAATCCTCCTTTGAGATTCCTGCAAATAAATGATCATTCATCTATTTAACAGCTGGCTACCTAGTCAGGCAACACACGAACACCTTGCACAAATACATTGACGGAATTTGCCGTTACGCCAAGCAATGTTTCAAGATTATATTTTACTTTTTCTTGTACATTTCGAGAAACTTCTGAAATTTTTGTTCCATAACTTACGATTGTATATACGTCGACCGCAACGCCATTTTCTTCTTGACGTACGACAACACCTTTAGAATAATTTTCTTTACGCAAAATGCCATTTAAATTATCTTTGATTTGGTTTTTACTAGCCATACCGACGATTCCATAGATATCTGTCGCAGCACCGCCAACAACCGTGGCGATAACCTCATTGGTAATCTCAATGGTGCCTGCTGGTGTTTTGATTTTTACAGCCATTGATGAAAGCCTCCTTAAAGAGCACAATTGCCCTATTTTCTTCTATAATATTTTAACATAGCCATACCTTAATGAAAAGGAACTTAGCCAGATTATTATAGAGCGTCTCATCGAATTTACCAATAATTGTATAATTTACATCGTTTGACGGAAAATGTCAAACAGATTTGAAATTCTTCTTGCAAAAAAGAACTTTCTATGATAAATTAATTTAGTATGAGCTGAAAACTATCGCTCCGAGATCAAAGCAAAGGAGGAAACTAAAAATGGCAAAAGTATGTTACTTTACTGGTCGTAAGACAAGCAGCGGCAATAACCGCTCACATGCATTGAACGCTACTAAACGTACTGTTAAACCTAACTTGCAAAAAGTTCGTGTATTAATAGACGGTAAACCTAAAAAAGTTTGGGTGTCAACTCGTGCTTTGAAATCTGGTAAAATCGAGCGTGTTTAATAGAACGTCATCAAAAAGCTGAACGGCATGCCGCTCAGCTTTTTTTCTTGCTTATTTGTCTGTACTTTGAATCACAGCGACCATTCCTGAAGCAAAAGAGAACGTTGCCGTTGTTCCAACAAACTCATTACTTGCATAAGAAGTTGGGACAACTACATCTACATGATCCAAGGTATACTTGCTATCAAGTAACGTCAGTTGTTCAACTGGCGTTAAACAACAATAAGCAAGATAGTTCATCTCAGCTTCTTTTTCTACTCTGTACTTCCCTGGCATATAATAAGAAATGCTATTTTGTTGATCTTTTAACTTAATTTGTTGAACAAACGCTTGAAAACGTGGTTCTAACGGCAGCCATAGATTGGCTAAAAAATGATCCAAACGCCCGCCTGTTGCACCAATAATGGTTATCTCAGCCTCTGGAAACTTTTTAAGCGTCAGTGCCAAAGCAAGTTGTGTATCCGTATCATCTTTTTCTACTTGTGCTTTTTTTACTTCTTTTGCGTGTTTTTGAATCAACTGTTGCTCTTCAATCGTTAATGAATCAAAATCCCCTACGGCTATATCTAATGACCACCCTTGCTCCACAATATATAAACTTCCGCGGTCAATTCCTACAAAATAATCAAAATCTTTAGCGTTTAATTGCGGCCACTTATCTGGTGAACCGCCAGCCACAAGAAGAATATTCATTAGTCCAACACAGCTCTCAACGAGTCGATCTGATTTTTTGGACTTTCTGCATTATAGATATAGGAACCAGCTACAAATACATTTGCACCAGCTTCTTTACAACGCTTCGCTGTCTCTGGAACAATGCCACCGTCTACTTCGATATCGTACGTATAGCCTTTGGACTCTTTCCACTCTTTTAACTGGGCAATTTTATCCAACGAACTTTCGATAAATGATTGTCCGCCAAATCCTGGATTAACGGTCATGATCAAAACTTGATCGACTAAATCTAAGACATACTCAATCGCTGATAACGGTGTACCGGGATTAATCACCACACCAGCTTTTACACCAGATGCTTTGATCATTTGCACAGCACGATGGATATGCGGTGTAGACTCTTCATGAACGGTGATAATGTCCGCACCAGCTTTAGCAAATGCTTCGATATAGTTTTCTGGCTGAACGATCATTAAATGAACATCTAGTGGCAGCTTAGTCACCGGTCTAATTGCTGAAACCACATTCGGTCCTAATGTAATATTAGGGACAAATTGACCATCCATCACATCTACGTGGATATAATCCGCTCCTAGTTTTTCGACTAATTTAATATCTCTTTCTAAATTGGCAAAATCGGCACTTAAAATCGATGGGGCTAGTTTCATTAAAGACACTCCTTTATTTTTTCTTATAAATTGGTCTGCGATTTTCTATTTCTAGTAAAAACTGCAGATAATTATCATAACGTGTTTGAGCAATTGTTCCAGCCTCGACGCGCTGTTTCACTTCGCAACCAGGTTCTTTGCGATGCATACACTCACGAAACTTACACGCTGAGGATGCTTCTACAAATTCTGGAAATTGTTTTGGCAGCTCTGTTGTTTCCATCTCTAAAAAGTCGATTGAACTAAACCCTGGTGTATCTGCGACTAATCCCTCATACAGGGGTAGTAGCTCTACGTGACGCGTAGTATGTTTTCCTCGTCCTAGTGATTCAGAAATTTTATCAGTCGCTAATTGTAATTCCGGAGAAATCTTGTTTAGTAAGGTCGATTTTCCTGCACCAGACTGACCCATAAAAACAGTTAACTGTTCGGGGAAGTACTGTTCTAAAGCACGCACCGCTGCATCGTCATCTGCTTTTGTTGCAGCAATTACAGGATACCCGATTTCTTCATAGACTTTTTTTACCTGAGTCACACTAACGGCTTCTGTTCCAGTCAATAAATCAATCTTCGTCAAATAAATGATCGGAGCAATTTCTTTCTCTTCCAATGTAACTAAAAAACGATCCAGTAAATTGTAGGAAAAGTTCGGTTCCACCATGCTCATGACGACCACGCCTTGATCGACATTTGCAACCGGTGGACGAACTAGTTCATTGTGTCTAGGGAAAACTTCAAGTAAATAACCGTCCGTCGGATTATCACTTTCAAACATCACTTCATCCCCAACCAATGGGGTGATTTTTCGATTACGGAAATTGCCGCGGGCTCTCGTTTGAAATGTTGCACCCTCTGCATAGATGTAGTAAAACCCACTTAATGCTTTTCTGATTTGACCTTTCAGAAATGCCACCTCCTCGTTCTATTGGTTTCATTTTACCATAGGTTGGGAGAAAGCTAAACGGAAGATAGCGCAAACCCTTTTTTGGTACAAAAAAAGTGATGAATACTCGATTTCACAGCTTCATCACTTTTTCATTTATTAATTATTTTCTCCATTTGTTGGAGCTGTTGCGTTTGAGAAGTTTACAGTAACTGGTTCCCCTTTAGCAAGCATACTTCCTGCACTTGGAGAAGTGCTTGAGGCGGTACCTTTAGATACGTCACCAGAACCTGCAGCGTAAGTAAAGCCACTACTTTCTAATTTAGCCTTTGCTTCTGCTTGAGTTAACCCTGTAACGTCTGGAACGGCTACTTCTTTAGGGCCTGAACTAACTCGTAAGATGACCTTGCCAGTTTTAGTATCAAATGTCGCCCCTTCTTTAGGTTCCTGAGAAATAACGGTTCCCTTACTGACTGTATCGCTTGCTTCATCCACTTGTTCATATTTAATCCCTAGTGCAACTAAGTCAGTTACGACATTTTCATATGAACGTCCTACATAATTACCTAAAGAGATTTTAGTTGAGTCAGAACTAGTCTCTGTTGTTTTCTCAGGCCCAGAGCTGACTGTTAATGTAATTTTCCCTTTTTTAGGATTAAATGGATTGCCTGCTGCGGGATTTTGACCAATAACTAGGTCCTTCCCTACTGTATCACTCGGTTTATTCACGCGCGTAATTTGATCTTCTTTAATGCCGTAACTTAGTAATTCGTTTACTGCATCATCGTAGCTATATCCTAAGCTTGCATAGTCAGCAAGATACACATCTTCTGGCCCTTCACTTACAACCAAACTGATTTCATCTGTTTTTGGATCTACTTCTTCACCAGATTCTGGCGTTTGACTGATGACTTTATCTTCATCCACCTTAGGATCGGCCTCTTTGGTAATCTTGATTTGGCTTTCTTTAAAGCCTAAGTCACCTAACTCCTCGATTGCATCTTTATAGCTTTTTCCTGTCACTTTAGGTAGTTTGATTTTTTTATTTCCAGAACTAATATATAACTCGATTTCACGATTTTTCTTTACAGTAGAACCTATTTCAGGATTGGTCTTCACTACTTTTCCTTCTTCGATCGTGTCGCTTTGTACTTGTTTGGTCTCCGTTTTCACTTCCAAACCGGCATCTTCCAGCATTTTACGTGCTTGCGCTTCTGTTTGGTCCTCCACATTAGGAATCTTGACTTCACTGCTGCCGCGACCTGCAAAGTAGAAAATCCCACCAATAATTAAAGCGAGTGCTAATAAACTCAAAAAAATAATCAGCGGCTTCTTTTTCTTCTTAGCTTCTGCTTCTTGTTGTTCGATCTCCTCATGCTCATTCCGTTCTTCCGTTGGCGTTTCCATTGAGTTAAAAGACGACGGCATGGTCATCTCATCTGTGATCGGTGTTAAGATTTTGGTTTCACCCATTAGTCCTGTCGGCTGCCATTTAGGTTCATTTAAACGATTTGCAGCTAAAACTGTATATAAATCCCGTGACATTTCCTCCGCTGTTTTATAACGGTCCGCTGGATCCTTCGTAGTTGCATGTAGCACCACATTTTCTAATGATTGAGGAATATTCGGATCAAAGTTTTTCACAGAAGGCATTTCTTCTTGGAAATGCTTCAATGCAATCGTTACTGCTGATTCTCCATCAAATGGTACATTGCCTGTCAACATTTCGTATAAAATGATTCCCACGGCATAAACATCTGACTGATTGGTTGCCATACTGCCACGTGCTTGTTCTGGCGAGAGATAATGAACTGAACCTAACATTGTATTGGTTTGTGTGATTGATGTCTCAGTTAGCGCAATAGCGATCCCAAAATCAGTGATTTTGACAACACCGCTTTCGTCCATCAGGATGTTTTGCGGCTTTAAGTCTCTATGAATGATTCTATGTTCATGCGCAAGTGACACTGCTGATAAAATTTGTTCCATGATATCAACTGTTTTTGCATATGGAATTGGGTATTGTGTTTGAATAAATCGTTTTAGATCCATCCCTTTCACATACTCCATCACTAAGTATTGTAACCCGTCTTCTTCCCCTACATCATAGACACTGACGATATTCGGATGAACCAATTCAGTTGCGGCTAACGCTTCTCTTTGAAAGCGGCGAATTGCTGCTTGATCATTTTGAAAGTCAAAGCGCAGCACTTTAACAGCAACATCACGATCCAAAATCAAATCATGCGCTAAAAAAACATTTGCCATGCCGCCGCTGCCGATATTGCCAATAATATGATATCGACCATTTAATTTTCTGCCGATTTCAATCATTGGTTTTCCTCCTTCTGTTCGTCAAAATGTATTACTAAAACAGTGATGTTATCGGCACCACCAGCTTCATTGGCAGCTGAGATCAGTGTTGTAACTTTTTCATTTAAGTTTTTTTCTGAAAGTAACGTAGCCAAAATATCCTCTTCTGAGACCATGTTTGTTAATCCATCTGAACATAATAAAATATAGTCATCAGGTACCCAAAGATGATTTGCTACATCGACTTCAACCATTCTTGGCATACCTAGCGAACGTGTCAATACATTTTTCCGTGGATGATTCGCAGCCATTTCTCGCGTAATTTCGCCAGATTTTACTAATTCATTAACTAAAGAGTGATCTTCCGTCAATTGACGCAGTTGATTATTGCGTACTAAATAAGCTCGGCTATCGCCAATATTCGCTAAGACGAAGGCCTGATCCAACAATACCGCACTAACGATCGTTGTTCCCATGCCTAAATATTCAGGTTGAGACTGACCTTTGTCATAAATCATTTCATTTTCATCTTGAATTTCTTTGATCAACCATTGGGCTGCCTTTTCCGACGTGTCGATTTGACTTTCACGCCAACGTTCACCTAAATTATTGACTGCCATCTGGCTGGCAACGTCTCCTGCTTGGTGCCCACCCATTCCATCGGCTAAAATAGCTAAAGAAACACCTGACTGGTTCTCAAATAGACCAGCATAATCTTGATTTGTATTGCGTTTTCGACCGACATCTGTTTGAAAATTGATTTCCACTATGCTTCACCTCGTTTAACAAACTTTTTGCATACAGCAAATAAAAAATCCATCCGTTCCTAACTGATGTGGGTATAACGTAAGCATTTGATCCTGTACAGACGGTTGGACCGCCTCACTGACACACACATCGATTTTTTTAAATTCTGGATGCTTTTCTAAAAATGTTGCAATAACTTCTTGGTTTTCTTCTTCGGCAATTGTACATGTGCTATAGACCATTATACCCGATTGTTTCAAGGTTTGTGCAACACTTTCTAGAATTTCTAATTGAATTTCTGGTAATTGCTCAAAATCTTGCGCTGATTTATTGTATTTTATATCGGGTTTTCGACGCATCAAACCCAGGCCTGAGCAAGGTGCATCTACTAAGATTCGATCGAAGTATTCGGCAGGAAATTCTTCTCCTACTTTACGTGCATCTAATTTTTCAGTGTCGACAACATCTTTTACATGCAGGCGTGCCGCATTTTGTTTGATCAATTTTATTTTATGATCGTGGATATCTAAAGATTTCACACGTCCACCTTGTGCTGCATCAAGAAATGTTGCGATATGAGTAGTTTTGCCACCAGGAGCTGCACAGGCATCTAATACAACATGATTTTTTTCGATTTGCATCGCTGGTGCAACGAGCATAGAACTTTCATCTTGAATAGTTAATTTTCCTGCATCAAATAAATAATTCCCGGCCATAAACCCCTTATCTGCCACTACACCAAAAGGCGAAACGTTACTCGCTCTTGCTTCGATATGGTCTTCATGTAACACGTCTAACGCATCAGAAATACTGATTTCACGTGTGTCTACACGACCGCTAACGTGACTTTTTTCAAAAAGTGACAACCCTAATTTTCTTGTCTCTTCCATCCCCATTTGACTGATCAGCTTTTCAGTCAACCATTTTGGCATACTGATTTCTACTGAAAGACGTTCCACCGGATCTTTGATGTTGTCTAAACTAGGTGCACCTTCACGTTGATAAGCCCGCAGTACGCCGTTGACAAATTTACCGATGCCGACATTTCCACGGTGCTTCCCTATTTCCACGGCTTCATTAATGATTGCATGATCAGGTATTTTATCTAAAAAGACTAATTGATAAATCGATAAGCTAAGTAAATTTTTTACCCAGCTGTCCACTTTTTTAGGATTGGTGATAAATGGTGTTAGATAGTATTCCAATAGCAACTTACGGCTGATTGTTCCGTAAACAAGTTCTGTAAATAAGCGACTATCTTTTTCTCCTAATGCGGATTTATTGATCATTTCATTTAATAAGAGATTGGAGTATGCTCCACCGTTATCTACACGCTCGATCGTTCTCAACGCGACATAACGAACAGAACTCTTCACTCTTGCTGGTATTTTTTTTCCCATATTGATTAACCCACCCTATCTGCTTGTGTAACTGTTTTGCCAACCCCGTTTAAGAAGTCTTGAATCAATAATTTCCCTTTGCCGGACGGCTGAATCACGTTCACAGAAAGAACGGTTCCGTTCCCACAAGCAATCCATAATTCTTTTTTGCTACGCTTAATGATCGTTCCCGCTTCGGCTGTTGTTGTTTCACTCAAAGGTGTAACATCCCATAACTTCCAAGTCGTTTCATTATAGGTGGTGAACGCAGTTGGCCACGGACGCATACCACGGACCTGGTTGTCCACCTGTTCCGCAGTTTTATGCCAATCGATTTGTTCCTGTTCTCTAGTAATATTGGGAGAAAAGGTGACTTGCGTTTCATCTTGAGGCAACGGTGTGATGTCATTGGCTAAAATTTTAGGCACTGTCTCTAGCAACAATTCTTTGCCGACAATACTTAACTTGTCGAACATTGAACCGACATCATCTGTTTTAGTGATCGGAATTGCTTTTTGAGAAAGAATATCGCCAGCATCCATTTTTTTCACCATTTCCATGATCGTCACACCTGTTTCTTTTTCTCCCTCGATTATCGAATAATGAACGGGAGCACCACCACGGTATTTTGGCAGTAATGAAGCGTGGACGTTAACCGCACCGAATTTTGGGGCATTTAAGATTTTCTCAGGTAAAAATTGGCCAAAAGCCGCTGTCACAATCAAGTCTGGTGCAAGCTCGATGATTTTGTCCATTTCTGGTGAGCCTGAAATTTTTTCAGGTTGTAAAACAAGCAACTCATGTTTCATCGCAGCTTCTTTGACAGGTGTTGGTGTGATTATTTTTTTTCGCCCAACTGGACGATCTGGTTGCGTCACGACTGCTTGAATTTCATAGCCATGTTCGATCAGCCCTTCTAAAATAGGTACTGAAAAAGCGGGTGTTCCCATAAAAATTAGTTTAGTCATCTAAATGTTCCTCCATATATGCCTCTAAATCTTCTGGTTTGATTGGTTCAATGATTTTATCGATAAATAGCTCACCATTGAGATGATCGATTTCGTGTTGGAACGCTCTAGCAAGATAGCCATAAGCGGTAACTTCGATCTCGTCCCCTTCACGATCAAAATAACGTACAGTCACTTCTTCTGCTCTTTCGACCGTTCCATAAGTTTCTGGAATACTTAAGCAACCTTCTACATCAATATCTGAGCCTTTACGTTCGATGATTTCAGGATTGATCAGTTCAAATAGGCCTGTTTCGTCATCTATTTCAATTACAGCGAGCTGAAAATTTTTACCAATTTGCGGGGCAGCTAAGCCGATCCCATCGTGGGCAACCATTGTTTCATACATATCTTCTAAAAGAGAGATGGTTTCATCGGTGATCATGGTTACAGGCTTTGCTTTTTGTTTCAGACGTTCATTAGGGTGTATCACTATAGGATAGCGCATTCGGTTTCCTTTCTTTGGACCAATCATCATCAGTTTCTTCTCTCACTGTGATTTCTTGGTATGTTTCAAGTCAAATAAAATTCATTGGTTCAGCATCGATTGATAATTTCAATCCCTGTGCCGTGGCCCTTTGAGTGTCGGTCAGTATTTTTTTTAAGATAGTTTGTAAGTTAGGTTCGTTTTTATATTTGATGATCACTTGATAGAAGTACCGATTGTTCACCCTCATGATCGCATTTGGCGTAGGTCCTAGTAAAATACTTTGGTCGGATAACCCTTCTTTTAGTTCTTTGACGATTTCAAACATTTGCTTAGCGGCTTGATTTTCCTCTGGATGGCTGGCCGTAATTTGAACCGTAAAGTAAAATGGCGGATAGTTCCCTCGATGGCGGACGTACATTTCCTTTTGATAAAAGTCTTCATAATCCTGAGCTTTTGCTAACTGAATTGCATAATGTTCTGGATTAAAAGACTGAATGATGACCTCACCAGGTTTTTCTGCTCGACCTGCTCGGCCGCTAACTTGGGTCAACAATTGAAATGTTCGTTCACTCGAACGAAAATCAGGTAGATTAAGTGCTGTATCTGCATTCAACACACCTACTAGTGTCACATTAGGGAAATCTAACCCTTTAGCAATCATTTGTGTACCAAGTAAAATATCTGCTTCATGATGACCAAAGGCCGTCAGAATTTTCTCATGGGCCCCTTTTCGTCTAGTTGTATCTACGTCCATCCGCAACACACGGCTTTCTGGGAACAAGGCTTTGAGTTCTTCTTCGACTTTTTGGGTTCCAGTTCCATAATAACGGATCTTATCTCCACCACAATTAGGACAGTGATAAGGAATTCGTTCTTCGTGGCCACAATAATGGCATTTCATCGTTTTAGTATCCATATGCAGCGTTAGGGAAATATCACAGTTTGGACAAGGTAACACATAGCCACAATCCCGACACATCACAAAAGAGGAATAACCGCGACGATTTAACATCAAAACACTTTGTTCTTTCTTCGCTAGACGATCTCGTATTTTTTCTTGCAGCGCCAGTGAAAATGAAGAGGTATTTTTATTTTGAATTTCTTCACGCATATCGACTACATCAATTGTCGGTAACGTCGCTGTCTGATTAGCTCGTTTAGATAGGACTAATCGTTCGTACACCTTTTTTTGCGCTCGCGCTCTAGTTTCCAATGAAGGCGTCGCACTCCCTAAAACCACAGGACAATGATGGTAGGCTCCTCGCCAAATAGCGAGGTCACGTGCATGATAGCGTGGTGTTTCCTCTTGCTTGTAACTCGCTTCATGCTCTTCATCGATGATCACAACACCTAGATTTTCCAATGGTGCAAAAATAGCAGAACGAACCCCAACCACAACTTGTGCTTCACCACGTTCAATTTTTCGCCACTCATCATATTTTTCCCCTTGCGATAAAGCACTGTGCATTACTGCAACTTGCTCACCAAAACGACTCTTAAAGCGATGGACCATCTGCGGTGTTAGTGAAATCTCCGGCACAAGCATCATAGCGGTTTTTCCTTGATTCAAGACTTCTGCGATTACTTGAAGATAAACTTCTGTTTTTCCGCTTCCCGTGATTCCCTCTAGTAAATAGGTTTGGCTCAACTTTTGATCAACGGATTCTAAAATGTTATCCACAGCAATTTGTTGTTCATTATTCAAAGCTAAAGCCGTCGTCTTTTCAAAGGTCTGATCTGCAAATGGATCACGATACGCTTCTGCTTCAACAAACGTCAACCACTGTCTATTCGCCCCATCATTTAAAACAGCCGTACTAAAGCCTAGCTCTTTCATTTCTTTTACGGTAGTCATTTTTTCTAAGCCAAGTTGTTGTAGATAGTGAATCAATTGTTCTTTTTTCTGAGACCCTTTTCTAAGCTCCATCCGCGCTTCTTCCAATTGCTGGAAGTCTTTTAGCGCTTGTATATAGCGAATCGTTTTGACTCTATTTCGTGTATTGACTTCATAACGAATATCGACTTTTTGTTGTTTTCTCAACTGCATCAACTGAGGCAAAATATTGCGAGCCAACGCGTCGTCCCAAGCGATTTCGTCTAATCCATAAAATAACTCATCTTGAACGGTTGCTTCTAGTTCATCTGTTAAATATATGTACTTGCTATAATCTGCACGCATCACACTTGGCAGCATCGTTTGCAAACAAGTGATCTTAAAGGCAAACGTTTTTTCTTTCATATAATCAGCTAGTTCCAGCAATTCTGTGTTTAAAACTGGTTTTAAATCTAAAACAGAAAGAATCTCTTTCCATTCAAATTTTTGAGCAGCAATCACATCATCAGTTACTTCATCAATCTCCAAGACAAAGCCTTGCAGATGCCGATTCCCATTTCCAAAAGGGACTTCTACCCGCATGCCAACTGCTAATTGTTGTTCTAAGTTAAAAGGAATCAAATAAGTAAACGGTTGGTCTGTCTGCATTGTAGGTACATCAACAATTACTTGTGCCGCTTTTCTCATAAACATTCCTCCATTCTGTAAAAATTTTCTTTTGATGCCAAACGGATTCATCCAGCTTTTCTTTGCTTATTGTACTAAAGAATCAGGTATTTGTCTTGTTCCTCTGATTTCTGTTGTAAAAAATTAAGCTGTACGTCTCGTGTTTCTTTTCATAGCACATAAAAACTGAGATGAAAGCTCTTAATGGTTTCATCCCAGTTTTTTATTTTATAGTCCTTTTTCGTCGCGGATACGATTTTCAAGTTCTTTTTGTTCTTGTTCATGTCTCATTTTTTTCTCTTCTTTTGCCATACGCATTCTTTCACGCTTTTCTTCTGGTCTAGGATCATTGATGACTGTCGCTGCATCGATTTCTTCCAATGCTTGACCCACGCTTTTTACAGATTCAAAGCTTTCAAGAGTTGGTTGTGCGCCTTCATCTAATTCGTGTGCGCGTTTGCTTGCTAGTATAACAAGTGAATATTTTGATGGTACTTCTTTTAATAATGAGTCAATAGATGGTTTTAGCATCATAAGGCTACATCTCCTTCAACATTTTAATATAGTTGCCAATTACTCGATCAACGCGAAAATGTTCACTCGCGATAATTTCCTTGATTCTCTTCACAGCCAAGGGCACTTCATCATTCACAACCGCATAATCATATAATGCCATCATTTCGATCTCTTCGCGAGCCACACGCATCCGTTCTTCGATCACTTCATGATCATCTGTACCGCGCCCTACGATTCGTGATTTTAACTCAGCTAGATCTGGTGGGGTTAGAAAAATGAAGACGCCATCTGGCACCTGCTCTTTGACTTGTTCCGCACCTTGAACTTCTATTTCTAAAAAGACATCTTTTCCCTTATCAAGCGTTTGGTTAACGTAAGAAAGCGGCGTTCCGTAGTAATTCCCTACGTACTGTGCATATTCTAACATTTCACCAGCTTCGATCATTGCTTCAAATTCTTCTTTTGTGCGAAAGTAGTAATCGACTCCTTCTACTTCGCCTTCCCGCATCTTACGGGTAGTCATAGAAATTGAGTACTGAAAATCATTCTCTTCACTATCAAAAATTGCTTTTCGTACTGTTCCTTTACCAACTCCAGAAGGACCTGATAGTACAATTAATAATCCACGCTCTGACATGATGACTTCCTTTCGTTGAAAGCTGAATGAACCTGATTAGTTCTGACTGAAAAATAGGGAAAGTAGATTGTGCTGCTCTTTGGCGCTAGGCAACTTTCATCTTTTTACCAAAGAACTGGTTCATGAAGCTAGATAATTTAAAAGCTGAACAGACTGACTCGTCTGAACAACCATAAGTGATTACAGTATTAGTTCTATAATGCACTTTTTTTCTGTAATTTTCAAGACTTTATCATTAATATCTTTGAAAATAAGATACTTTTTAGTCAGATACTCAGAAACCTGTTTATTTCACTAAAAGTCAATGAAGTATTTGTTCACTTATACTAGTCCTCTAAAATAGCTAGCTTTTTTCCTGAACAATCAAAATTGTCACTTCTATTTACAAAAACATTCTCGAAAAACGTATACAGCACGCCTATTTTTCAAGTAGAATAAAGTGATTGCTTATTTTCAAACAAGGTCAACTACCTGTTTATTTAAAAAAAGTACTAAAAATGAAGGGACTCAAACTTATGATAAAAGGTCACATACTGTCTAAATTAATTAGTAGCCTTCTACTAATTGCATGTCTTTCTCTCGGGAGTTTTATTCAAAAAAGTTATGCAGAAGAAAATTTGATGGACTTTGCAGAAACATCTGGTTTCCCTGTCAAAGAAGCCTGTCGCCCTAAAGCATCTATCGTGATCGATGCTGATTCTGGGCAAATTTTGTGGGCAGATCAGCCCGATTTGTCTTGGAGTCCTGCGAGTATCGCTAAAGTTATGACCATGTACTTAGCCTTTGAAGCGATCGAACAAGGGAAATTCACGCTAGATACAACTGTCCAAGCAACTGAAAATGATGTTCGTATTTCACAAATCTACGCATTGAGTAACAATAAAATTAGCTTAGGAATCGATTATCCCGTAAGTGACTTATTCACTATGGTCGCTGTTCCGTCGTCAAACGTCGCTACTTTGATGTTAGCAAATCTGGTTTCTGATCATGATGGTGCTGCTTTTATTCGTAAAATGAATGATAAAGCAGCTGAATTAGGCATGACCAACACCACTTATTTTAATTGTAGCGGAGCACAAATCGCAGCCTTTGACGGACTATATGAAGCTACTGGCATCGATCCTAACGGAGAAAACAAGTCCACAGCGAGAGACCTAGCTATTCTGACTTACAACTTGCTCAAAAAATATCCAGAAGCACTGCAATTTACCAACCAACCAGTCGTTACTACCATGGCAAATACACCGCAAGAAGAAACGTTTGAAACCTACAACTACTCATTACCTGGGGCAAAATATGGTTATGAAGGCGTTGATGGGTTAAAAACAGGTTCTAGCCCAACAGGAGCCTTCAATTACATTGCTACAGCTAAAAAAGACAATATACGACTAATCGAAGTTATTTTAGGTGTAGGGGATTGGTCGGATCAAGAAGGTGAATATGAACGACATTTAGCAGGAAACGCCATTTTAAATCACGCCTTTACTACCTATGAGTATCAAAAATTACTCTCCAAAGGGTCAAACAAAATCAATCAAAAAGAAATCAATGTAGAACGAGATTTTTATGGATTTGTAAAAAAGGGCACCGAGCCAAGCTTTACATTAGAAGACGGACAACTTTCTTTGGCTAGCGAATACGGTCAAGTTTCACCAAAAATCCCTGTTAAAAGTGTCAGCTACCAAGAGTCTGAAGCCACAAAAACAGAGACTCAACCTGCTAAATCAGACAAAAAGAGTAATACTCCAGTTCGCCTAAAAAAGGGACAAAAACACTTAACCAGCAGCCTTCTTGCTGGATTTGGTTTGTTGTTACTGATCTTTTCAAGCGTCTTTAGAAAACGAGTCGCTGGCGTTAAACGAGGTAGCCGGAAAATCGCCACACCAATGACTTGGCTATTCTTTACGCTAGGTATTCTTTTACTGCTTTTAGCAGGCAGCCTATTTCTTCTATAAAAAACAATTGGACTAAAAACCGCACAATGCATAAAGCGCAATGTGCGGTTTTTATTCACTAGCCTAAAAGCCCATATTCGATAATGTATTCACAACACCCATAATTTCATCATGGCGTTTGATTTTTTTATCTACCGGACCATCTACTTCTTCTACATCCACACGCACAACAAAACGACGATTCAACGTCACAAAAGCCTCTTCGTTCACGCGGATATTTAGTTCATCCTTGGTAAATGATACGCAAGCATCTTCCCAGACCTCAAATGGTTCTCTGTCAGAAATGACTTCTCTTTTCACTACAGATTTCCCACTCAATTCATGAAACGTTACATCATAATAGTTTGACATTCTTATTCACCTCTTTGCTTTCTTCTGTTCAATTATAACGTTAAAAAATAGAATCACAAACTATTTTTCATTATTCAACATTTTGGATTTGCTCACGAATTTTTTCAAGAATGGTTTTCAATTGGACAACAATGTTTTTAATCTCAATAGAACTTGATTTAGAACCCACCGTGTTGACTTCACGATTCATCTCTTGGATCAGAAAATCTAACTCACGACCAACAGGTTCAGCTTGACACAATAATTCCTGTAGCTTAGTCACATGAATCGCCAAACGGTCTAATTCTTCGTGGATGTCGCCTTTTTCCAGTAAAATTGCCAGTTCTGTCAATAATCGTGTTTCATCTACTTGACTGCCCAACAAATCATTTAGTTTTGTTTCAAATTTCTCACGATACTCTTTCTCATAAACCGTTACAAAGTCTGTTAATTCATGAACTAGATTGATAAAATCTTGACAATATATGGTCAAAACTTGTTGGATTTTTTGGCCTTCTTGTAGACGACTGGCATCAATTCGTTCTACTGCTTTTTTGACAGTTTCTAAAACCAACAAGCCAAATGTTTCATCCACTTCTTGTTTTTCTGTAACCTCAACATAATCAGAGTTATTCAATAGCTGATTGGTTGTTTGGGCTGGATCAAAGACCGTCTCAGGATAATGGGCTGTCAGCTCTTGTTGGACTTCACCCAACAATTGATGAATCAAATCCCAATGAACTAATACCTCTTTATTCCCACTACCGGTTTGCTTGATATTGATGTACGCCTCAATTCGTCCTCGCTGTAACGTTTCTTTCATCAATTGACGAATAGCCATCTCGTAAGGGTTGATCTCTTTTGGCATCCGCAATTGAATATCTAAAAACCGTTGATTGACACTCTTGATTTCTACATCGATTTGGTACGTGTCATTTAAAAATGTTTCTTTTCCAAAACCAGTCATACTTTTCATTGACAGGGTGTCCTCTCTACATGGATTTTATCGCTTTAGCTAACACTTCAAATTCTTCATTGGTCAAAGTAATGCCTTTGCCCATTTTTTCATGATCTGCCGACCAGTCTCTTAAGTCAAATTTCGGTGGTCGTCCATTCCAACTTACTAAATTAAATTCTTTCCGCCAACCTTGTGTATTTTCTGATAAGATGGCAATTTCTTCTACGATTTCATATGAAAACTCTTGTTTCATTCTTCATCCGCTCCTTTTAGTATAAATTCTTTCATTAAGATTTGTAACACTTGAGCTGGTAATTTATCAAGCAAAAAGATAACACGCTGTGTTTTTTCTTTTTCATCTGCATTCAGTAAATTATTCATTAATGATAACTGTTGTTTATCAGAAAGTAAAAAGTAATCTTCATAGTACCGCAGCAACCATTCTTGAACCGAGATCATTCCTCTAGATTCTATAAAATCGGTCTTCATTTGACCAGTTTTTTGTAGCATCTCTGCTAGCTCTTGGATTGTATATAACTTCGATGCAGAGATTTCTTGACTCTTGGCTAATAATTCTACCAAAACCAGTCCAAGATTTTCGGTATACACCCTGTCTTTATAAACTTTACGCAATTTCTTGCAGATTTTATTTTGTTGTTCTAAAGAAGTCCATAGTTTTATTTGATAGGTCTCTTTGATAAAAGTGAAAAAATCTTGCTGAAAGTTCTCTAAACGAGCGATTGTTTCATCCACTGTGTACCAGTAGCCAAAATAATTTCTCCGGATTGCCTTGATCGTTTCTAGATAACCTAATTGGATATTTTGGGTTGAACGAACCCCATCAAATAAAAGGACTGCTCCCATCGACCACGGTGTTTGCAAGGTCAGACAACTGGTTGTTGCAGGTATTTTCACAGGCTTTGTGATTCCTGGACCTTTCACATCCACGATAATGCATTCTGTTGCACCCTTGCGCAACGCAATATCTACTGGTATATTATTGCGATAACCACCGTCTATATAATAGTTATCAGCGATTTTCGTTGCAGCCATAGCTGGAAAAAATGACGCCGAAGCTAACAGCCATCTTTGCCATTGATCACTGTGACAGTCATTAAAATGAATATTCTTTTCTTGCATAGTTGGCAACTCTGTCGTAACCAAGTAAAAATCTGCGGTGACTTGCTGTATCCGCTCTTTTGAAAAGGTATCATGAATCAACTTTTGCAAAGGTTTTGTCGAGACTCCTTTGGATTGAATCGCGCTCAAAGTAAACAAGCCGATTTGACTCATCATACCACCTAACGTATCACTTGTTACGTCAGGTGTAGGAAAAGAGAGGATTTGATTCGTTTCAATTTTTTCCCACATATTTTTAGCCGCTTCAAAATCATCTTGCAAGATTAGAGCACCATTAAGCGCACCTACTGAGGTCCCAGTAATGATTTTAATAGGAATTTCTAGCTCTTTCAATGCTTGCCAAACGCCAATCTGATACGCACCTCTTGCGCCGCCGCCACCTAAAATCAAGCTCGTATGATACTGCAACTCTTTGACAACTACTCGATTTGATTCTACTACATAACCATAGTTTAAAAACACTTCTTGCAAGTGAAGGGTTAGCGACTGCGGAAACAAAAAGGTGATTTTTGGTTGAAAGGTTTGTTTGAATAAGCGCTCTATAGCTAAAAAAATTGCTGTCCAGCTGTTTTTCAGATTTTCTTGCATCAATAAATTTGTGACTCTCCCCGCTTCCACGGTCATAAATAAATAAGGGGTTTTCCCTTTGTAAATGACATATCCAGTCCCAGAATTCTCTCGTACCTTTTTACTAAATACTTGTCTCGCCAAAGTGTGTGTCTCATAAAAAGGCAGTAGCTGAATACTTCTTGTTACTCGTTCAGCAAAATTCGGCCATTCTGAAGCAACCATTTGCTCACTTCTCATTACAAACACCTCCATCAGTTAAAGTATACCAAAATAATCCAAAAATTACTTTTTATTAAAAAAAGCCAAAAAGCATACTTTTTTACTCTTGTTTCACGTAAAATGAAATAGACCTATTTTTATAGGAGAATATAGAAGTTGGTAAAAAAAGGAGAATATTATGGGGATAATCGGAATTGATTTAGGGACATCAAATAGTTTAGTGTCTTTTTGGGATGGCACGACCGTTCAACTGATTAAGAATCAATTTGGACAAACACTCACACCATCAGTCGTCGGCGTGGATGATAACGGTGATATTTTGATTGGAGCGATTGCTAAAGAGCGGCTGATCAGTCATCCACAATTAACGGCAGCTACCTTTAAACGATTTATGGGAACGGATAAAACATATGATTTAGGCGGACATTCCTTTACACCTATCGAATTGTCTTCTTTCATTTTGCGCAGTTTGAAAGAAGATGCTGAAACAGTTTTACAGCAACCATGTAATGATGTTGTGATCAGTGTACCAGCTTATTTTAATAATGCGCAACGTGAAGCAACTATAGAAGCGGCGAAGTTAGCAGGCTTGACTGTGCAAAATCTGATTAGCGAACCTACAGCAGCTGCTATAGCTTATGGTTTCCACAAAGAAGCCGATCAATCGATCTTAGTCGTTGATTTAGGTGGTGGAACCTTTGACGTGTCTTTATTGGAGATGTTCGACGGTATCATGCAAGTAGAAGCTATTTCTGGAGATAACCACTTAGGCGGAGAAGACTTCACTCAGGTGATCGTCAGAGACTGCATAAGCGAGCTTAAATTAACCGGTACTGTTTTACCTGCAATAACACAATCTGTGTTATACCAAAAAGCAGAGCTATTGAAGCATACATTAACAACACAATTATTAGGCTCATTTGATTTTGAATGGGAAGATACTACCTACTCTTACCAGCTATCGCAAGAACATTACAAAGAACTTTGTGAGCCGTTACTTGCTAAAATGCGTCAACCGATCGGACGTGTTTTAAATGATGGCCGAATCAGTATTCAGGAGGTCGATCAAGTCATTTTGATCGGTGGAGCTACAAAAAATCCGATTGTTCGCAACTATTTTGCCCGTTTGTTAAAAACGATCCCTTACACGCAAATCAATCCGGATGAAGCAGTGGGTCGTGGAGCAGGACTTCAAGCTGCTCTAAAACAAGACCGCTCGATGGTCAGTGAAATGATCTTAACAGACGTTTGCGGGCATACCCTAGGTGTCGACTCTGTTAATCAAACTAGTACAGGCTATATCGATGGTGTCTTTTCCCCGATTATTGAACGAAATACCACGATCCCTGTCAGTAAAATGAAAACTTTTTATACACTGAGAGATAACCAAGAGCATGTTCATTTCGCAATTTACCAAGGAGAAAATCCAATGGCAAAAGATAATTTAAAAATCGGTGAATTGGATATTAAGATTCCTCCTGCACCAGAAAATAGTCCCATTGATTGTCGATTCACCTATGATTCTAATGGCCTTTTGGAAGTACTCGTCACCGATCAAAGTGGTCGTTCTAAACAATTGATCATTGAAAGCTCTCCTGGAAAACTAACACAAAAACAAATGCAGGAAAGTTTAGCAAAATTAAACGCACTAAAAGTTCATCCACGAGATCGCGCTGAAAATCGTTTATTACTAGCACGTTTAGAACGTCTCTATGCAGAAACAACAGGAGCCATGAGAGAACAAGTTCAATTATTACTCTTTCATTTCAGAGATGTCCTAGAAAAACAAGAAGAAATTTTAACGAAACGAACTGCGGCCGAAATCACCCAACAACTAGATGAGCTAGAAAAAGGATTATGGTTATGAGTCCCTAGAAAATTTTAACGCTCGCTACGATCAATTGAACTAAATTCAGAAAGTCTAACTACTATTTTTCTAAAAAATTCCTATTTTCTGACAATCAACAGCAAAATCTGTTAGAATACACTGACTACCTTTCAGAAAATATGAATACTGTTATAGAAAATAAATTGAATCCCCTATTTCTTAAAATCGACAAAAGAGTCTCTATATCTCGTGAAACAAACTCAAATAAAATTTATTGTTTCTGATCAAGATAATGACCAAGAAGAAAAATTGATACGTACATTTGATGAACAAGGTAGATTAGCGCACGTTTTTAGACCTAACTGGGAAGAAGTTGACGAGGAAATGATTCATTATTCTAATCGAGAAGCTTTCAAAAATATCCCAATTTTACTAGAAGAACCTGATTAATGACAAAGGATGTTTATATGAAGAAAAGAAACGTTTTATTGAAAATTTGCTCACTTATATTAGTTATAGGTTATTTTTCAGGCATTTTTACGGCTGCTGACGCTTATGCCCAAGAAGATATTTTAACGATCACTCAAAATGCCGGCTATCAAACAAACGAAGTATACAAACCTCAGGCCTCAATCGTGATTGAAGCTCAAACTGGGCAAGTCCTTTGGGAAGATAATCCCGACTTAAAATGGAATCCAGCCAGTATCGCCAAGTTAATGTCCGTTTATCTTGTTTTTGAAGCGATGAAACAAGGTAAATTTACGTTGGATACCACAGTTAAAGCGACAGATAGCGACCAAGCAATTTCTCAAATTTACGAGTTAAGTAACAATTCGATCGTTGCAGGTGTCGATTATCCTGTTCGTGATTTGCTTTATGCAACTCTTGTTCAGTCATCTAATGTGGCAACTGTGATGCTAGCTAATTTAGTCACAGCAAACGATGAAGCAAAGTTTATCCATATGATGAATGATAAAGCCAAAGAACTCGGTATGACAAATTCAACATTTTATAATTGCAGCGGTGCTGAAACAGGTTCTTTCAACGGTTACTACAAACCAGAAGGAATCGATCCTAACGCTGATAACATAACAACTGCTCGAGATTTGGCGATCTTATCTTATCACTTATTAAAAAATTATCCAGATACAGTCATGTATACTAGTCCAACCCAAATCACCATTATGGAAAATACACCCTACGCTGAGATTTTGGAAAATCATAACTATTCTTTACCTGGCTTAGCGTATGGCTATGAAGGGGCTGATGGGTTAAAAACAGGATCCAGTCCTACTGGTGGTTTCAACTATGCAGCAACTGCTAAACGTGAAAATACGCGTTTGATCGAAATTGTATTAGGTGTTGGAAATTGGGAAGATCAAGAAGGTGAACTTCAACGCCACGCATTTGGTAATGCCCTTTTCGACAAGGCTTTTGCCACCTATGAGTATAAACAATTGCTTTCTAAAGGAAATCAGACCATCAATAAAGAAGAAGTAATCTTAGATCAAGATTTTTATGGTGTTATTCAAAAAAATACCGAACCAGTTTTTACACTATCTGCTAATACATTAACAATGAATAATGGCCTTGCTCAAGTCTCCCCTACGATCAAAGCGCCAAGTGCTGAATTTAAATACGCTAAAAAGCTAAAAGCATTACAAAACTCGCCTCTCCTTAAAAATACAAAGAAGAAGAATAGTTTTTCAACCTTTTTCCTTAACGGCTTGTTGATTATTCTAGGTCTCTTGTTTGCGGTCTTATCAAAGCTGTTTAAAAAAGAAGCAACAGATGCAAACAAGGCGAAAAAATTCAATCTGTTATTAACCATAGGGATTTTATTTATTCTTGCCGGAATTGGTCTCAGTATTTATACAGTGATTTTTGGACCTTTAATTTGATTATATTTTTAATGATATTGATAACGAAAAACAGTGAAGAATCGCTTCTTCACTGTTTTTATTTGCTTTGCCAACATGACTTGGCAAATCTATACTTTATAAGATTCACACAAATTTGGGTAAGAAATTGGGTCAGAATATTAAAAATTAGTATTTAGATAGTAGGGAATTATTTATTTTTCTTTAGTTGTTTGATTTCTTTTTCGATTTGGCTAATTTGTTTACCTAAAGTTTTTTGTTCATTTTTATCACGTGAAACTTTTTTCTTATTGATCAATTCTTGTTTTTCTTGGATCAAGGCATTGATTTTAGCTGTATTATCTTCTACTGATGTAGATGGTGTTGTTGCCTCTTCTGTTGAACCGCCTGTTGTGCTACCATTTTTCAACGCTTGAATTTCGCGTTCGATTTCACCAATACGGATACCCAAGGCTTTTTGCTCTTTCGGATCACGACTAACTTTTTTCTTGTTGATTGCTTCCTGTTTTTCTTGGATCAAGGCATTGATTTTTGAAGTTGTATCTTCGCCTGACGTTGGTGGTGGTGTTGTATTTCCAGTTGAACCGCCTGTTGATCCGCCTATTTTTAATGCTTGGATTTCACGTTCGATTTCACCGATACGGATGCCTAAAGCTTTTTGTTCTTGCCAATCACGACTAACTTTTTTCTTATTGATCGCTTCTTGTTTTTCTTGAATCAACTCATTGATTTTTTCAGTATTATCTACAAATTGAGTTGAGTTTGCCTGTACTTGAGTCGCACTTGCTAAAAATCCTGTTCCTCCGATTGATAAAGCTAAACCAGCAACTACTGCACCTTTTACAAATTTGTTCATTCTAAATTCCTCCAATTTATTTTTTTGTTCGAATACTACTGTTTATATGATAATAGTCCCGATACACAGATTATACCCACTGTTTCAAAAAAAGTAAACTATTATTTTATAAATAGTAGTGTTGATTATTTCCACTTTGATCGAAAAAGTTTAAAAAGACTGTTATATCAAGGATTTATGCTCTTTTTTTTTAAATAAAAAAGGTTAAAAAAATACCCTTTTTACATGAGATCAAGTAAAAAGGATATTTTTTATTCATCATTAGAGGAAATAATCGTTACATTGAGCCTTTAAATACATCTGCATTTTTCACAAAATAATCGACTCCTGAATAGATCGTAAACAGCAGACAAATATACAACATGATTTGATCAACAGGAAAACCAATTGCTGTAAACGGAATATTATTGATAAACAATAAGATGATTGCCACCATCTGCGTTGCCGTTTTTACTTTTCCTGGCCAAGCAGCAGCCATTACTTCGCCGCCTTCAACTAATAACAAGCGTAATCCAGTTACAGCTAATTCTCTACATACAATAATCGCAACGACCCAAGTTGGTGCTTTTTGTTGTCCTACTAAAACGATAAAAGCAGTCATCACCAACATTTTATCTGCCAATGGATCAGCGAATTTACCGAAATTTGTTACTAAACCACGTGCACGAGCAATTTTTCCGTCCAACCAGTCGGTAATACTTGCTACTGCAAAAATGATCGCTCCAACTAATTGCGTAACTGCTAGAGATGTACCCGCTATGGTAAGTGTACCCCAATCCATCGGTATGCTAACGACAGCGATAAAAATTGGAATCATGAATATTCTAATAACTGTTAATTTATTTGGTAAGTTCAATGCCTGTTGCCCCTCTCTTCTATTTACCTATTTTACGTTATCTTATAGAAGGTGTCACGAAAAATGATATTTTTTTTATTCAAAAATGGAATACTCACGTAAGTTCTCAAAAAATAAGCGATGAACAGTGTTTCGTTGTCCTTCGCTTATTTCTTGTGTCCTTAATTGCGGATCTTTATTGTGCTGGTTGTGAGTGCTCAGATTGTTGTGTTTGTGCATAAGCTAATGACATATTGATATTTCTCGGTCCAATTCCTGTACCATTCGGATTGAATTCCGCTTTTTGACCATCTAATTTAAATTCCATGTACTCAGATGCACCTAGACTAACAACAATCTGCGTTGTACCTGCTGGAATTTCAACAGATTTAGGTTGCCCTGGCTGAATCGTCTCTTGATAAAAATAGCCATTATCATTATTAGCAGCTGTCGCAATATAAACACCAACCCAACAAGGCCCAGTTACAGCACTAAATTCAAGCTTAGCAGGCTCTGAAACATTGATTGCATTCATATTCACTGTCACACCTGATTCACTAACAAAATTCACTTCAGTTGGTGCTTTAGGCTCTGATGAAGAACTTGATGTTGACGATTCTGTCGTGCTTGTACTTGAAGCCAACGATTGACTTGATTCAGAACTAGGCGTCGAATCTGATTCTCTGATTATCTCAGAGGCTGGCGTTTGAATGATTGGATTTGCTTGACGATCTTGCCATGTAATATAAAAAACAACAATTGCAATGGCTAATCCAATCAAAGAAAAAATAACCGCAGGTAAACTTTGCATGAAACGTTTGCCCTGACTGTTTTCATCATACATTTGCGTTCGTGATTCATCTAATGTTTGGTATTGGATCGCTGTTTCTATATCTTCTGGTTCCTCGATCCCATCATAAATTTCCACTAATTCATTGCCATCTAGTCCTACTGCACTTGCGTATTGACGAATAAACGCACGCACATAAAAAGTTCCCGGCATAGAATCAAAGTCATTCTCTTCGATAGCGATCAAATAACGCTTTTGTGTCTTAGTAATTTGCTGCAATTCGTCTAATGACATGTTTTGCTGCAGTCGTGCATCTCTTAATTTTTTTCCTATATTTACGCTGGCCACTCGTCCATCTTCTCCAGTCTCTCTAATTTATCAATTTTGCCTATTTAAAGCAGGCTTTCATTCAGTAATCCGTTCTCGCATCTGTCTCTGTAAGAGTTAGATAGTCTATCTTTGTATCGATTCCTATCTCACAGTGCTCTGTAAAATCTTTGGGTAAATCCTTAGATTAAGCTATTCAAAGAGCTGATAGATTTACTTTACTCTACTTATCTAAGCATACCATAAAAAATTACTGATGAGGGTAACATTTTTGAAAGTTTTCAACTAAATTTCGGACTTTTTTTGTTTCTGCTATTCAGAGTTCAAGCAAGCCTTATCATCTTGGCTACATCACATACAACATACTTCAAAGGCTTGCTCTCTCACTAGTTCGATCCTTATTTTTTAGGATACATATAAAAGCGACTCAATCCTTCTTGATTGATGAATACTTTTGCTACGTTTTTCACGTCCGCTAATTGAACACTCTCGATTACTTCTGGTGTATCAAACAACGTTGTTTCCCCAAAAAGTGATTGTGAAAATTGATTGGCGATATATTCTAGTGAATTTAAAGATTGGAAGTATTTGCCAATCATTTTTTTCTTCAATAAAGATAAGTTGGCTTCTGTCAATTCAGGGTTTCCATCTACCGTTAGAAGAATTTCTTCAATCCGTTGTGCCAATAGTTCCGGCTGATCACTGTCACCGCCAAAATCTGCAAAATGGAAACTGCGATCTAAATTAAATTCATAACCAAAACTATCATCCAATAACCCTTCATTATACAAATTCAAATAATTTTGAGAGGTGTTACCGAATAATAATTGCAATAAAAGATTGGCAGTCGTTTTATATTTAAGTAATTCTTTCCCATCTGTTGGCACTTCATCCAGACCCTTCAAGCCCACGATCACTTTAGAACGGCTGATTGGCATCTCGATTGAACTTTCTTTAATGATATCTGCTGCTGTTTCTTTTGGAAAATGGCGTTTGATCGGCATTGCTTTCGCAAATGTTTTGGCCGATTGATTATTTCGGATAAACGTCATCATTTCTTCTGGTTTCATTTTTCCAACAACAAATAATGTCATATTGCTCGGATGATAAAATGTGTTGTAGCAGGTATACAGATCTTCTGCGGTAATTTCCCCAATACTTTCAACTGTCCCAGCAATATCAATGTGTAGCGGATGCTTTGGATAAAGGTTGCCCAACGTGCCAAAAAATAAGCGCCAGTTTGAATCATCCAAATACATTTGAATCTCTTGTCCAATGATTCCTTTTTCTTTCTCAACTGTTTCTTTTGTAAAATACGGATCTTGAACAAAATCTAATAAGGTTTCTAAATTTTGTTCCACTTGATCTGTTGTTGAAAAAAGATAGCTTGTTTTTGTAAAACTTGTAAATGCATTAGCAGAAGCACCTTGACGTCCGAATTGTTGAAAAACATCGCCGTCTTCTTTTTCAAACATTTTATGTTCTAGGAAATGAGCGATTCCATCAGGCACCTTAACAAAATCTTTTTCACCGATTGGTACAAATTCATTATCGATCGAACCGTAGTTTGTAGTGAACAAGCCATAGGTCTTGTTATAGTCTTCTTTCGGCAATAAATAAACAGTCAATCCATTTTCTAGGACTTCTGTATAGAGAACTTCGTTGATTTGTGGATATTCTTTTTTATTCATCGATTTTTTCTCCTTCCAAAAAGAAAATGGCTTGTAATTGGACCAATTTAGCTACTCGTTGAACATCTGCCACTGTGACAGCCTCCATCCGACGAAGCCACTCATCATCTTTTAAACGTAGGTGGGGAATCAAATCATTCAAGTATTCATTTTCTAAAACTGCTCCCGCATTATCTAAAGAAAGTAAATATTGATTTTTTAACATTGCTTTGGTTTGTTTGATTTCTAAATCTGTGACTTTTCCTTGACGGATATTTTCTAATTCCGTTGCAATCAAATGCAGCACTTGATTACGATTACTTCCGTCAATTCCTGTCTGAACACTTAGGAAACCGCGGAATGTATCAATACTACTAGACGCATAATACGCTAGATTTTCTTTCTCCCGGACGTTCATAAATAATTTAGAATGCGGAAATCCACCGAAAACTCCATTAAATATTTGCAAGGCAAAATAATTCTCATCACCATAATAAACATCAGTATGATAGCCTAAATTCAACTTAGATTGCGCCAATGGCTCTTGTTCAGAACGTTCTTCAATGACATTTCTTGAGGGTTGTGCATAAAAAATATCAGCGATTCCTGATGCGCGGTCTTCAAAGGGCAATTTACTGAATAGCGCAGTAACTGCTGCTGCTTCGACATCTCCAAGGACAAAAATATCCACTTGGTCTTCACGTAACATTTGTTGATGATATGCAGCAATACTAGTTGACGTTTCCTTTTCCAAATCGGTACTATTGCCGAAACTTGGGATTTTTTGATCTTCTGACTGACTAAAATATAGGTTTTGTAATGCCAAAGAAGAATAGACTTGCTTATCTTCAGAAATGCTTTCATAGTAGGCTTTTAAATTTTCTTTTTCACGCTGGAATGTTTCTTCCTCAAATTTCCCATCAATGATATTGGGATAAAATAAGATTTCTTTGACAAAATCAACTGCATCCGCCAAAACATGACTATGCTCCAAGTACTTATCATTGACCAAATTGATTGAGAGATTCAACCAATGCAAATTGCCTTTTTTGTTAACATTGATGCCAAAGCTAGCACCATATAATTCTGCTAATTTCTCACTTAGTTTCACTTGATCTGGGTAATTTAAACTATTTGTTTCAAGTAAGCTAGATAGCAGCGTCCGCTTCGTTATTGTTTCTTTATTCAAACGCGTATTAAAACGAACTAAAATACGCACCGTTTTATATTTTTCTGTTGGTACAACATGTAAATTGACCCCTTGTGCTAATGTGATCGGCATCTTGTCAGCTCCTCTTTGCTTTTCATCATAATAAAGCCCAGTCTGAAATACAATCATCTGGACGTTTTTAAATGTTTTTTTAAGATTTTCTACATCCATTTAATTATAGCACAGCTCATCAGTCTTTCCTTGCTGGAAGAGTCTTTCATTTCAATTTTTTTCATTTTTTCTGTATACTAAATTTGAGAAAGGGAGGTTAAACTTATGATCAAAGAATTTAAAGAATTTATTATGCGTGGCAATGTCCTTGATTTAGCTGTTGGGGTTGTTATTGGTTCTGCTTTTACTGCGATTGTGACACAAATCGTCAATGGATTGATTACGCCGCTCGTTAGCTTAGTTTTCGTGCTGACCACTGGAGAAAAAAGTGCAGATGACGCGTTAGGCGCACTTGTTTTTAACATTAAAGGCGTGGCATTCAACATTGGGGATGTGATCAGTGCTCTTATTACCTTTTTAATTACAGCCTTTGTTTTATTCCTAATCGTAAAAGCTGTCAATAAGATGAAAAAGAAACCACAACCTGAGGAAGAAGAAGTTGCGGGTCCTACAACAGATGATTTATTAGAACAAATCCGTGATTTGTTAGCAGCACAAAATACTGCGACAACACTGAATGCTACGAAAGATCATGCTGAGAATCATAAAGAATAATTAGCAATAATAACTATTTAGTCACCTGAAAACTTTTCCAACAAATGGCTCTCCATTTGTTGGAAAAGTTTTTTTGATTGATGAACAATTCTTAAAAAAACAACATTTTACCAGTGATTGCGCTATACTAAAGACAGTCTGTACCATATCAGGGAGGAAATAGGATGAGAAGAAAATGGACTGTAGCTAGTGCTTACATATTAATTTTTGGGTTTCTTGCCGGGATAATCGATCCTCGCCTAGGAACGCTTGTTTTCAATTGTGCTTTGGGGCTTGCGCTTATCGTTGGTGGTTGGCAACTTAAAATAAAGCAAAGTTGGATCGCTCGAATTATTTTTGCATTAGGTGTGCTTTGGTTTTTATACTTATTTTTATATTATGTAACCGGGTTTAACAATCCTCAATTTTGATTTTCATAACAAAACCAGACGAGATTAGACAGCACACTCATTGCTGAATATGTTTATTCTCTAATCTCGTCTGGTTTATCAAGTGAACTCTTTGATGTAGTTTCCTCTTCTTCTCTTTTTTTGATTGGAGGAACTAGCTTTAAATGATTCTCTTTTACTGGTGGCTCAGCGGGCATTTTTTTTGTCCATTGTTCTACTAGTTTTTGTGTTTCTAGCATTATTTCTTGAATATTTGCTAACCTTTGGCTGACTTTTTCTTCTACTTCTAGTTGCTTTTGTTTACTGTGTGCAACAGCTTCCTGTCCTAGCTTACGTATTTGTTCTTTTTGCTGTTCTTTTTCATCCATCAGACCACCTCTATTCTATCAAAATTTCTATAGTAAAATAGTATCACAGCTTTCGTTCTTTTACTAATCGTTGATCATTAGTTGCTGAAATTTCAATGGTATCCTTCACATCTTCTTCAGAAATCGAAGAATCGAACAGTGAGAATAACTAACTCTAACTTTTGATTTTCTGAATCCTTAAGCTTTCTAGTTTAATCATTCTTGATGCTCAGTTCTACTCCTAAAAAGTTGGTAAACACCAAAATGCCTACCAACTTTCCATTTAGTTTCTTCTCATCTGAACATGAGGAATATCATCTTCTAAATAAACTTCTGAAACAGCTTCGAATCCAAAAGCACCATAAAATTTAGTAAGATGTGCTTGAGCACCAATCACGATTGGGCGATTTGGATAGTTCTCCTCGACTACTTTTAATGTCTCTTTTAAAAGCTTATTCCCTAATTTTTGGTTACGGTACTTAGGATTGATCAACACTCTACCAAACGTTACCGTATCGCCTTGATCGATGATTCGAGTATAGCCAACAATATCTGTTCCCTCCTGCAGCCAAGTATGCCAAGCAACTTCATCTGCATCATCGACTTCTTGATAAGGACAATTCTGTTCCACTACGAATACAGCAATTCGCAGTTTTACGATTTCAAGAAACTCTTTCGTCGTCAGCTCTGTCAATTTTTTAATATGATAGTCCATTTTATCGCCCTCCTCAATAAAACAAATGCGAATAAAAATTTTCGCTTACTTCATTTTCAGCGTGCCAGGACCAGAACGATACATGATTTTCACACTTTCACTATCCATTGTCGGATAGATCAAATCGACCAGCACGATATCACCTGTTGTCACAGAGTCTTTCCCTAATTGAACTAGCGTTCCGTCTGATGTTTGTTTGGAATCAAGAGTATGAATAAACTCTTCTTCTTGTAAGTAGTCAATATATTTATGTATATCTTTTTCACTGATGCTACCAGCTTTATACGTCAAGGTTGTTGATCGAACTTTATTTTTTATTTCACTACTCGTACCAACAATTTTTTTCTCGCCAATGACGGAATAAATCGACGGAACCTTATCCTCATTGATTTCAATTTCTGCAGCTGTACTAGACGCACAACTGACAAGCAATACACTGAATATAACCAATAACCCAACTGACACTATTTTTTTCATTTTATTCTCCTTTTTCTCCATTTAAAGCTTTTATTATAGCACAAATGAAAGCATCTACTCCTACAATTTTGCCACGTCTTAGCAGTTTATACAGATCAAATAAATAATTGGACACCATTCCAAAGATTCAGTAGCAAGACTAAAAGAATGACTACTTGATATACCTGAGTTACTCGTTCAGAAGAAATTTTCCCGCTGATTAAAGCTCCTACAAAGCCACCAACAATAGCGGCTGGAATCACATACACCAAAATAGACAGATCAAAACGCCCAAAGCCAGTAGTTTGTGCAATCGTCACTAATTTTGCTGCTTGTGAAAAGAAAATCGTAATGATCGAGTAAACTGTTGCCTCTTTGATCGGAATCCCAAAACACAGCATCAATAAGGCCACGTTGATTGGTCCACCACCAATTCCCAACAATGTGGAAATGAAGCCCAAAAATAGTCCAACCACCACATACCAAACAGGATGAGATAAATCAATGGAGCGTTCATTCCCAACTTTTGTATAAAAATACGCAAATAATAATGTGACAATCGTTAATACAATCTGAAGCAACTGTACATATTTTTCATCTGAAAATAGTCTTAATAATAATTCAAATACAGTATTCCCTAAAACTCCACCGATCACCGAACCTAAAGACACAAAGACTGCGATCGGTACTCGTAATTTTAACCCATTCCTCATCTGCCTCAACGTTGAAACGATCGACATGGTAAACACAGCCACACTAGAATAAAATGAGATCGCCGCTAATGGATGAAAATGTAGTGTATCCAGTACCGGTTTAATGATCACTCCGCCGCCCATTCCTGAAATTGCACCAACTGTATTTGCTAAAATAATCACAATAAAATAAATGATTCCTATATACACAGTTTTCATCTCCTCAAAATAACCGCTTTTGCTCTATACTTTTCTTCTTCTGGCAAAATCGACAAACTTGAATTTATCTAATCTATGTCTGGACTCTGTGTATTCAAAACAACGCGTATCTTCCAAACTTACCACACTACGGACCACTACTACATGTGTATCATCCTGAATAGTCATCAATTTCTGGTCCGCATCTGTTACCGCCTCAACGGTGATCTCTTTTTGAGCATAGCTAATCGCCAGACCTAAATCGTTTTCAAAATAATCGTAAATAGAGTCGGCTGCTCGTTCTTTTGGCAATTCATGAATGATTTCTTTTAACAAATAGTCGATATCGATAATAACTACCTCTCCATCGATTTCTCTTTGGCGAACTAAGCGCCAAACTGCTGCATCTTTTTTCCAGCCAGTCAATCGTGCCAAGGATTCACTGACACGTTCTTCTTCAAGCTCCACAACTCTCGTTATACTATGTATTTGTTGGGCGCTTTGCAGTTCTTTATAGCTGATGACACCAGAAATTGGTAAATCAAATTTTCTAACATTCAGAACAATTGATCCTTTACCTTGTTTCTTCTGGATGTATCCAGCATTGATCAATAAATTCAGTGCTTTACGTATCGTTTCTCTTGATACTGAATATTGCTCAACCAATTGGTTTTCACTTGGCAACAGTGTTCCTGGTTGATAATCCCCTTCTAAAATACCTTTTTCAAGTTCCAAAAATATATCATGAAATTTATTCATGTCCATCCCTCCACCTTAGGATACTCAAAGAAAATGATAGCACATTCTCCCCTAAAAAAATAGCATTCTCAATAAGTAAAACCATAACCCAAAAGAATTCTTTTCAGTGATTACACTTGTATTTACAAGCAATCCATACTATAATGAAACCGAAAACACAACATGTCTATACAAGTTTCAAAATAACTATTAGTCAGGAGCCGTTATCATGAAATTCCTATCTCTCACCATTACTAAAAATACCCTACATATCCAAGAAAAAGAGCAACAAAACCTAATCGCAGAGCAGACATTCACCTTCTCAGACTTTGAGTTTCCGAAAACCGTTGACGCTTTAGCCAACCAAATAAAAGAGCAATTCTCTGCTGCTAACGGTGCTATTTTTAACGATATTCCTACTGATTTTTACACTGAAAACACCAAAGTAACACCTTTGAACGTCAATGTAGAAAATCTAATTAAGCAGTTTTCAGAAATTCTAAACTTACCGATTCTAACCTCGTTTGAAGCAAACGCAACCTCTGATTTAATAGCAGCTTTTAAGAAAAAAGCTGAATATTTAACCTGGAATCTAGACTATTTTGGCTACACTCCAGGTAAGGAAGAGTATTCCACTGAATCCTTGTTAACAATTGGAAATGGCTTTATGGGCTTACGTGGTACGATACCTGAAATGACACTGACAAAAGACCATTACCCAGCTACTTACATTGCTGGACTCTACAATGAAGAGCAATCAGAAGTCGCAGGCCAAATTGTGGAAAATGAAGATTTCGTTAACACACCAAACAACCAATATATCAACATCCAAGTAGCAGGAACAGATAAGTGGCTATCGCTTGAACAGTCCACTTTGCATTACTTGCACAGAAATCTCGACTTAAAGTCAGGGCTATTTACTTCTCATGTGATTATTGAAGACAGCAAGCAGCACCAAATAAAAATAACAGCGCAAAAAATAGTCAACATGGCGCAAATGAATAATTACTGCATTAAGTATTCGATCACACCCTTGAACTTTTCTAAATCAATAACCGTAAAAACAGCAACAGACGGCTCCGTTTACAACTTTAACGTGGAACGTTATCGCAATTTAACCGCTAAGCATTTCCACGTAACTCAGCTGATTGCAGATAAAAATAAAACAATGATTGAAGTCCAAACCAACCAATCAAACATCACTATTCAACAAAACACGACGATTACAGGTGATTTTTTTGAAGCAAATGTTGTCAAAAATTCGATTAGTGAAGAACTTATTGAACAAAAAATAACGTTTAATGCTAAACAAAATAACACCTATACTATGGAAAAACAGGTTCAAGTCAAAACCTCTATTGCCGAAAAAAATTGGGCAAGTCCATCTGTTCCAGCGATTTCCTTTGAAACAGAATTTTCTGAAAGTAAAAAAGCTTGGGCTGCCCTTTGGAAAAAAGCGGATATTCAAGTGACAGGTGATTTAATGTCACAAAAATTACTAAGAATCCATACCTATCATTTGTTTGTCTCTGCTTCACCTTTTAATAACAATGAATTAGATGTTTCAGTCACAGCTCGTGGCTTACATGGTGAAGCTTATCGCGGTCATATTTTCTGGGATGAAATTTTCATCTTACCGTTTTATATTATTCATTTTCCTGAAACAGCCAAACAGCTATTGATGTATCGTTATAATCGTTTGGGTAAAGCAAAAGAAAATGCGAAAGAAAATCACTACGAAGGTGCAATGTATCCTTGGCAATCTGGCTTAGACGGCAGCGAAGATACACAAAAGCTTCACTTAAATCCCTTAAATGGGGAATGGGGAGAAGATCACAGTATTTTGCAACGGCATGTTTCATTAGCGATTGCATATAATATCTGGATGTACTGGAATAACTCTAACGATGACCAATTTATCAAAGAATATGGTGCTGAAATGCTTTTAGAAATCGCCAATTTTTGGCGCAGTGCAGCAACCTTTGATCCAATTAGCAATCGCTATTCTATAGATAAAGTCATGGGGCCAGATGAATTCCATGAAGGCTATCCTAACTGTTCAGAGAGTGGTTTGAAAAATAATGCTTACACCAATCTAATGGTCGTTTGGCTATTTGAAGAACTAGAAAATATCCTCTCACTTTTAAATACGCAAGAACGAGATATATTATTTAATAAAACAGGAATCACGAAAGAAAATCTTGAGCAAATGAACGATATGCGTAAGCGCCTGTCGATCGAAATCAACGAAGATGGAATCATTGCTCAATATGAAGGGTATTTTAACTTAAAAGAAATTGATTGGGCGCAAGCAAAAGCCAAATACGGAAACATTTATCGAATGGACCGTATCTTAAAAGCGGAAGGCCGCTCACCTGATGAGTACAAAGTGTCTAAGCAAGCTGATACGTTGATGCTCTTTTATAATTTAAATAAAGAAAAGATCGATGAAATTTTCGAAGAACTCGGCTATACGCTACCTACAGATTATCTTGAAAAAAATCTTTTATATTACTTAAATAGAACCTCTCATGGTTCTACCCTTTCAAGAATCGTCCATGCCCAACTTGCTGAAGAAGTTGCTTTTCATGACTTGTCTTGGGAGCTATACCAAGAAGCACTTTACTCTGACTATCGTGACATCCAGGGCGGAACAACTGCTGAAGGTATTCACACCGGCGTAATGGCTGCGACGATTTATGTCACACTGACCACGTATGCTGGGATCGATATCAAGAAGAAAAACCTAATGATTCAGCCCAATTTACCAAAAAACTGGACGGATATGACCTTTACTGTGGAGCACAAGGGTATCCATTATCAACTGACTATTTCAAACCATTCTGTTCAAATTTATGCATCACAAGATACAATGATCATTATCAAAAACCAGCCTTACCATATTCAAGCAGACACAAAAACAACGATCCCTTACTAATCACAAGATAGGAGAATTCCCATGAAAAAAGGGTTTATTTTTGACTTAGACGGCGTCATTACAGATACGGCAAAATTTCATTATATTGCTTGGAAAGACTTAGCAATGGATTTAGGTATTACAATTGATGAAACATTCAACGAAACGTTAAAAGGCATTAGCCGTATGGATTCGTTGGATAAAATTTTAGCTTACGGACAGCGGGACGATGAGTTCAGCATAGAAGAAAAAGAAGTTCTAGCTCAAAAGAAAAATGACGCATATGTTCAGCTTTTAGCAGATCTTTCAGAAAAAGACTTATTACCTGGCGTTCATGATTTTCTCGTCCAAGCGAAAGCAGAAGCAATTCCTTGTGCAATTGCTTCTGCTTCTAAAAACGCTCCAATGATTCTAGAAAAATTAGGCGTACTCGATTTCTTCGGACATATCGTTGATCCAGAAACGCTAAAAAAAGGAAAACCTGATCCTGAAATTTTCGTAAAAGCAGCAGAAAGTATCCATGTTGAACCACAGGATGCAATTGGTTTTGAAGATGCTCAAGCAGGAATTGACGGAATCAAAGCAGCTGGAATGTATGCTGTAGGAATTTCCACAACCGAAACCTTAAACGATGCTGACTTACACGTTGCATCGATGACTGAGTTAAGGATAGAACAATTGATCAATCAATAATAAAAAAGGAAGAAGGACGGAAGGGAGCATGACCGTTTTTCTTCTTTTCATTTATATCTTTTTGTATAGAAATTGGTGACTGGGCTATTGCATTAATGCGGGCCCCTTTTTAAGCAATAGTTTTCAAGAAAATGGAACGCTAACTCTTACTTGAACCAGGTTGTACTTTTACCGCCACATTGTCTATACTATGAGTAATTTCAAAGATAAAACCTTTTAAATTGGGAGGCTAATTATGAAAACAAGTCAGGGCGATGTGTTTAGAAGAAGAGAAAATTTGCTCGAACGGTTAAAAGAAGCAGAGTACTTAACCATTAACGAGTTGGCAGATTTTTTTAACGTTTCTACAGTCACAATCAGACGTGATTTATTGTTTTTAGAAAAGAAAAAGATGATCGAGCGGTTTTACGGCGGCGTTCGATTACTCCCTCATCTTCCCTTGCAGACCGTTACAGTGCAGGAGGAACGAGCCTTTCCAGTAGAGGCTTTTATTAAGCAAATCACCCCTTTTCTAGTAGAGGACCGGCAACTTTTTGTCGGAGCAGGTCGCTTCTCGACAGAATTGATTTATGCTCTGTCTTTTTTTAAGCTCATGATTTTGACGAATGATGCTGCTGCGATTTCGATCGACCATCCTAAGAAAAAAGCCTTGATTTCGATCAGTGGCGGGGAACTGGAAAAAAACACACAGGCTTTAGTTGGGGATTTTGCTATCCATTCTTTTAATAAAGTCGTCGCTGACCTTTGTATCATTGAAGCTGCTGGTTTTAATACCCATGAAGTAACGACTAAAACCTTGAGTGAATCCTTTGTTTATCGAACCATGATCCAGCATACAAAAGGAGCTAAACTCGTTTATGCCTCCTCGACTCATTTAGAATCTGTGAGCTCTTTTATGATCGATCGAACCTTTTTATTTGATACATTATATACCGATTCTGCTATTTCTACTTCAATTTTGGCACACTATCAACATCAGTCAATCCCCACAGAAGTCTTAACTGAATAAAAAAGGTATACTGAAAAGTGTTCGCTTTTTCGCAATTGCCTATCCAGAACTGTTCATAAAAATACTTTCATGAACAGTTCTTTAAATTGCATTGAATTTGCCGAAACAATCGCTTATTCTAAAACCAAGAAAACGCTTTATAAAAAAACAGATTGGAGAATCATATGACGAATACATTTCCAAAACATTTCCTATGGGGCGCATCCATTTCCGCCCATCAAACTGAAGGCGCTTATCAAAGCGACGGCAAAGGCTTAAGTGTTCAAGACACACGCCAAAGAGATAATCATGACATTACGGACTTCACGGTAGCAGTGGATCACTATCACCACTACAAAGAAGATATTCGTTTACTCGCTGAAATGGGGATCAAAGTCTTCCGATTTTCGATCGCTTGGACCAGAATTTTTCCAAATGGACGAGGTGAAATCAATCAAAAGGGGCTACAACACTATAACGATGTAATTGATGAGTTATTAAAATATGGGATTCAGCCTTACATCACCTTGAATCATTTTGACTTACCACAAGCTTTAGAAGACGAAGGCGGCTGGAGTGCTCGCACCACTGTAGAGGCCTTCAAGCATTATGCAGAAACTGTTTTTGAAGCCTACGGGGACCGAGCCAAACATTGGCTGACCATCAACGAACCGAACATCATGCTTCTAGTAGATAAAAAAATTCTTGGTAAGGAGATTCCACTGCAAGAAAAGTACCAACAGTTCCATCATTTGATGATTGCCGAGAAATATGCGTTTAAACGCTGCCACGAACTGATCGAAGGCGGAAAAATCGGACCTGTTCCCAACATTTCACTTGTTTATCCTGCAACTAGTAAACCATTAGATAATCAAGCAGCGCTTTATTTTAATAGTGTCCGCAACTGGGCTTATCTAGATTTCTCTTGTTTTGGCCGTTATAATACTGTCTTTAAAGATTATTTGAACCGCAATAATGTGACAATCACAATTGCCCCCGAAGACAAAGAACTGATGGAAAATCATTTCCCTGATTTTGTTGCGATGAACTTTTACACAACGGTCACTGTAGAAAAACCAACTAAAAAAGACGGTATGGCAAACGGAATCAGCGATCAACAAAGTGAAGATATCATGGAATGGGGTTTTTACAAAGGCTTCACCAATCCTTATTTGAAGAAAAATGAATTCAACTGGACGATCGATCCCGATGGTTTAAAAACAACGTTGCAAACACTGTATGATCGTTATCATTTACCGATCATTATTACCGAAAATGGTTTAGGCGCAAAAGATGAGCTTACAGCTGATGGCAAAATCCACGACACATACCGCATCAACTATTTAAAACAGCACATCGACCAATGCTTACAGGCAATTGAAGCCGGTGTTGATTTGATTGGCTACAGCCCATGGTCAGCAATCGATTTAGTCAGTGTCCATGAAGGGATCAGCAAGCGTTATGGTTTTATTTACGTAGACCGCACAGAACAGGATGAAAAAGATCTTGCTAGATATCGAAAAGACAGTTTTTATTGGTATCAAGAGCTGATTAAAACAAATCAGCTGCCCTCTTAAAGAAAGGAGAAGAAAATGAATAAAGTATTTACATTCTTAGAAACAAAATTGATGCCGCCTTTGAATAAAGTAGCAAACTTGCGCTTTATTCGGGCAATCATGCAAGCAGGGATTATTACGGTGCCGTTTACGATTGTGGGATCGATTTTTCTGATCATCAATAATCTACCGCAAATCATTCCCCCACTTGCGCCTTTTTTTGAACATACGATTTTGAAATTTGCACCGATCTACAGTGTAGCAACGACTATGTCGATTGGTTCGATCGCGATCTTTTACTGTTTGGCAACAGCCTACTATTTGACCGATATTTATCGAAAAGAAGAAAGTGAAGGGCTTAGCAGCTTCGTGGGTGCTGTTTTAGGTTTGTTTGCCTTTTTGATGACCATTATCCAAACGGATATCGTTGATGGTGGTGCGCAGTTGATCCAATCTGAAAGTGAAACAGCCATTGTTTATAATGGCGTTGCATTAGGTGGTTGGGTCACTCGCTTTAGTGGGGTAGGTATTTTTATTGGCATCATCACAGCAGTGATTGCTACACAGATTTATCGTTTATGCGTGAAAAAAAATATTACGATTCGCATGCCAGAAGGAGTTCCTGATGGTGTAAGTAAAGCATTTGCTTCGTTGATTCCTGCTATTTTTATTGCTTTTGTCATGCTATTTATCAATACGATTTTAGCAGTGTTCCATACTGATTTACATGGATTACTGTCAAAACCGTTTGAATTTGTAAAGGATCTGACCGGTTCTTGGTTGGGAATCATCGTAATCATGCTGTTGATCCACCTGCTTTGGGCTGTTGGGGTTCATGGGACTGCAGTGATCAAGAATAGTTTTATCAATCCAATTTTATTAGTAGCATTAACAGAAAATATTGACGGGGGATCAAATATTTTTGCTGGTGATTTTGTCAATATGTATATCTTTATCGGCGGTGCTGGAAGTACGCTTGGCTTAGTTTTATTGATGATTTTTGTGGCAAAATCTGATCAATTGAAGGTGCTTGGTAAAGCCGCTGTACTCCCTGGTTTGTTTAATATCAATGAACCAGTGATTTTCGGAGCGCCAATCGTGTATAATCCTTATTTGATCATTCCGTTTATTGTGACACCTTTGATCAATGTCACGATTGCTTATTTTGCTTCTTCTCTTGGATTGGTGAATAAAGTAATTACTGGGATTCCTTGGATATCTCCAGTAGGAATCGGAGCATTTCTGGGAACGGGCGGTGATTTCCGCGCGGTGTTGATTGCGTTGATTAATTTAGCGGTTTCGATCGTTTGTTATTATCCATTTTTCAAGATGTATGATGGAAAATTGTATAGTGAACAGATGGCCGCTGTGAAACAAGATTAATCCTTTTTATAAAAAAGTTGCCAGACCATGCTGTATGTGAAAACACAGCAAGGTCTGGCAACTTTTATCACTTATTTTTAACGGCGTTTTGTTTCAAACAAAGGGCTAACTGGTTTATTTTCATGGATACGTTTAATCGCATCTCCAATTAGTTCACCTACACTGATTTCATCGATTTTATCCGTTTTACGATCATCAGAAAGATAGATGGAATCTGTCACAACTAAACGTTTGATTGCAGAGTCTTGAATACGTTGTAAAGCTGGTCCTGATAAAACTGGATGTGTACATGAAGCATAGACTTCTTTGGCTCCTGCTTCTTGTAGAGCGTTAGCTGCAAGTGAGATCGTTCCAGCTGTATCGATCATGTCATCGATCAGCACACATATTTTACCTTCTACGTGGCCAATAATATTCATCACTTCAGCAACGTTTGCTTTCGGACGGCGTTTGTCGATAATTGCGATTGGTGCTTTCAAGTATTCCGCAAGTTTACGTGCACGTGTCACACCACCATGGTCAGGAGACACAACGACAACATCATCCCCTTGAATCCCATGTTCCATAAAGTAATCTGAAATCAATGGCGCACCCATTAAATGATCCACTGGAATATCGAAGAATCCTTGAATTTGAACCGCATGTAAATCCAATGTCAACATTCTAGTTGCTCCTGCTTTTTCAAGCATATTTGCTACAAGTTTCGCTGTGATCGGTTCACGAGCACGCGCTTTACGATCTTGGCGTGCATACCCATAATAAGGCATCACAACATTGATTGTTTTTGCACTAGCACGTTTTAACGCATCGATCATGATCAACAATTCCATCAAATTATCATTGACTGGACTGCTTGTTGATTGGATGATATAAACGTGAGAGCCACGAATACTTTCTTCAATATTTACTTGAATTTCACCATCACTGAATTGCGTGACAGAAGATTTTCCTAATTCTACACCGACAGCTGCAGCGATTTTTTCCGCTAAAGGACGGTTTGAGTTAAGAGAAAAGATTTTCAATCTAGGATCAAAATAATGTTTTGACATGAGGACCTCCACTTTCTTTTGCTGAACAATAGTTTCCTTATAAATAGTAGTCACTTTTTCAAAATAAATCAAGTCATTTTGGGGGATTCCTCTAAATTAATACGATTTTCTAATAAAAGTCGGTGACTGTTCGTTGTAAAAAAACAAAAACAGTTGAAAGAGGTGTCGTTTGTTCTTTTTTTTGAAAATCAGCATATTTTATAATGACAATAGACAATATATATATTACTATTTAGATGGCAGAAAAAATGAAAGCGTATTACTTTCGTTACAGCTAGTTACGTCATTGGACTAAAACTTTCTAGCTTCGCAGACTAGCACTACGCTTACTTTCATCCTGTTGAGCATTAATTATTTTGAGGGGGAATTTTGTGAAAAAGTCAGTTTTGAAAAAAGTACAACTGGGTTTACAGATATTGATGGTTTCAACATTACTTGTAGGTACTAGTACTACCACCGCTTTAGCGATTGAAAACACTCTGAGTAGTGACACACAAGAAACTTCAACACGTACTTCCGAAAGTTCCACTGCTTCAAGTACAGTAAAAAATGAACAAGATGTCGTTCAAAAACCTTTAGATGAAACGGACGATCTACCACAAAAATTGACGATTTTAGGAACCTCTGATGTTCACGGTCAGCTATGGAACTGGTCTTACGAAGATGACAAACAAACACCAGTCGGTCTTTCTCAAGTCAGTTCTATTGTAAATAGCGTTCGCTCAGAAAATCCAAATGGAACCATCTTGATCGATAATGGGGATATGAATCAAGGAACGATTCTGACAGATGATCTATACAATAAAGCACCTTTGATTGCTCAGCCAAACCCCATGATCAAAGCCATGAACTATATGAACTATGATGCAATGGTTTTAGGGAACCATGAATTCAATTTTGGCTTAGATCTAATCAAAAAGCTTGAGAATGAAGCAAAATTCCCGATCTTATCAGCAAACACTTATGTAAAAGAGTCAAACAATCGCTTTGTTGGTGGTACAATGAAAAAAAATATTGACCTAAATGGAGACGGACAAACCGATTTGACTGTCGGCATCATCGGTCTCACAACACCGCAAATTCCATTATGGGATGGCGCCAAAGTAGACAGCCTTTATTTTAATCCTTTGCAAGAAGAAGCAGCCAAAGCCGTTGCTGAATTAAAAGATGAGACAGATATCATTGTAGCGTCGATCCATGCTGGCCGTCAAAACGCTGATCCTGCTGCGAGTGCCGATCAAGTCATCAGTAACGTTCCAGGCATTGATGCGTATATTTTAGGTCACGATCACCGCTCTTTTGCAGAAAAAATCCAAGGTCCTAATGGGCTCGTTCCAGTAGCTGGACCTAAAGATACCGGAACAGAAATGATCAAAATCGATCTTGATATTGAAAAAAATGGGGACCAGTGGCAAGTTAAAAACAGTGATGCTGCTATTGTAAGCACCAAAACGGTCCCAGCAGATGAAGCATTAAAAGCTGAAACGAAAGAATACCATGACAAAACAAGAGAATTCATTTCAGAAAAAATCGGAACAGCCACTGGCCATTTTTTACCAGCTGAAGAAGTAAAAGGAATCCCAGAAGCACAACTACGTCCCACTGCGATGATCTCTTTGATCAATAATGTGCAACGACAAGCAACAGGCGCTCAACTAGCCGCTTCTGCCCTCTTTAAAGCAGATAGTAAATTAAATGCTGGCGATATTTCTTATTCCAATATTTTTGATATTTACAAATATCCTAATACACTTGTCAGTGTCGCTATTACTGGCGAAAACCTACTGACATACATGGAAAACCAGGCGGATTACTACAATACACCCGGATCTGATGACCTAACAATCAGCTTTAACGAAAAAATTCGTGTATACAATTATGATATTTTTTCAGGAATTTCTTATAAGATTGATATTTCTAAACCACATGGACAACGCATAATCAATCCAACGATCGACGGGAAACCAGTTGATCTTACGGCAAACTATACGATAGCTATGAACAATTATCGCTACGAAGGGTTATTAGCACAAGGTATTGTCACAGGGGAACCAATCAAATCTACTGATCCTGAAACATTACGTGGCTTGATTGCTGATTATATTCGTGAAAAGCAAACCCTTGACCCCACAGTTGAAATCGAAAATAACTGGGAAGTAATCGGCTATCATTTTAACAAAAACTGGCGAGATTTAGCGGTAAAATTAGTCAACGACGGTATATTACAGACAGAACCTGCTGCCGATGGTCGGACGCCTAACGTTAAGCCTATCACAAAAGAAGACGTGAAAAATGCAGGATATCAACCCGAATCAGAAACCTTCACAATCATGCATACTAATGATATACATGGACGTTTGGAAGGAAATGGCAAAGATGTCTTAGGGATGGCACGTTTGAAAACCTATAAAAATAGGATGAACCCAGACCTCTTGATCGATGCGGGGGATGCCTTTCAAGGACTGCCGATTTCTAATTTCTCTAAAGGTAAAGATATGGTCAAAGTGATGAATGAAGTTGGTTACGATGCAATGGCCGTTGGGAATCATGAATTTGATTTTAGCTTGGAAACTGCATTGGACTATAAAGATGAATTAAACTTCCCAATCCTTTCCAACAATACATTTAAAGATGGAGAGCTCGTTTTTGAACCCTCTACAGTCGTTGAAAAAAGTGGCGAAAAATATGCGATCATCGGCGTAACAACACCAGAAACAGCGACTAAAACCCATCCAAATAATGTACAAGGTGTGACTTTTTCCGATCCAATCACTGAAACAAAAAAAGCAATCAATGAAATCAACAATTCAGGAGAAGTAATGACTGCCTATGTCGTAACAGGTCATTTAGGCATCGATGAAACCACCCCGCATGAATGGCGTGGTGATACTTTAGCTGAGGCATTGAGCAAAGAATTTCCCGATTTGAATATTACAGTTTTGGATGGTCATTCGCATACAGCCGTTGATGGCGGGAAGAAATTTGGCAATGTCATATACACTCAAACCGGAAATTATCTAAACAACGTCGGTTTAGTTGCCGTTGATTTGGCAGATTTTACTAAAAAAACCGCTTCATTAACTCCCGCACAATCATTAGCAGATTTAGAAGAAAATCCTGCTGTTAAAGCGTTAGTCGATCAAGCTAGAGCGAATTTTGAAGCCTGGGGCTCAGAAGTTGTGATTGAAAATAACCCTTACCAATTCAATGGCGAACGCGATAATGTACGCACGAGAGAAACCAATCTAGGAAATTTGATTGGCGATGCAATGTTCGCATATGGCCAACACGGCTTCAATAATCAAACCGATTTCGCGGTCACAAATGGCGGCGGTATTCGAGCAAATATCGAACCAGGTAAAGTGACCTTGGGTGATGTCATTGCCGTTATGCCATTTGGCAATAGTATCTCCCAAATCAATGTTACTGGTGCTGAAGTCAAGGAAATGTTTGAACTTTCTCTTCGCTCAATGGCTCAAAAAGACGAAAATGGCACAATCCTTTTAGATGATTCCAACCAGCCAAAACTTGGTGCAAATGGTGGTTTCCTCCATGTTTCAAGTACAATTCGTGTACACTACGATTCAACGAAAAAGGGCTCTTTACTGCCAGCAGACGAAGGAAACGGAACAGATAAAACCCTCGTCGGCGAACGAGTTCTGCAAATAGAAGTGCAGGACCGCACAACTGGAAAATTTGCCCTGATCGATGAAAAGGCAACCTATCATATGGCAACGAATGATTTCTTAGCAGCTGGCGGCGATGGCTACGATATGTTAGGCGGCGAACGAGAAGAAGGCCCTTCTTTAGATACCGTCTTAATCGATCATCTAAAACAAGGAACCACCCTGCGCCTTTATGATGCGGCAACAACTATTGATCTTGCACAATATAAAGAAGCCTTTCCCGGCGAACGGATCATTTCCATTTCAGAAGCCGAGTTCAATAAACAAAACAAACCCGAACCTGTACCAAATCCAGATCCAAAAGACCCAACGAAACCTGATGAGATAAAAGTAGCCAAACCTGTTGGAAAAACAGCAAATTATCCAAAAATGGGTGAAACGATTGTCGCATATGGTAGTTTAGGGTTACTAATTATTGGTCTTTCTAGTTACAGTTTCTATGAATATAACCGGAAACGGAAAATAGGATAAAAAAAAGATGACTGCTGAACAAAAATGCAGTCATCTTTTCTTTATTTCTCGTTATTCATATAAGGCATGTTTTTCCCATAACCTTCTTTATTCACTTGCCTAGCACGAGCAATCGCTAAGTCAAATTCTGCTACATCATCGGTAATCGTTGATCCTGCTGCAATAACTGAATTCGCCGCAACGTTCACAGGAGCAATCAGGTTTGTTGCTGAACCAATAAATGCATGATCGCCAATAGTTGTCCGGTGCTTGTCTTTCCCATCATAATTAACGAAAACCACACCACAGCCAACATTGATATCTTTACCCAAGTCTGCATCACCAACATAAGTCAAATGACCGACTTTCGTATCTTCTGCCACTGTCGCATTTTTGATCTCCACAAAGTTCCCCACATGAACACGTTCGCCGATCTCAGCGTGTGGGCGGATATGAGCAAAGGGTCCAACATCCGCATCTTTGCGAATAATACTTTCTTCAACGACTGATTGTGTGATTTTTACATTATCTTCGATGACACTATCAACGATTTCTGAATGTGCGCCGATCATACAATCTTCACCAATCACTGTCTTCCCTTTTAAATGAACACCAGCTTCAATCACGGTATCTGAACCAATCACAACGCCTTCATCAATATAGGTTGAATCAGAATCAACAAATGATACACCATTTCTCATATGCATCGTGTTTAAACGACGATGCATAATTTTATTAGCCTCAGCCAAAGCCACACGATCATTGATTCCCATCGCTTCTTCAAAGTCAGCCATTTGATATGCGGCAACTGTCTTGCCTTCTTTTTTAAGGATCTCAATAATATCCGTTAGATAATATTCCCCTTGTGCATTGTTGGTATTAATTTTAGATAAGGCATTGAATAGTGCTTCATTATCAAAACAAAATGTTCCAGTATTGATTTCTTGCACACGCGCCTCTTGCTCAGAAGCATCTTTTTGCTCCACGATTTTTTCAACAATCCCTACATGATCACGAATGATACGACCATATCCAGTTGGATCGTCTGCATGAGCGGTCAAAATCGTCGCACTGGCATTTTTTCCTTGATGATAGTTAAAAAGATTCGATAAAGTTTCAGCAGTTAGTAATGGTGTATCTCCTGTAATCACAAGAGTAGTGCCTTGTTTTCCTGCTAAATGTGCTTCTGCTTGCAACACCGCATGCCCTGTTCCTAATTGTTCAGCCTGTAAAGCATATTGGCTACGTTCACCTAAATGGCTTTTGATTGCCTCGGCACCATGACCGACGATCGTCACAACTTCACTTGGATTCGTCTTTTCTACTTGATCCATGATGTGTTCCACCATTGGTTTTCCAGCGACAGGATGCAGCACTTTATATAGTTTTGACTTCATGCGTGTTCCTTTACCAGCAGCCAGGATGATGACATATCTGTTTTCCAATTGCTTCACTCCTAAGATTTGTTTTATTTTTAATCGTTTAGTTTAATTTAAAATAGCGCCATGTTTTAGTTTAGCCTACTCTTTATGGTTTTTCAACTGAACCAATTGCTTTTTTGCTATACCAATTTATAATTTCAGACCTTTGCGTTATAATGAAAGAAAATTAGGGGGTGATAATATGATACTTAAACAAACACACGTATCTCAATCAAAAGCCCATTCAAGTTTGACATAATAAAGTACTTTGGTTGTTGAAGGATTGCCTTTACGCAAAGTACTTTATCACTTGAATGATAGAGAGGAAATCCATTATGATGAAACAAATACAACCCTATCAATTTAATTTTATTCGCAAACAAGCCAATATTTTACTGCAAGCCCATTTATCTGTAAATGATAAAAATACAATCAAAACACTACAAGCGATCGTTCTTGAGAACATCAATGAACAGTTTGGTGCGGATAAAAATCAGTTACAGCCATTGCTAGAAGGATTTTTAGAAGCTGCGACTTCTAAACCTAGACTGGAACATTATTTGGAAGGGTTAAAAGAAGCAGTCATTCCGTTTGCTCCGCCTTCAAAACAACAACTGACAAAGCTCTTTAAAAAGACGAAGAAATTGAAAATCCCAGAGTGGGAAACAATGGACTTGCGTGATTATACCTTTTATAACTGGAATGATAGTGGGAAACAGCAAAAATTCATTATCGCTTCCATCTATGGACAGCTAGTCGGTGTTTCTGGAACAATTTCTCCTACGACGCAAAAAGGCATATGCCCGATTTGTCATGAAACGTCAGAAGTTTCGATGTTTTTGTCTAAGGTGAAAGAATCTGGTGATGGGATGTATACGAAGCGTGGGAATTATATTTGCTACGATAGTGAGAAATGTAACCATAATATCGAGCGTAGAGAAGAGTTGGAAGCGTTCGTTCAGAATGTGAAGTTTATGAAATAGTTCATAAACAAGCTGAATCATTGTTCTTCTTAAAAAGAGTCTTTATCAACGAACGTTGGCAAAGACCCTTTTTATCTATCTTGTCTCACTCGCTAACAGTATGAATAAAAAAACACAAAGATCAATAAATATTACTATATCTATTGCGAATATCTATGTAAATTTGATATAGT
>Ga0308165_1000768_pt1 | contig 51468 bp, 45 predicted proteins | sample PhyWR2_FD_201032 | JGI IMG/M metagenome (GOLD analysis project Ga0308165, IMG submission 201032) | Phyllosphere microbial communities from UC Gill Tract Community Farm, Albany, California, United States - DLSLW.R2 | ecosystem: Host-associated > Plants > Phyllosphere > Unclassified | place: USA... | reverse complement strand
TGAGCCAACGTATCACTATCGACCCGATCACCCGTATCGAGGGCCATCTACGCATTGACTGCGAAATTGAAAACGGCAAAGTCACCAAGGCTTGGTCATCCGGCACTATGTGGCGCGGGATGGAAGAAATTGTCAAAGGCAACGATCCGCGCGATGCGTGGATGATTGTTCAGCGTATTTGCGGCGTATGTACCACCATCCACGCCATTGCTTCAGTGCGCGCGGTGGAAAATGCGATCGGCGCTGAAGTGCCGGTGAACGCGCAGCATATCCGTAATCTGATCGTGGCAGCCCATAGCATCCATGACCACATTGTGCATTTTTACCAGCTGTCGGCGCTGGACTGGGTGGACATCACCTCTGCGCTGAACGCCGATCCTAAAAAATGCGAAGCCATGCTGAAAGGTGTCTCAACGTGGTCGCTGAATAGTTCGGAAGAGTTCACCAAGGTACAGCAGAAAATCCGCGACTTGGTGGCCAGCGGCCAGTTGGGTATTTTTGCCAACGGCTATTGGGGCCACAAGGCGATGAAACTGTCGCCAGAAGTAAACCTGATTGCGGTTGCCCACTACCTGCAGGCGCTTGAATGCCAACGTGATGCAAACCGCGTAGTGGCGATTTTAGGCGGTAAATCCCCACATATCCAAAACTTGGCCGTGGGTGGCGTGGCTAACCCAATCAATCTGGATGCGCCAAGCGTGCTGAATCTGGAACGTTTGATGTATGTGAAGATGTTTATTGAACGTCTGGGTGAGTTCATTGAGCAGGTTTACAAAGTGGATGCGGCAATTATTGCGGCAAACTACCCAGAATGGCTGTCATTGGGCGAAGGTGCGAAGCACTATCTGAGCGTGCCAGAGCTGCCAACCGATGCCAAAGGCGGTAGCTTCCTGCTGCCGGGCGGCTACATTGAAAATGGTGATATGGCTAACTATCGCCCAATCACCAGCCATCAGGATGAATGGTTGATCGACGGTATTGCCGAAAGCTGCAAACACTCTTGGTATAAAGACGATGCAATTTTAAAGCCGTGGGAAGGCAAAACCGAACCGAACTACACTGGCTGGCAGGATGAAGGTAAGTACTCATGGGTGAAATCCCCAACCTTCTACGGCAAAGTGGTAGAAGTCGGCCCGCTGGCCGATCTGCTGGTGAAACTGGCGGCTAAACATCCTGATACGGTGAAACACTTCAATGAAGTGAACGGTCTGTATAAAACGCTGAATGGCAAAGCATTACAAACCGAGCAGTTGCATTCCACCATGGGACGCATTATTGGTCGTGCGGTGCGCTGCTGTGTACTGAAAGATACCCTGCTGCAACAGTGGCAGGCGCTGATCGACAACATCGGCAAAGGCGATCACGTTGCCTTTATCAAGCCTGAAATTTTGGAAGATAAAGAGTATCGCGGCGTCGGTTTTGAAGAAGCGCCGCGCGGCATGCTTTCGCATTGGATCGTGATTAAAGGCGGCAAGATCGAAAACTATCAGGCGGTTGTGCCTTCTACATGGAACTCCGGTCCGCGTAACACCAACGACGAGCCGGGCCCGTATGAGCAAGCGCTCATCGGCACGCCTATCGAAGATATCGAAAAACCGTTGGAAGTGGTGCGCACCGTGCACTCCTTTGACCCATGCATGTCTTGTGCGGTGCACGTGGTGGACACGCGCGGTGGCGAAGTCACCAAGGTTAAGGTGCTGTGATGAATACGCTGATCTTAGGTATTGGCAACCTATTGCTCAGCGATGAGGCGGTTGGCGTGCGTATCGTTGAGCGCCTAGAACGCGATTTCCGTTTTCCTGAAGGCGTTGAGCTGATGGACGGTGGAACCGCGGGCATGGAGCTGATGGAGTACATGGCTAGCCGCGATCATCTGATTGTGGCCGATGCGGTCCTCAGCGATAGCGCACCCGGCAGCGTCATTACGCTGTGTGACGACGAAGTTCCTGCATTTTTTAGCCGGAAAATTTCACCACATCAACTTGGGCTGTGCGACGTGCTTTCTGCGTTGCATCTCACCGATGAGTTTCCACAGCGCTTAACGCTGGTGGGCGTGGTGCCAGAGTCTCTGGAGCCGCATATTGGTCTGACGTCGGTGATTGAGGCGGCGATCCCTGTAGCCATGGATCGTATTGTCCAGCTTCTGCGTAACGATGGCTGCCAAATAGAGCATAAAGGAGCGGTACATGCCTTCTGAACATGATTTGACCGCTATCGGTGCTGATGAATTTTGGGGTTTTGAGCAAAATCCTGCCGATCTTTTGATAGAACAGTACCAACAGATTGCGCAGGAAGAGATGGCGACGCTGCCGTTCTATCGTGCCGAAATGCCGATCGTGGTTGAGATGCAGCAGCATGAAGGGCAGTGGCTCGGCACGGTATTAACGCCGTGGATGCTAAGCGTGGTGATTTTGCCGGGGCCGGATCAGGTTTGGTCTTTGCGTAAACTCGGCGAGCGAATTGCGCTTTCCCTGCCGCGTGGCGACATGACGTTTATGGTTGGTGAATTACCTAAAACCGGCCAGCTGTTGTCCTGCTCATTGATGTCGCCGATTGAACCGCATATCAGCGCAGATGAAGGTAGGGCACTCGTGACGGATACGTTGAAGATGCTGCTGTCGTTACCGGTGCAGGATAGCAGCGTGAGCGTAAATCTGTCCCGACGAGCCTTATTTTCTAAATCTTAAACTCAACGCGTTGAGTCAGAATTAAAAGCCCTAAAGGCGCTATAAAAGTAGTCGTGTTATTATATCGCCGAACCCAAATTCATAGGGTTCGGCATTTTTTTATCCACCTTTTACCCTCTATCGCCAGTGATTATTTAAAATCAGGCAGGAAGCGTTTCACATCCACCTCTTTGAAACGAGAACGCTCGAAGTGGGCTTTCAAATGGAACGGAACCGTACAGTCAAAAATGGTCTTACATGACATCCCTTCTTGCAAAATGGAGGGGCTGTAGTCTGGCATCTGTGAAGGATCGAGCGGATGGCAGCGAACGCCGGGAATGAAAATCGTATCCACATCGCCTTGATAACGGGTCTGCATTGCCCACATCACGTCGTCGCTGTCGAAAATATCGACATCTTCATCGACGAGAATAACGTGTTTCAACTCAGAAAACGCTGCAAAAGCTAGCAACGCCGCTTGCCGTTGGCGACCTTCGTCTACGGCGGCGCTTTTCTTAAACTGCATCACCGCCAGTAACTTTCCCCCGCCCGCAGAATGGGCAAAGACGTTGAGAAGTTTGCCCGGCATGGCGCGTTCAACCATATCTAAAATGCTGGCTTCGGTGGGTATACCTGCCATGTTTACATGCTCTTCTCCCGGCCCAATGGTGGTACGCCAGATTGGGTTGGTGCGATGGGTTACGGCCTTGACTTTAATGACCGGCAGCGCGTCTTTGGCCGCGCCGGTATAGCCGGGGAATTCAGGCATTGCCTTGCCGGTATTGGTGTTTTGATCTTCGCGCAGCCGTACATTGGGCAAGAGTTCGCCTTCAATCACGATCTCGGCGTGAGCAATGGCTTTTTCATTGATGGTTTTGCACTGCACCATTTCAACGGCGTGGCCGCGCAAGGCGCCCGCAATACTCAGTTCGTCAAAACCCAACGGCGTGGTAGGGGGTTCAAAGCAGGCCGCGATCTCAATTGCGGGATCGACCCCAATGCTGATTGAAATCGGTAATGGTTTCCCCTGCGCTTCAGCCTTCATGCGGAAGGCATCGATGTGACGTCCGGGCGTGAGCCACATAGAAAGTTCGTCACGACTTTGCACGCACAGGCGATGGATGGTGATATCAGATTCATGGGTGTCGGGATCGGAGGCATAACACAACCCCATAGTGATATACGGACCGGCGTCTTCTTCGGTGTTGGTCGGCGCGGGCAGCAGTTTGCGCAGGTCAAAATCCGCATCGTCGGCGAAGTGGATCACCTGTTGGCACAGAGCCCTATCCGCGCCTACCGTCACAGGCGCCACGGCATTTTTCACCGAGTTTCTCAGCAGATGTCCCAGATTTTTAGGTTCGCAGTTGAGAAAATGTCCTACGCGGCTGCGTGAACCATTCAAACCAATGGCGACACTAATATCGTTGAATCCTTTAATTTTGTTGAACACCATGGCAGGGCCATTTTTACGCGTTGGGCGCAGGCAGGTTCCACCTGCGCCTACGTAGCGATACACGCCGGATAGTTCAGCGCACGGATCGACTTCAACATCGGTAGAGACTAATTCGCCGGGCTGTGCGGCTAAAAAAGCCAGCGCGGAGCGTAAATCATGAATGGGGTTTTTGATTTTATTATTCGGTGTATTGTCCATTATTCTGCCTTGAGATAAGAGGGCGTTGGTTAGGAATAGATATATTCTTAATTGAATTTCAAGACCAATACCGTTTCGATCATAGTGGCTATACCGATACTCTCTATTCTTGCCGTGGAATATTGCCGCGGAGTATTAGTCAGTGTGGCTTTACGGTGCGAAACTTGTGGGGTGAAAATGATAAAGGGAAGCGCGTAAGTGGATCTGAAAAGGCTGAAATACTTTTGTAAGGTGGTGGAGCAGGGATCGATTAGCCAAGCAGCAAGGGCGCTGAATATGGCTCAACCGCCGTTGAGTAAAAGGATCCAAGAGCTGGAAGATGAGCTCAACGCTCCGTTATTTGTACGCAATGGTAATCGTCTAGAAACAACCGAGGCCGGCTATTATCTTTATCGCAAAGCCTGCGATATTTTACGCCAGATAGAAGATACGGCGCGGGAAACCAAACTTCTCTCGAATCGTGAAACCAAAGTTTTAAAAGTGGGGCTCACGCATCTATTTCAGCGCTATTTTAAGCCGCTGCTCTTGGAACTACATCGACGTAATCCCGATGCTGAATTACATATTTCAGTGCTCGATTCGAGCTATCTGGAATCGCATTTGAATGAGGGGTTAATTGATGTTGCGCTGATTCAAAAACCGAGAAAATTTGAGGGATTTGACTGCATCACGTTTCCTCCGATCCCCGTTGTAGCCGTGATATCTCACAAGCTGTTAGCCGAAGCGCCTGTTTCGCCCTTTCCCTATCTCGCGCTAAGCCAGTTTCCTCTGGTTTTATTGCATCGCGCTAAAGATGCCGGAACCGATGAGATTTTATTGGATCACTTTCATAAAGGCGGTAAGCATCCCCATGTGATTATGCATATTACCCAGCCGGAGGCGATTCTAGATTGGATTGAGTCTGGACTGGCCGCGGCTACGCTGCTGCCTGCGTCAGAGGTGGATGCCAGCAAACTCAGTCATAGCTATGTTGTTGAGGTTTTCCCTTCCCCCATGGTGTTTTTCCCCGCGCTGGTGAAAACGCCCGTCACGCCTTATACCCAAGAGATGATGGAAATTATCCAAAAGGGCTATCCATTTCAGAAGTGAATAAGGGCCAATATTGTGAGAGGGATGGCCGGAAACTCTCGATACGCTCCCGGCCCTGATGATTCTTTGCTTGCGCCGCTGTTATGCGCCTTCGAAGTGATATTTCATGTCGGTATCGTGGGTCATTTGCGTCATGACTTGGCGAGTCAGCTGTTCTGTCAGACTCAGCGCATCCTGCATCACTTTATCTTCAAACGTCTGTAGCACTTTTTGCGCCTGCTGCGGCTGAGACTGATAGAGTTTTAGATACTCTTTTTCCATCGCCGTTTGCTGAACCGCCGTATTTTTCTCAAACTCGGCATAGGCCTTTTCGACCTCAGGCGCATAGGCGTTGTAGTTTTGCATTACGAGCGTTTGCAACTGGCGATATTTCCAACTTACTGAATCATCGCTGAATTTGTCGGTGCCTTTATCATAGCCGGGAAGATAATGCTCCATACCTTGGTAGTAGGGAACATAAACGCTGAGCGATGGCATGCCGATGGCGACGTAGGCCACTTCACCAATGGCTTTAGGGAGTTTTGGCCGTACCTGAAGTACGTGAGATTCTTGGGTGCGGAATACGGAAATTGGGCGATAAGGCTCTTTGGGATTGTTGTTGGCATACGGGTCGTGCGCCGTTCCCTGATAGTGATTACGCAGCGCGGTCTGAACATCGGCAACGGAAATTTTATGCGCGGGTTTTAAGAAGACTGGGAAAGCGGTGCCATCGGTAATCGTCGTTTTCAGATCCGGATTGAACATGTGCTGCACTGTCCAAACGCGTGGGTAGTTGTAGGTGACATCGTTTTCAACGTCTTGCGAATAGGCTTTATGGAAATCAAACTCGCCGTCTTTGAGGTTGTATAAACCGTGCTGTTCGGCAAAGCTGATCAGCGTTTTTGATCCCAGATAGTTGGCTTTATCTTCAGGGTTGTAATTTCTTAAACGCCCCTGATTGGCTGACACAAAATATTGATCGCGCGGTAGTTTGGCGGCCATCCACTGATGACCGCTGCCGGTTTCTAAATACCAAACTTCATGTTCGTCGACAAAAGCCACGCCAAACCCTTCACCAGCGCCTTTTCCTTCAATGATTTTACCCAGCAATTCCACACCTTCACGTGCGCTATGGATCCTCGGCAGGATCACGTTTTCGATAGCGTCTTCGGTAATGCCGGTTTTCTCTACGTAGGGATCGAATTTAAGCACCTGCTGCCCGTTATAGATGGTTTCCGTTGCGGTCATACCAACGCCCGCTTCATTAAATCCGACTTCACCCATGGATAAATCGTTAGTGTCAAAATCTGATATCGCGCTGTAGCGCAGCGATGTTTCCGGCAACGGATAGGTAAAGCCGTTGGCGTGGGATTTAAATTCGCCTTTTTGGTGCTCAGCGCGAGGATGAATCAGAAAGTGTTTCGGGTTATTAGCGGAATAGTCTTCATTGCGCGCGACGATAAAAGAGCCGTCGATGGAGGCTTCATTACCCACCAAAATGGTGGTACATGCCATTGCAGGAGGAACCAGTAGAGCAGGAATGACGGCGGAGAGAATGTGTTTTTTCATCGGAATCGTGGCCTTTCGTCATGCGTGAGAGAAATTTTTTAGGCTTTTAACCTATGCCTCTGATTTTGATATGACAATAAATGGGCACGATTCTATTGGATGATGGCTGTCTGGTTTTATGGCCAGATTGGCCGGTTAAGTGTCCATTCTCGTGAGGCGTTACGCAGTTAGGTGGCGAAAAAAACAACTTTATTTGTGATTAAAATCACAATAAAATGTAATCATACAAACACATCACTTTGCATTTGTGATGCTGGTCAATGAATATCCTGTTCCCATCGGTAAACTACTTTTTTTGAATACGTGAGATTTCCATCATGAATGTTTTGGTTGCTATTGCCATCACTACCGGCATCCTTTCTGGCATTTGGGGCTGGGTCGCGGTGAGCCTTGGGCTGTTAAGCTGGGCGGGTTTTCTCGGTTGTACGGCCTATTTCGCCTGTCCGCAGGGCGGATTGAAAGGTTTTGGCATCAGCCTATGTACGCTGCTTAGCGGTGTATTCTGGGCTGAAGTGATCATTTATGGTGGGGCTCTACGCCCAGAGTGGACGATCCTAGGCTACGTACTGACCGGGATCGTGGCTTTTCTGATGTGCATTCAGGCGCAACAGCGCTGGCTGGCGTTTGTTCCCGGTACCTTTATCGGCGCGTGCGCCACCTTCGCAGCAAACGGTGATTGGCAAATGGTAGTTCCTTCGCTGTTAGTGGGCTTAGTCTTTGGCTACGCGATGAAAAACAGCGGATTGTGGCTGGCGGCACGTAAGCAGCGTCAGGCAGAACAACAAAAAGTGGAAGCGCAGACAGAAGCGGCGAGCCAAGAAGTTCCTTAATTCGCGTTTTTCTCCCTACAAATGTTAACAGCTGGCGGGTTTTTCACCACTTACTCGCTGGCTGTGCCGATAACTCTTCTGGTTGCTTTCCTTCTTATCAATCCACCGTATAATTCTTCACTTCTTCTTAAAGCCGCCCGAGGTTGTCGTGGTTCATCTTTCCGTCCTGGTAGAACGCATCATTCCTTTGTTACGCCAAGCCGCTGCCGAGCAATCGGGGCTGGTACGTATTGCGCTGCCTTGCAGTTTGAAAGATGGAACCCAAATGTTGGAGTGGTTGGCGTCGCAGCCGCTGTTCCCGCAATTCTATTGGCGACACCGCGATGGCGCGGAAGAAGCCGCAGTGTGTGGTGCGGTGCGTACGTTTACCGACGCCGAGCAGGCGCAGAAATTTGTTCAAGAAAATGGCTGTCCTGAGCTTCGTATCTGGGGGCTAAACGCGTTTGGTCAGGTTGAGCTGGATGGCTACGGCACGATCAACAGCCTGCTGTTTTTGCCGCGCATCGCGCTGATGCGTCATGCTGGTAAGGCGGAGCTGGTGGTGTACCTATACGGTGAAACATCACTGACGCAAGATCTGGAACTCGCGCTGCGTGATTTAGCTGCGCTGTGCGCTATTCAGCCATTGCCAACCTTACAAACCGACGTTCTCGCTGCGCGCCATCAACCCGATCATGATGCTTGGTGTAATTTACTCAATAATGCGCTGGCTGAAATTGAACATAAAGCCTTTGAAAAAGTGGTACTGGCACGCCGTACGACGTTAAAGCTTTCGCTACCGCTGCGCGCTGCTCAATTTTTAGCGGCAAGCCGCGCGGTGAATCATCGTTGCTACCACTTCATGCTGGCGTTAGCGCCGGAGCGGGCGTTTTTAGGCTCTTCGCCGGAAAGACTATATCGTCGCCAAAACTTATCGCTGGAAACGGAGGCCTTGGCTGGCACCGTAGCCAGCGGTAACAGCGATGCACAAGCGCAAGAAAATGCGCAGTGGCTGATGTCAGACCGGAAAAACCAGCACGAAAATTTACTGGTTGTGGATGATATTTGCCAGCGTTTGCAGGGTGGGGCGCAAGCGCTTGATGTGATGCCTGCTGAAATTATTCGTTTGCGTAAGGTTCAGCATTTGCGTCGGCCAATTCATGCCACGCTGGTGCAGTCTAACGATGCTGATTGTCTGCGCCGCTTGCAGCCTACCGCTGCTGTAGCCGGATTGCCGCGCGAACCCGCGCGCCAGTTCATCATGCAAGATGAACCCTTCGATCGCGGCTGGTATGCTGGCTCGGCGGGTTATTTGGCGCAGGATCAGGCTGAGTTTGCCGTCGCATTGCGCTCGGCGTTAATTGAGCATGATCATATTCATCTTTATGCCGGAGCGGGCATCGTGGCGGGATCGGATCCTGAACAAGAGTGGTTAGAGATTGAAAACAAAGCGGCTGGTTTGAGAACGCTGCTGGAAAGTGATATTTCGCTGTAATCTGGTAAAGTTTTGCGCCGATCATAAGGGCTCTGGGTTGCGAGTCTTTAAGGCGCGCTTTGTTCCATTTCTTTTCTTCGTGCGCTTATCTTTGCTTTCCTCAAGCCATACGGATCCTCTGGTTTTATATACTCCCCTTAGCTGATTGTGGTCTTGGGCTCGCTGGTGTAACATATTGCCGCATAATCCCTTTTGATTTTCTTTCAAAAACATGAAGTTACTCTACGTTATGGTTTTGTAAGACATAGTTTTGTAAGACCTTCAAATTGCGAACAAATTAACGGCTTTATCATTCTCGAGCTCAGATGGGGGTCGGTGAATGGACTAAGCTGAGAAAACCCTTTTTAACCAGACTGCTGAGCCGCCATGTCGACAAGTGTATTTAACCGCCACTGGGCCGCGTTGTTACTGGAGGCGTTAACCCGCCACGGTGTTCGCCATATCTGTATTGCTCCCGGCTCCCGTTCTACGCCGCTAACGCTTGCGGCGGCCGCTAATCCCCAACTGATTTGTCATACGCATTTTGATGAGCGTGGTCTGGGTCATTTGGCGCTTGGGCTGGCGAAAGCTTCCGGCGAGCCGGTTGCCGTTATCGTCACATCGGGTACGGCGGTTGCGAATCTGTATCCCGCGGTGATTGAAGCAGGTCTGACCGGTGAACGTCTGGTTATGCTGACCGCCGACCGTCCGCCAGAACTTATCGACTGCGGTGCCAATCAGGCCATTCGTCAAAACGATATTTTTGCGTCTCATCCTAAACAAACCCTGAATCTGCCAAGGCCGACGCCGGATATCCCCGCTCGCTGGTTGGCTTCGACCATCGACAGCGCGATGGCGCAGCTGAGCCACGGCGCATTGCATGTGAACTGTCCTTTTGCTGAACCGTTATACGGTGATGACGATGGTTCAGCCGATGCGTGGTCGAAAACGCTGGGTGAATGGTGGCAGGATCCACGCCCGTGGCTGCGGGAGACTGATCTGCATGCGCGCACTGCGGTAAAACAGCCTGACTGGTTTTACTGGCGGCAAAAACGCGGTGTGATCTTAGCGGGCAGAATGAGCGCCGAAGAGGGCGATCAAGTTTCACTATGGGCTGAGCTGCTCGGCTGGCCGCTGATTGGCGATGTTTTATCGCAAAGCGGCCAACCTTTACCCTGTGCGGATTTATGGCTAGCTAATCCAAAAGCTCAGTCGTTATTAGAGCAGGCGCAGGTGGTTATCCAATTCGGCAGCAGCCTAACGGGAAAACGCTTGTTGCAGTGGCAGGCAAGCTGCGAACCGCAAGAATATTGGCTGATTGATCCGCTGGAAGGTCGCTTGGATCCGGCGAATCACTATGGTCGCCGCGTGATCGCCTCTATCGCTGATTGGTTAGAGCTACATCCTGCGCAGCCGCGTGCGCCGTGGGCACCTGAGTTGGAACTGTTGGCGGATACTGCCCAGCAGTGTGTGACTGAATATCTCGATGAACATTTTGGCGAGGCGCAGGTGGCGCAGCGCATCCCTGAACTATTGCCTGAAAATGGTCAGTTGTTCGTCGGTAATAGCCTGATTGTTCGCCTGATTGATGCGTTTGCTCAGCTTCCTGCGGGATACCCGGTTTATAGCAACCGTGGTGCCAGCGGCATCGATGGGCTGATTTCTACCGCCGCGGGCGTGCAGCGCGCCACGGCGAAACCGACGCTGGCGATCGTTGGCGATCTCTCCGCGCTTTACGATCTCAATGCGTTAGCGCTGTTGCGTCACTGCTCTGCGCCAACGGTATTTATCGTGGTGAATAACAACGGCGGCCAGATTTTCTCCATGCTGCCAACGCCAGAAGCCGAGCGTGAACGCTTTTATCTGATGCCGCAGGACGTGGAGTTCCAGCATGCTGCTGCGATGTTCAAACTAGCCTATGCCCAGCCACAAAGTTGGGATGAGCTGGTTGATGCGGTGCAGCAAGGCTGGCGTCGCGCGGGGGCTACGCTCATTGAGCTACAGGTTTCTCCTAGCGAAGGCGCGGAAACGCTGCGCGATCTGCTTGCTCAGGTAAAAGCGCTGTGATTTTGGCCGCGACATACATCCTTTGCGGTTCAAACATTGCGGCTCAAACGCGTGCGGGATCTTCTCCGACTTTAGTCTGGCTGCATGGATTTTTAGGTGAGGGCAGCGAATGGCGAGATTTTGCCGCTCAGCTCCCCGAGTTTTCACATCTGCTGGTTGATCTCCCCGGCCATGGGCGTTCGGCACAACTCTCCGTAGACGGTTTTGCCGCCGTGGATGCCGCTTTGCGGGCTACCTTGGCGCATTATGATATTTCATCCTATGCGCTTATCGGCTACTCATTGGGCGGGCGTGTGGCGATGTACCACGCGGCTCAGTATCCCAAAGGATTAAAAGCCTTGCTGATCGAAGGCGGAAATCCGGGATTGAAAACGCAAGCCGAACGGGTAGCCAGAATTGAAAACGACGCGCGTTGGGCGGAACGTTTTCGCCAACAGCCGATGCCGGAAGTTCTTCAGGCATGGTATCGCCAGCCTGTATTTGCCGAACTGAGCGATCCTGAACGTCACCGGTTGGTGACACTGCGCGCGGCGCAGAACGGCGAGCCTTTGGCTACAATGCTTGAGTCAACGTCGCTGGGCAAACAGCCCTTGCTCACCGAACAGCTGAAAACGCTGGCTATTCCCTTTGTCTATTTATGCGGTGAGCGTGACGCTAAGTTTCAGCAGCTTGCCGCCGAATCTGATTTGCCGGTGCGAACGATTGCAGGCGCCGGTCATAACGCACATCGCGCGAATCCTGACGAGTTTGTTGCTCAGGTGCGTGACTTTTTTACCCCACTTCTTTAACAGGAATCTGACTATGCTGTATCCAAGCGAACAAGAGCTGTATGCACCGATTGAGTGGCAGGACTGCTCTGCTGATTTTGAAGATATTCTCTACCATAAATCGGCAGACGGTATCGCTAAAATCACCATCAACCGCCCACAGGTGCGCAACGCTTTCCGCCCTCAGACGGTTAAAGAAATGATTCAGGCCATGTCTGATGCTCGCTATGACGACCATATCGGCACCATCATTCTGACCGGTGCGGGCGATAAAGCATTTTGCTCCGGCGGTGACCAAAAGGTTCGTGGCGACTACGGCGGCTACAAAGACGCAAGCGGCACCCATCACCTGAACGTGCTGGATTTCCAGCGTCAGATCCGTACCTGTCCTAAGCCAGTGGTCGCTGCGGTAGCAGGTTACTCCATCGGTGGCGGTCACGTGCTGCACATGATGTGCGATTTGACCATTGCGGCAGAAAATGCGGTCTTTGGTCAAACGGGGCCTAAAGTCGGTTCCTTCGACGGTGGTTGGGGCGCTTCTTATATGGCACGTATCGTCGGCCAGAAAAAAGCGCGTGAAATCTGGTTCCTGTGCCGTCAGTACAATGCACAAGAAGCGCTGGATATGGGCTTGGTTAACACCGTGGTGCCTTTGGCCGATCTGGAAAAGGAAACCGTGCGCTGGTGTCGTGAAATGCTGCGCAATAGCCCAATGGCGCTGCGCTGCCTGAAAGCTGCCTTGAACGCAGACTGCGATGGTCAAGCCGGTCTGCAAGAGCTGGCGGGTAACGCCACTATGCTGTTCTACATGACCGATGAAGGTCAGGAAGGACGTAACGCGTTTAACGAAAAACGTGAACCTGATTTCTCTAAATTCAAGCGTAACCCGTAATGCGACAGGTCACACTTTACCGTTACAGCCTGCCCATGGATGCAGGCGTCATTCTGCGCAACCAGCGGCTAAAAACTCGTGACGGGTTGATAGTGTGCCTGCGCGAGGGTGAACAGGAAGGCTGGGGCGAAATTGCCCCTTTGCCTGAGTTTAGTCATGAGACGTTAGAACAGGCGCAGGAAGCGGTGTTGGCTGATTTGCAGCAGTGGGCCGCAGGCCAGCAGCCTAATGAAAATGCGCTGCCTTCGGTGGCGTTCGGTATGAGCTGCGCGTTGGCTGAGCTTTCAGGCTCACTGCCAACGGAGGCTGACTATCGCAAAGCCCCACTGTGTTCTGGCGACCCCGACGAATTGTTTGCGGTGCTGCAGGCTATCCCCGGCGAGAAAGTGGCTAAGGTGAAAGTCGGTTTGTATGAAGCGGTGCGCGACGGCATGGTGGTTAACGTGCTGCTAGAGGCATTGCCCGATCTAAAACTACGTTTGGATGCTAACCGCAGTTGGACACGGGCTAAAGCCGATGGATTTGCCAAATATGTGAATCCTGAATGGCGTAACCGTATCGCATTTCTGGAAGAGCCGTGTAAAACCCGCGATGAATCGCGTGATTTTGCACGTCAAACCGGCATTGCTATTGCGTGGGATGAAAGCGTACGTGAGCCTGATTTCCGCGTTGAAGCTGAAGAGGGCGTGGCGGCCATTGTTATCAAACCGACCTTAACCGGCAGTTTGCAGCGCTGTCAGCAGCTGATTTCTCAGGCGCATCAGGTCGGTCTGGACGCCGTTATCAGTTCTAGCATTGAATCGAGCCTTGGGCTGACTCAACTGGCTCGCGTGGCGGCATGGCTCACGCCTAACACCGTTCCCGGTTTGGATACGTTAGATCTGATGCAGGCTCAGCTTATCCGCCCTTGGCCGGAAAACACGTTGCCGCTGCAGACCGTTTCTTCATTAGATGTGGTATGGCGTTCTTAGCATGACAGCAACGATTTATCCTGCGTTTACCGACTGGCCTTGGCGGCACTGGGCCAGTCACACTCCCGAACATACGGCGTTGTTCCTCGAGAGCACGCCGGTGAGTTGGCGAGCTTTGAGTCAAAAGATCGGCCAATTAGCGTCAAGCTTTATGCATCAAGGCGTCACGTCTGATGCCATCGTCGCCGTTCGAGGCAAGAACAGCGCTGAGCTGCTGCTGGCTTATTTAGCCGTTTTACAATGCGGCGCACGGGTTTTGCCGCTTAATCCGCAGCTGCCAGATCCTCTGCTGAGCGAACTGTTGCCGCAGCTTAATGTCGATTATGGCTATAGCCCAGACGCTGAGTTCCGCTGGCCAAACGGCATTGCTGTGCTGAGCGCATCGGCTGGCGATCCTGTTAAATTACCGTCGTGGCAAGCGCAGCGATTGGCTACGCTAACGCTAACCTCGGGGTCAACGGGAATGCCGAAAGCCGCTGCGCATAGTTTTCAGGCGCATTTATCCAGTGCGGCGGGTGTTTTGTCACTGATGCCCTTCGTTCAAGAAGATAGTTGGCTGCTTTCATTGCCGTTATTCCATGTTTCTGGGCAAGGTATCGTGTGGCGCTGGTTACTCGCTGGCGCGAGCTTGGCGGTGCGTAACATGTACCCGCTGGATGACGCGCTACGCGGCTGTACTCACGCATCGTTAGTGCCAACCCAACTGTGGCGTTTGCTGAACCAGCCTGAAACCTCACTGACGTTGAAAGACGTTTTGCTCGGCGGCGCGATGATACCGGTTGATTTAACCGAGCAGGCGGAAGCGCGTGGGATCCGCTGCTGGTGCGGTTACGGTTTGACAGAAATGGCGTCAACCGTATGTGCCAAACGCGCCAATGCTTTACCCGGCGTTGGACTGCCGTTAAGTGGGCGTGAACTGATGCTGGCTGACGGTGAAATTCTGCTGCGGGGCGATAACATGGCGTCTGGCTACTGGCGTGATGGGCATTTATTCCCGCTAGCCGATGCAGATGGCTGGTTTCATACCCGCGATCGGGGTGAGATGCAAAATGGCGAGCTGAGAATTATAGGCCGACTCGACAATCTGTTTTTTAGCGGCGGCGAAGGCATTCAGCCGGAAGATATTGAACGCGTTCTCCTGACTCACCCCGATATTCTGCAGGCGTTTGTACTGCCGGTGGACGATTGTGAGTTTGGCCAGCGTCCCGTTGCGGTGATTGAAGCTCGGAAAGGACTGGATTTGTCTGTGCTTGCTCCTTGGACTCAAGGAAAGCTCGCCCGTTTTCAACAGCCTATCCGTTACTACCTTCTGCCCGAAGATCTAAAACAGGGCGGGATCAAAATCTCACGTAAGCAGATAGCCGCGTGGTTATCTCACCTATAGCAAGCAACCTGAGCAACCGTTGCTCAGGTTGCTGTTCTGCACAAGAATGCTTTAGTTAAATTTTTCATAGCATTAATTTATTAATCTGCCTCTTTCATTTTTACTAACAAATGAATTTAATTTCCACGCATTCCAAAATTATAATAACTGAATATAATTCATCCATACTTAGTATGCATTAAGTGTTCGTTAATTCATTGCTAAATAATGGATTTTTATCGTTATGGATATTTAGGTGGATGTATGAAATTTAAACTTTTAGTTTTATCAATGTTGGCAGTAAGTTCATTACCTGCATTTGCCTCTGATGGTGATATCACCTTTATCGGTGTAGTAACGGCTTCTGCATGTGCGTTGAATGGTTTTAATGGAGGTACAACAAAAAGCGGGGCGACAATGATATTACCCCCTGTGACACCCTCTTCATTTAGTTCTGCCGGTGGTTATGCAGGGATGACGGATTTTACTATTGACCTGAAAGACTGCGATATTACTACGCTACAAAACGCGCAAGTGACATTCAGTGGTTCACCCGACACGGTTAATAATGAAATTCTCAAAAATGGCAGCAGCACAGATTCGGCAACGGGGGTAGGTGTCGCTCTGCTAGAAAATGATGGCTCGACTCTGGTTGATATTAACGGCGGTAAGCCATCCAAACAACAGGCTTTATCGACCGGAAATACAACTTTGCGCTTTAAAGTCGCCTATAAAGCGAATACCTCAACGCCAGCAGTAACTGCGGGTAATGTGAGCGCAAAAACGTTTATTGATATTATGTACAATTAATTTTTAATTTGCTTATATTACTTAGGCATACCTCATCGGTTTACGCAAAGCGGAACAGTAATAAATATGTTTCATTTTTAATGCGATTAATTGTTATTGCTTCTGCTTTTTATTATGCGAGGTTTATTAAATTCTGTGACGGTGAGCTTTTTGATAAAGCTTGGTGTTTATATTAATTTTAACTGAATATTGATTGCTGTGAGCTTTATTTACTGTATTTATTCCTACTAAAAAATGAATTTAATTTTCATGTATTCCAAAATTATAATTCATACATATAATTTATTAATAGCTAGCATGCACTCTAAGTTTACGCATGTATGACTAAAAAACGGATGGTTTCAACTTTATGGATATGAAGGTAATTGTATGAAATATAAATTTTTAATTTTATCGCTATTGGCTGTGAGCTCGTTCTCAGCGCTTGCTTCAGATGGTGATATTACTTTCACGGGGCTAGTGACCGCCTCTGCGTGTACACTCAATGGCTTCAATGCGGGAACGACGACCAGCGGGGCTACGATGACTCTGCCCTCGGTAACACCGGCTTCGTTTAGTTCGGCTGGTGGTTATGCGGGGATGACCGATTTCACTATTGACCTGAAAGAGTGTGATATTACTACGCAAAAAAATGCGCAAGTGACATTCAGTGGTTCACCAGACACAGTGGATAATGAAATTTTAAAAAATGGTAGCAGCACCAATCCAGCAACGGGAGTCGGTGTTGCTCTACTCGAAAACGATGGCGCGACGCTGGTTGATATTAACGGCGGTACACCGTCTAAGCAGCAAGCTTTATCAACGGGAAATACGACTTTGCATTTTAAAGTTGCCTATAAAGCTAATACTTCAACACCAGCAGTAACGGCGGGTAATGTGAGTGCAAAAACCTTCGTCGATATTGTGTATAACTAAAAGAGCCTGTCTGCTTGTTTTGCCAATAACATAATTCAGACGGGATATCTCCATTAGGTATCTTTGGAGCCTTTCGTTAATGAATTTATAGCGGAACAATAATGATGAGGATTCATTTATTATTAATAATGAGAATTATCATTGTTGTCTCTGCTTTTTTTTCATTGCATTCAATAGCCAGTGAAGAAATCAATCCAGCATCAAATGAGAGTTCTGAGTTTGATGCGGATTTTTTACGTAAAAACTCTCAGGAAATACCACAGCAGTTTTATCACCCGGACCAAATTGAACCTGGGACGAATGCCGTTGATATTATTTTAAACGGACATTCTGTGTTTAAAACTAAAGTCGAATTTGTTTCCATGTCAAAGACTAAAAGTGCCGAGCCTTGTTTAACATTGGCGCTACTACATCAACTGAGACTCGATCATGAACTGCCCGAAAAAGGCAAAGGCGCGAGTGAAACATGTTACGACCTCACGGCTAAGTGGCCTGATGCAACCGTAAAATATGATGCTGCCATGCAGCAACTTATTATCACGGTGCCACAGGCCGCGATGAGTGTGGCAACACAAAGTGAAATGATCGATCCCTCTTTGTGGGACAAAGGGGTTAATGCGCTACGGTTGAGCTATTCCAGCTACATTTATCATACTGAAAATCATAATAGTAATAGCTCAGGCGACGACAGTAGCGACACGGCATATCTAAGCCTGAACTCAGGTGTGAATTTGGGTGACTGGCGTTTTTACAGTTTTGATACTTTTAATAAATCCCCCATTGGCTGGGAGCAAAACCACGATCGCGCTTATGCAGAACGCGATATTGCCTCACTGGTGTCTCGCTTCACCGTCGGTGATGTTTATGCCAGTACATCAAGTGATGTGCTAGGTATTTTACCCGTGCGAGGGATGACGCTTGAGACGAATAATCAAATGCTGCCTGCCGATACTTTCAGCTATGCACCGGTTATTCGTGGTGTTGCACGAACCAACGCGCGCGTGGTGATCCGCCAGCGCGGAAATATCATTTATAGCCAAACGGTCGCGCCGGGTAGTTTTGCTATCCACGATTTAAATAATGGGCAGATTGGGGCTGATTTAGATGTCACTGTTGAGGAAAGCGACGGAAGTAAACAGCAATTCACCGTTCCTTATACCTCACTGCCGGATATGTTGCGGCCTGGAACGTGGCGCTATGGCTTGAGTGCAGGCCGATATCGCGATGATTCTCTTTCTTATGAGCCGATGGTGGTGCAAGGAGACTTGCAGTACGGCTTTGACTGGTTGACGTTGAGCGATCTTATCGTTGCGGGTGAAGGGTATCAGTCGACCGCGTTGAGTACTGCTTTCAACTTTGGTTACCTGGGGAGTGTATCGCTAGATTGGGCCTTTGAACGTCATCAACAAGCGACAGACGGAGATACCCAATCCTATGATGATGATACTGCCGATAGAATTGGCGATAGCGGGAGAGCGCTGCGAGTGTTGTATGCGCGTCGATTTGATAGTACGGATACCTCGTTGCAATTGATGGCCTATCGTTATCAATCTGCCAGTTTTATGGATTTCCCTGAGTACGCCAGCTGGCGCTGGGGAGATGATGACACGCGCTATCAGCGTAAGAGTGAAGTTCAAGCGACGCTAAATCAGGGGTTTGGTGAGTTTGGTAACGGGTATTTTACGCTGCAACGCGATAATTATTACGATTCAAGCGCGACAGATACCTCATTAACTATGGGATACAGCTTCAATATTGGTGCAGCAAATATCGGCATGAGCTATAGCTATCAGGTGAATTCTAGTTCAAACGGCGATGTCGATCCTGACCGCCAGTTTTCGCTAAATGTGTCTGTGCCTTGGGATTTGGGTGAAAAACGGAGCCGCAATGTGTCGTTTAGCACCAGCAGTAGCAATCATTCTGGTGATTCTCAGATGGCAACGGTATCAGGGACTGAGCTGGATAGTGCGTTGAATTACTCATTTTCTGCTCAGCATGATCGTGGTGGATATTCACCTATAGCGTCGATGGCCTATCGCAATAACATCGCCAATATGAGTGCCAGTGCAAGCATGGGGCAGGGAAGTCGGCAGTATTCTGCCGGACTTTCGGGCGGAGTCGTTGCCTATAGCGGAGGCGTTGTTTTATCGCAGATGTTGGGGGATACCATCGCCATTGTTGAAACTCCAGGGGCAAAGAATATCAGCATAGAAGGACAGCCCGGCGTAGCGACAAATCGTTGGGGCTTGGCGGTGGTGCCATCAATTTCACCTTATCGAGATAATGCATTGTCGCTAGATTCACGTCATGCCGATGATAACGTTGAGTTACTGGATGCGGGTGACAATGTGGTGCCCACGCACGGTGCCGTGGTGGTACGGCGTTTCCAGACAAAGGTTGGGCGCAGGGCGATCGTGATGTTATCACTGCCCAGCGGCAAACCCGCCCCCTTTGGTGCCAGTGTATGGCAAGGGAAGGAGCAGGTTGGCATGGTTGCCGATAATGGATTGCTGTATCTGAATGGGATCTTGGCTGATGGCGATGCAACATTGCATATGACGTTGGAAAACGAAAGCCAGTGCCAATTTGTTTTACCCGCGCCAAAAGATTCTTCTGAACCTTGGTATCAACAAATCAATGCGATTTGTCGCTAATAAGAGAAATATATGAAGTTCAATAAAAAAGTTGTTGTGCCTATGCTCATAGGTCTTCTCATCGCCGCAAGCGGCGTTCAGGCTGCCGTACGTCCTGCCTTGACGCGCATTGTCGCACTTGAAAGTGATAAAGAAACACCGATTAACCTGATTAATGATGATAAAAATCATGACTATTTAGTGCAGTCGTGGATTGAAGATCAGCAAGGAAATGACAAAGGCTTGCCGCTCATTTTGACTCCGCCATTATTCAAAATTAGTGCTGGGCGGGAAGGGCGACTGCGAATGGTGATATTGCCAGGAAAAATACCGCAGGATCGTGAGTCAGTCTATTGGCTGTGGATCCAAGAAATTCCGCCCGTTAGCAAAAGCAAAGAAAATCAATTACAGCTGGCCGTCCGTACGCGATTAAAAGTATTTGTACGGCCAACCGATTTGAAAGAGAAATCAGCCGATACACTTAAAGCGCTGACATGGCAGGTTAGCCATGAAGGAGGAAAAGCATGGTTGGTGGCGAAAAATCCGACGGAATACTACGCCAGCTTCTCTGAATTATCGGTTAGCAGCGCGGGTAAAAAGTTACCTTTAGCTGGAAAAAATACGATGGTGCCAGCAAAGGGGGAAGCTCGCTATGCGCTACCTGCAGGCGTTGCTGGCAGCAGCCAACTCAACTATTCGTTGATTAACGATTTTGGTGGTGACACACCGATATTGCATCAGACGGTGACGTTCTAGCGGAGAACGACGATGAGAAAATGGTGGCGAGCTCAAACGATGTTGATGAGTGTTGTCGTATTGCTAGGTGGCGTTATCCCGCAGACGACTTGGGCAGGCGCTTTGCGCTGCACCATTAACACTGGTGGAGCAGCTCCTTTCTCGCCGTATACGCGTGAAAACCCGATAGCGGTGGATGAGGATACTCCCGATTATTCGGTATTGCTTTCTCTCGATTATGCGCAGTTTTTGCCCAATATGAGATTAAGCTGTACCACTGATGGACAAGAGGTGGCCGCCCCGGCTGGTTTTGATGGCACGGTTTCATTAAGTCTCAGTGCTATCAACGACACTGCGCTGGACTGGACTGGGGAAGCTCAAACCAATAATAACGGCGTTAAACTTAGGCTGTATATCAAAGCGGTTTCTTACAATGACGAAACGCTAGCAAATAGTTATTCACCGGCTAAATTAGCAACTAGGAAATTACTTGGCGTTGAGTACCCTGTTATTAACGGTAAAGACGATACAACGCTGTTTGAGTTTGGCGCTCAATATAATGCAGATAAAAGCTTATATAAGTTTGATGAAACGCATAATTATGCCATTGAGTCCATGCGTGCTGAGTTAGTTAAATTGGGCTGGATAGAATATAGCGCGCTTCCCGTTATTCCCGCTGGCGCACACCTTACTTTCACCGTTGATGGCATGTCCGGTGTGGCGACGGTGGATGTTCCTCTAGGCTCAGGGGTTTATATGGCTGCGCCATCATGCAGCTTAGATTCAGCGCATCAAACGGTTGATTTGGGTAATTTTAATAAGCGTAGTTCAGGGTCGTTTCCGCAAGAGGGAGCACAAACACGATTTGGTATTGGATTTACCTGTAGCAGCTATACCAATAATGTTGAATTCACCTTTGATGATGCTAATGCAATATTGAAAGGTAACGATAAATTAGTGGCTCATAGCGAGGCCGACGGGGGAAAACTCACCGGAGTCGCGGTTGCGCTCTATGACGCGCAAGGTAACCCCATCATCATGGGAACAAAGCAAAATATTGGCAGTGCACAGCAAGGAGCAAATACGGCTTATTATCAGGCCGCCATTGTGCAAACCGCTGCTGAGATCACGGATTCTTCTTCGGCTAGTTTTGCAGGAAAAATTACCGCCAAAGCCAATGTGACCATCACTTATTACTGATAATTCGCCGATAAAAAACAGGAGCCTAAAGGCTCCTGTTTGCGTTTGTAGCTTCAAACATGAAAGAGAACGATTATTGGCCTAATGCCTTCATGATACCGGCCGCGTAGTCAGGGTGGATCTGCGCGAAGTGGCACAGAGCACGTTTCTGAATAGCTTCAGGCACCTGAGACAGCTCACCCGCGATACGGGTGTACATACGCTGATGTTCTTCTTCACTCAGTAAGTTAAACAGCGCACGAGGCTGAGTGTAGTAGTCGGTATCTTCGCGATGATTCCAGTGATCCGCGGCACCTTCGATGCTCAACGGTGGTTCGCTGAAATCAGGCTGCTCTTGGAATACACCAAAGGTGTTTGGCTCGTAGGTTGCACCGTTGCCGCTGTTGCCGTCAACGCGCATCGCGCCATCACGATGATAGTTGTGGAACGGACACTGTGGTGCGTTCACTGGGATTTGATGATGGTTGACGCCTAAACGGTAGCGGTGCGCATCGCCGTAGGAGAACAGACGGCCCTGCAACATTTTGTCTGGAGAGAAGCTGATCCCAGGCACGACGTTGGCTGGGTTCATGGCAACCTGTTCGACTTCCGCAAAATAGTTGTCTGGATTACGATTCAGTTCGAAGTAACCGACATCAATCAGTGGATAGTCTTTGTGTGGCCATACCTTGGTGAGGTCAAATGGGTTATAAGGCGTTTGCGCCGCTTCTTTCTCTGGCATGATCTGCACCTGCAGATTCCAGCGAGGGAAATCTTTGCGTTCGATAGCATCGAACAGATCGCGCTGTGAGCTTTCGCGGTCTTTACCGACTAGCGCTTCAGCTTCATCATCCATCAGGTTTTCAATGCCTTGCTGGCAACGGAAATGGAATTTAACCCAGAAACGTTCATTGTCGGCATTGATAAAACTGAAGGTGTGGCTACCAAAACCATGCATGTGACGGTAGGACTTAGGCAAGCCACGATCGCTGAAGTCGATGGTGAGCTGGTGGAAAGCTTCCGGCAGCTGCGAGAAGAAATCCCATTTGTAGACTGGGTTACGCAGGTTGGTGCGTGGGTCACGTTTTACCACGTGGTTCAGGTCAGGGAATTTCAGCGGATCGCGCAGATAGAAGATCGGCGTGTCGTTACCGACCAGATCCCAGTTACCTTCTTCTGTATAAAACTTCATGGCGAAGCCACGAATGTCGCGTTCTGCATCGGCAGCGCCACGTTCACCGGCGACGGTTGAAAAACGCACCATCATCGGAGTTTGTTTGCCGATTTCAGAGAAAATTTTTGCGCGTGTGTATTTGGAAATATCGTGAGTGACGGTGAATGTACCGTGTGCGCCAGAACCTTTAGCGTGCATACGACGCTCAGGGATGACTTCACGATCAAAGTGGGCCAGTTTCTCGAGGAACCAGACGTCCTGTAACAGCATTGGGCCGCGTGGTCCTGCTGTAATGACGTTGTTGTTGTCAACAACGGGGGCGCCTGCGGCGGTGGTCAGTCCTTTTTTGCTCATTACTTCTCTCCTTCATCAAGAGTCAGTGAATTGCTTCAACCGGGTGATACCTTTCGTTTCAGGGCAGACGTGCTTAGGTGCCTATCACTCAGGTATTGCTCTTCAGCTAAATCCAAAATATGTAGCTGACATAAAAGATTGCTCTGGGAAAACCGGCTTTCCATAAGTGTTCCGTGAACCAATCTAATCAATATTTGTAGACCTCTTAATGATCTCACGCAAATAGTTAAGGGTTATTAACCAGATTGCTAAAAGTTATCAGACACATAATTGCTTAATTTTTTTACAAAACTTAGAGAAGTTTTCTCTGGTTCTCGTTGATGATTGGTTTAAACTCTCGCGCACCGGAACCTGAGAACCGGGCTATTTTTTTAAGGATAATCACTAGATGAAGAAGATTGTTTTGGGCTGCGCATGTGCCGCTCTTTTTTCTGCAACGGCAGCAAATGCTATTAGTATTCATGGGCAAGCGGGTGAGCACTACACGAACGTTGAAGCGGGATTTGGCACGGATTCATCCGGTTTGTATTCCACGCTGAATTGGGCGCATAACGACGACGACGGTGATGTTGCTGGCCTTGGTTTGGGCATTAATCTGCCGTTAGGACCATTCCTTGCCAACGTAGGGGGCAAAGCGCTGTATCTCAACCCGCAGAAAGATGGCAGCGATGGGTATGCGATTGCCGTTGGTGGTGGTCTACAGTGGCCATTAACCAAAAGTTTCTCTCTGTATGGTGAGGGATACTATTCACCAGATTCGTTGTCCAGCGGCATTAACGATTACAAAGAAGCGAGCGCGGGTCTGCGCTGGAGCGTCATTCGCCCTGTGACGATTGATGTTGGCTATCGCTATATTGAAATGTCAGGCAAAGACGGCGATCGTAATAACGTCGTGGCCGATGGTGCTTATGTCGGGGCCGGTATCGGTTTCTAAACCATTACGATGGCTTTTCAAAAGCGCCTATTATCAGGCGCTTTTTTGTTTCAAATCGTAATGGTTTCAAAACGTAACGGGTTCAAAACATCACAGGTAAACCGAGGCCGCGTTTCACTTCGGCAAGTGTTTGTTGAGTGACTTCACGCGCTTTTTCGGTGCCTGCCTGCAAGATTTCCATCAACGCTGCTTTATCTGCGCTGAACTGAAGACGCCGTTCACGGATAGGCTCCAGCAATGCCTGTAAGCACGCCTCAAGCTCCTGCTTACACTGACGATCGCCCAGCCCGCCACGCTGGTAGTGTTCCTTCATGGCGGCAACCTGGGCGGTGTCTGGATGGAATGCGTCCAGATAGGTGAACACCACGTTGCCTTCGATTTGCCCAGGATCGCTGACGCGCAGGTGATTGGGGTCGGTATACATGGCATGAACGGCCTTGCTGATGTCATCGGCGCTGGCACCCAAGGTCAGGGTATTGCCTAATGATTTTGACATTTTGGCGTTGCCATCAATGCCCGGTAAACGGCTCACCGCGCTGAGCATCGCCTGACAAGGCACCAAAGTGGGTTCCGGTAATAAACTATTCATCTTATGCACGATTTCGTTGGTCTGCTCCAGCATCGGCAACTGATCGTCACCTACCGGCACGCGGTCAGCTTTGAACGCGGTAATATCGGCAGCTTGGCTGATGGGATAAACCAAAAAACCGGTGGGCAGGGTGCGTGAAAATCCTTTCTGGGCAATTTCGGCTTTCACCGTAGGGTTGCGCTCTACGCGCGCCACGCTAACGATATTCATATACAACATGGTGAGCTCTGCCAGCGCGGGCAGAGCGGATTGCAAACAGATCGTCGTTTTTGCCGGGTCGATACCCACCGCGAGATAGTCAGCCATCACTTCGAAAATGTTGTGGGAGATTTTTTGCGGATTACTACCGTTGTCGGTTAATCCTTGCAGGTCGGCAATCAGAACAAACTGCGGATACAGATCCTGTAACGCGACACGTTGGCGCAGTGAGCCGATGTAATGCCCAAGGTGCAGTTGGCCTGTTGGACGATCGCCGGTGAGAATAGTGTGTGATGCTGAATGAGTCTGAAGGTCGGACATGGTAACGCTCCTGAAAAATCGTAGCCGGAGCGCGTCCTAAAATGTCACAAGCCGCCCTCCGGCGGCTTGTATAAGATATGTTTGAATCAACAGAATCCTGTGCCGCCGCTAGATGCAGCGCCACCAACGGGCAACCTGAGAAGTTCGGATTATGCTATTCATCTTTTTACCCTATCAAATTTAACCGACAGCTGGCAATAGCCCAGATGCAATTGATAGCTGAATGGCAATCACGCAAAGACCGCACAGGAAAACCAACACCAGCGCAGGCTTACCTCCCATAACGCGGTATCCCGCCTGAGGATGATGCTTACGCGTTTGCCACACCAGCATAGATGGGATCAGCAACGCCAATACCGCCAATGCAACCGCCGCATAGCCCAGCGCCATCACAAAGCCTTGTGGGTAGAAGAGGGCAAAAGCTAACGGGGGCAGAAACGTCATTAAGCCCGTTTGCGCACGTCCAGAAGCTTTGTTGCTGCGCTGGAACAGATCGGCCAAATAATCAAACAGACCCAGCGCCACACCGAGGAAAGAGGTCGCCAGCGCTAAATCCGCAAACAGATGAACGGCAAGCTCAACATGTGGGGTTGCAACGACTTCGCGCACCGCCTGTAACAAACCATTTAAGCCTGACTGCGCGGCAAGGATACCGACGAAAGTCGAAGAACTAATCGAACCCAGCGTCGCAAGCTGCCAGAAAATATAAGCGATAAGTGGGATGGCGCTACCGGTGATGAATACCCAGCGCAGTTTGCGCAAATTACCGTTCATGTAGCTAACAATACTTGGCACACTACCGTGGAAGCCGAAAGAGGTAAAAATGACGGGGATCGCAGAGAGTGCAAGTCCCTTTTCCAATGGCATCGTGAGAAGGTTAGCCTGATGAATATGCGGGATCATGAGCGTGAGCATGATGACCAGCAATACAATTTTGGCCGTAAACAGTACGCGGTTAAACATATCAACCGAGTGGGTGCCGATGCAGACAACGCCGCCAGCGATGAGGGTAAACAGCAAAACGCCCACGCTAGGCTTAATCTCAAGGGATAGCCATTGGCTTAGGCTGGAGGCGAGGAGTTCTCCCGCGCCGCTGATATAAGCCGCCGTTAACGCATACATTAAAAACAGCATGCTGGCCCCGGCTAACCACTGCCCAGACCGGCCCAGATAATGCTTAGCCAGCGTGCCTAAACCCGTATCCGCAGATTCGTGTTGGTAAACTTCAACCAGCAGCAGGGCGGTGTAGCACATTAATGCCCACAGGCTGACCAGCATGATAAAAGTCGTGCCAAACCCTACGCCAGCCGCCGCAAGCGGCATGGCCAACATTCCCGCTCCGATTGTGGTGCCAGCAACGATGAAAATACTGCCAAGAGTGCGATTCTTCACGCTTTCCTCTGCATTAAGACGATCCATTACTATTTATGACCCGCAGATTAAGGGAAAATATTCACTTCGTCAAACTGGCGTTACATTTAGTGTAAATAAATAATTACATATAATTTCGCGCTAAATTATCTCAATAAAGCATTGTGTTGTGATAGCGCAGTTTCTAAAGTGGGGCTTTACGGTGGTCATAAATTTCAGGAGAGGCGTATGCTACGTCTAGAAATGCTCTGTACGGGTGACGAGGTACTGCACGGCCAAATCATTGATACGAATTCCGCATGGCTGGCAGATTATCTCTTTCAGCAGGGGATCCCGATGCGTGCGCGCAGCACCGTGGGTGATGCACTGGAAGATTTAGTGTCCACTCTACAGTTGCGTAGCCAATATGCTGACGTTCTGATCGTGAATGGCGGCTTAGGGCCGACCAGCGATGACCTCAGCGCGCAGGCTGCAGCAGACGCTCTAGGCGAGCGACTGGTTGAGCATCCTGAGTGGATCGCACAGATGGAAGCTTATTTTGCTTCACGCGGGCGTCCGATGTCTGATAGCAATCGCAAGCAGGCGATGATCCCAGCCAGCGCCGAGATGATTGATAATCCGGTCGGCACCGCCTGCGGTTTTGCTATCCAGCTCAACGGTTGCTGGATTTTCTTTACGCCGGGCGTGCCTTCTGAATTTAAAGTGATGGTCGAACAGCAAATTTTGCCGCGTTTGCGTCAGCGCTTTACGCTATCGGAGCCACCGCTTTGTTTACGACTGACGACGTTTGGCCGCTCCGAAAGCGGTTTAGCGCAGCAACTGGACTCATTACCTCTGCCGCCAAACACCACGTTGGGTTATCGCTCGTCGATGCCAATCATCGAATTAAAACTGACAGGCCCGTCTTCCCAGCGCGAAGCGATGGTTGAAACTTGGCAGCATGTGCGCGCGGTTGCGGGCGAAAACTGTGTGTTTGAAGGCACGGCGGGCTTGCCGCACGACGTTGCTGTTCTTCTGCGTGAGCGCGGGCTACGTTTGGCCATGAGCGAACAGTTTACCGCTGGGTTGTTAAGCTGGCAGTTACGTTCTGCCGATGCGCCTTTGGGCAATGGCGAGCTACCGGAGCACAGCGGTAACAGCAGCTTGAAAGCGGTTGCGTCGCGGGCACGTATTTTAGCGACTCACAGCGGCGTGGATTTAACGATTGCGATAGGTGAACTGCAAGATGATTGCATCAGCGTAGTGCTGCATTCGGCACAAGATACTTTCGGCCAAACGATGGTGTATAGCTCACAGCGTCACAGCCAACGTATTCGTCAGGAAATGACGGCGATGCTGGCGTTGGATATGCTGCGTCGATGGCTTACAGGGCAATCGCCTTATGGCAATTATGAATGGTTAAAGCCGACAGAAACGCTGTGATGCGTGATTAAGGCAATGCGTTGTGGTGAAAAAAAGCCCCGAGCGGGCGTTGGGCTGCTCAGGGCTGATGTATTACTGATAATCGCAAGTTAACTCAACTGCTGTAACGCTTTCTCAATAGCCATGCGCAGCAGATCGCGATCGTGGCGATATGGAATATCGCTGGCTTCCAGCGTTTCCTGCACCACCACGCGGTTTTCCATTCCTTGGATGTTGACCTTTGGTCCCACGACAACGCCATCGATAGCATGCCCGCCGATGGCTTCTTCCATGATGCGCAGCTTATCGGGCAGGGTTAGGGCTGCCGCCGCAACGCTCAGCTCTTTTCCTAGATTACCGATGTAAATCATATGCGCGCGGGTGCGGCGCAGGGCACGCGTCAGATCTTCCAATAGCAATAAAGGCATCAGGCTGGTTAAGAAGCTGCCAGGGCCAATCAGGATCAGATCGGCTTTTTCGATGGCGTCAACGGCTTCACGCGTTGCCTGTACCTGTGGTTCAAGCATCAGCTGCGCAGGCATTTCTTTAAGCTGGTCGATGTTCACTTCGCCATAAATTACGTGGCCATCTTGATCGATGGCGTTGAGATCGACCGGCTGTTCTGACATTGGAATAAGCGAAGCGTCAACCTTGAGCAAACTGCGGATCAGGTTAATCGCTTCCAGCGGACGCACGCTCAGGTGATCTAATGCTTTTAACATCAGATTTCCAAGGTTATGCCCCGCTAATTCACCGTTACCGTTAAAACGATATTCAAACATGGCAGAAGCCACGCTGGGCTCGGTGATCAGCTGATTCAAACAGTTACGCATATCGCCCCACGCAATACCGCCTTCCGAGCGGCGAATACGCCCGGTGGAGCCGCCGTTATCCGTGGTGGTGACAATGCCGGTTAAACGTGAACCCAGAGGAGACAAGGCTGACATGACGCGGCCAAGACCGTGTCCGCCTCCCAAAGCGACGACCTTATCGAGGTCGGCTAAAGCGCGGTTTCGCATAAAAATCCTACAAAATGAAAATAAACTGTGAGTAAAGTACCGGATCACACTGAAAAAGGCGAAACCCAGACTTATTTGCGTGATTTATATCAAGTATAGTGGGGCCGTAACTAGTGTATTCTGCACCTAAGTTACTGACATAAAAGCGTTATATATGAAATTATACAGCGAGATATGTTTGGTAAGCCATAAAATAAACGCTAGAATTTAATGAATTATTCATAGGTGTGGTGTGAGCGTTAATGCTCTCATGGCGTCTGAACTCCTAGCCCTTTTACCTAAGTTTAGTCGAAAACAGCTGTTTTCCACTTGATACGGTGTCTGGGCCGTGGCTATAAGCCACCAGGGTACAAGGTAGAAATGCCTGTGCCTCCCGAATTGGAAAGGTGTTAACAATGCTCCAACTGACTGACGCATTTGAGCGTAAGTTTTATTACTTGCGCCTTTCGATCACAGACGTATGCAATTTTCGCTGTACGTACTGCCTGCCAGACGGCTACAAACCGAATGGTCATGCCAACAAAAGCTTCTTATCTCTCGATGAGATCCGCCGCGTCAGTCGTGCATTTGCCGAATTGGGCACCGAGAAGGTGCGTTTAACCGGCGGTGAGCCCTCCTTGCGTCGCGATTTTGTCGACATCATTTCTGCGGTACGTGAAAACCCATCGATTCGAACGCTGGCAGTCACCACTAACGGCTATCGTATGGCGCGTGATATTGCTGATTGGCGCGATGCCGGTCTAACGGCGGTTAACGTGAGCGTGGATAGCCTCGATGCCCGGCAGTTTCACGCCATCACCGGTGAAGATAAACTCAAGCAGGTGATGCAGGGCATTGACGCGGCGTTTGATGCCGGTTTTGAAAAGGTGAAAGTGAACACCGTGCTGATGCGCGACGTGAACGATCGCAGCCTGAACGGTTTTCTTAACTGGATTAAAACCCGCCCGATTCAAATGCGCTTTATTGAGCTGATGGAAACCGGGGACGGCGGCAATTTATTCCGCAAACATCATGTTTCAGGCGAAGTCATCCGCGATCAATTGCTGGCCCTTGGCTGGCAACGCCAAGAACGCTCTCGCAGCGATGGCCCTGCGCAGGTTTTCAGCCATCCTGATTATCTGGGCGAAGTCGGGCTGATCATGCCTTATGAAAAAGACTTCTGCGCCAGCTGTAACCGCCTGCGAGTGTCTGCCATCGGCAATTTGCACCTGTGTTTGTTCGGTGAATCTGGCATTCCGTTACGCGATCTATTGGCGGGCGATGAACATCTTGATGAGCTGAAAATGCGTATCCAAGGTGGTTTGCGGCATAAAAAGCAAACGCATTTCTTGCATGATGGCAACATCGGACATACGCAGAATCTTTCCTTCATCGGCGGCTAACGTTGCCTTAACTCGTTATTAATCTAAAAGAAAATTATGAGCCAACTTACCCATATCAATGCGGCCGGTGAAGCCCACATGGTCGATGTTTCTGCCAAAGCAGAAACCGTGCGTGAAGCGCGCGCTGAAGCTTATGTTGAAATGAAGCCCGAAACGCTGGCAATGATTGTTGAAGGCAAACACCATAAGGGTGATGTCTTTGCTACCGCGCGTATTGCAGGTATTCAGGCGGCAAAACGTACGTGGGAGCTGATCCCGCTTTGTCATCCGCTGTTGCTGACCAAAGTTGAAGTTCAGCTTTCCGCTGAAGTCGATACCAGCCGTGTGCGTATTGAGTCCTGCTGTCGTTTAACCGGTAAAACCGGCGTGGAGATGGAAGCATTGACCGCCGCGTCGGTGGCGGCGTTGACCATCTATGACATGTGCAAAGCGGTGCAAAAAGATATGGTTATCGGCCCGGTTCGTCTACTGACGAAAAGCGGCGGCAAATCCGGTGATTTTAAGGCGGATGCATCATGATTAAAGTTCTATTTTTTGCTCAGGTACGTGAGCTGATTGAAACCGATGAGCTTCAATGTGAACTCTATCCGACGGTTGAAGCACTGCGCGCTGCGCTGGCCGAGCGTGGCGACAAATGGGCTCTGGCGTTGGAGACGGGCAAATTGCTTGCTGCGGTAAACCAAACGCTGGTGGAGTTCACGCATCCTCTGCAAGTGGGTGATGAAGTGGCCTTCTTCCCACCGGTTACTGGGGGTTAATGATGGAAAATACTCGTATTCGCGTAGGTCTCGACAATTTTAGCGTCGGTGACGAATACCAATGGCTATCGCAGTGCGAAGACGATGGCGCAGTGGTGACTTTCACTGGCAAGGTGCGCAACCATAATCTTGGCGATAACGTCAGCGCATTGACCTTAGAGCACTATCCTGGGATGACGGAAAAAGCGTTAAATGAAATTGTGGCAGAAGCCCGTTCGCGCTGGCCTCTACAGCGTATTTCGCTGATCCACCGCATTGGCGCCATGTATCCCGGCGATGAAATTGTATTCGTTGGCGTGACCAGCGCACATCGCAGCATGGCCTTTGATGCCGCCGAGTTCATTATGGACTACCTCAAAACCCGCGCGCCATTCTGGAAACGAGAAGCCACCGAGCAGGGCGACCGCTGGGTCGACGCCCGCGACAGTGACCAACAAGCGGCAAAACGCTGGTAAGTTCTTTCAACCCTTTTTTCTGCCCTCACGATAACTCATTGATTTTTCACTCCTCCAATGAACCGTAAGAAAAAAGGGTTAAATTCCCCAAAATGAGCTACCGATCTGATTAATCGACGCTTTCTGCGAATATCCTACAGTTCACTGCCGTACAGGCAGCTTAGAAAAGCGAATTAGAAGCGCGTGAAGCTTTTAATGGGTTCACTGCCGTACAGGCAGCTTAGAAAGCTAATTTGGGTGATAATTACAAAGGCATTGATGTTCACTGCCGTACAGGCAGCTTAGAAAATAACTCAATCGAACAATTTAATTGTAATTTGGTTCACTGCCGTACAGGCAGCTTAGAAAGTGGACGCCAAGTAAGCCAACGCACACAGCAAGTTCACTGCCGTACAGGCAGCTTAGAAATAATGGGGAATAGATAACCTGCTTAATGGCTGGTTCACTGCCGTACAGGCAGCTTAGAAATAGAGTTAGGCCGGGTTTGCTTTATTACTCTTGTTCACTGCCGTACAGGCAGCTTAGAAAGTTTGTTCAGGAAATTAAAGAAGAAACTAAATGTTCACTGCCGTACAGGCAGCTTAGAAAATTATTCGCTCTCCTGTGCTGGGGCTGCCGCAGTTCACTGCCGTACAGGCAGCTTAGAAACAAGGGCGCGAAAACGTTATCGAGTTAACCGCGTTCACTGCCGTACAGGCAGCTTAGAAAATCCATAGATGCATTTACTTGTTTTTTCCAAGGTTCACTGCCGTACAGGCAGCTTACAAACTCACCATGGTTTGTGTTTAATTTTATTGGCTATGTATCAACCTTAAGCCGTTAAGCTGGTTATATTCCAAAATTAAGAATTACTGCATCGTTAAGTGTGATTTAAGTTAAATTTCCCTAATGTGTTGGGTGGTATTTTTGCATTGTCTCCAACGATGGAATAACGATGTGAACAGCAATGATTTCTCTCCCTCTGATCTGAAAACTATTCTGCATTCAAAACGCTCAAATATTTATTACCTCCAATATTGCCGAGTATTAGTTAACGGCGGTCGAGTGGAATATGTGACGGATGAAGGGCGCGAATCACTGTATTGGAATATTCCCATCGCGAATACCACCGTGGTTATGTTGGGCACCGGAACCTCGGTCACTCAGGCCGTAATGCGAGAGTTTGCCCGTGCAGGCGTATTGGTCGGTTTTTGCGGCGGAGGGGGAACGCCCTTATTTGCGGCGAATGAGGTTGAGGTAGATGTCTCGTGGTTAGCTCCGCAAAGCGAGTATCGTCCCACTGAGTACCTGCAAAACTGGGTGAGCTTTTGGTTTGATGACGATAAACGTTTAGCCGCTGCGGTGCGTTTTCAGCGCGTGCGGACCGAGCAAATTCGTCGTCATTGGTTAGGTTCGTTAATGCAACGTGAGGAGCGCTTCAGAGTAGATGAATCACGCTTGCAGGCTTTGCTGCAACGCTATGAGCAAAATTTGGAGAAGTGCGCCAATCATACCGATTTGATGGTGCAAGAGGCGGTAATGACGAAGGCCTTGTATAAGCTTGCCTCGGATTCAACCCAATACGGTGAGTTTACCCGCGCCAAGCGAGGCGGTGGCACCGATATGGCAAACCGCTTTCTCGATCATGGCAACTATTTGGCCTATGGTCTGGCGGCGGTGGCAGCTTGGGTTACTGGCTTACCGCATGGTCTCGCGGTGCTGCATGGTAAAACGCGGCGCGGCGGTTTAGTTTTCGATATTGCTGATTTGATCAAAGACGCGCTGGTTTTGCCTCAGGCCTTTATTGCGGCGATGGCCGGAGATGAAGAACAAGAGTTTCGCCAACGTTGTTTAACGGGTTTTCAGCGCGCAGAAGTCTTGGATACGATGATTGAAACGTTGCAGGATACCGCCCAGCAACTCGGCCAGAGCAAGCCATGAATATTTTGCTTATCTCCCAATGTAGCAAAAATGCGCTGGTTGCTTCGCGCCGGATCCTCGATCAGTTTGCTGAGCGCAAAGGCGACGGTACATGGCAAACGGCGATAACGTTGGATGGGCTGAATACGCTACGCCGTTTATTGCGCAAAACGGCAAGAAGAAATACCGCGGTCGCCTGTCATTGGATTAAAAGCGGCGGGCAAACTGAGTTGCTATGGATTGTAGGAAATCTCCGGCGGTTTAACGCCCAAGGAGCCGTACCGACAAATCGCACTATGCGCGATGTTCTCAAAAGCCAAGATGAAAATCAGTGGCACAGCGCTGAAGCGATTAGTTTATTGGCGGGTATTGCTGGGTTGTTTCATGATTTTGGGAAAGCTAATGCGCTGTTTCAGCTAGGGCTTAAAGGGAAATCTGAGCGTGGATTTCAGCCTTTGCGTCATGAGTGGATTTCGCTACGCCTATTTCAGGCTTTTGTCGGAGAGCAAAATGATAGTGAGTGGTTGCGTTCGCTTGCTCAAATTTCATCTGAGCATGAAAAGGATATGCTAGACCGTTTAGTTTGTGACCCTAAGTCAGATTCACGTAATGTATTTAGCTATTTGCCCCCGCTGGCGCAGACGATTGCTTGGTTAATTGTTTCCCATCATCGGTTACCTGCTTATCCTAACCATTCACCGAATCCCGAGAAAACGTATCAGGCAGAACCACAGTTTCCAAAATGTGAAGAGTGGTTAGAAACACAGTTTGATTCGTTATGGAATTCAACTAATCAGGATGCGGTTGATTGGCGAGCTCAAGACTGGCAGCAGGTATGGTCATTTCCACATGGTACGCCACTGCAAAGTGAGGTTTGGTGTGGTAAAGCGCGTAAATTTGCCCAGCGCGCTTTGCAGTCTACAACGCTCATCCCACATGGGCAGCTAACCAACCGCTTTGCTTTACATTTATCACGACTGGTTTTGATGCTGGCCGACCATGATTACTCTTCACGTTTGGCGACAATCGGCTGGCAATCCGCTGACTATCACGCTTGGGCAAACACCGATTCAAGCACTAAGGCACTCAAGCAAAAACTGGATGAGCACAATATTGGCGTTGGGCAAAATGCGCTGTTGTTAGGGCGGAGTCTTCCTAAGCTGCGCCAAACGTTACCAGCATTGACTCGCCATAAAGGATTTAAGCAGCGTACAACGAATAGGCGATTTCGTTGGCAGGATACGGCGTTTGATACTGCCGCCGCTCTGCGGGATCGCTCTGCTCAACAAGGCTTTTTTGGCGTCAATATGGCATCGACCGGCTGCGGTAAGACGTTTGCCAATGCTCGCATTATGTATGCTTTAGCGGATGAAAAAATTGGTTGTCGGTTTTCAGTTGCATTAGGGCTGCGAACGCTGACGCTGCAAACCGGCGACGCACTACGCGATAAACTTCAGCTACAAAGCGATGATTTAGCCGTGCTGATCGGTTCGTCTTCAGTGCAGCAGCTTCATCAGATGCATCGTGCTGTCCCCATTGATGATGTGAGCAGTCAGTCTGCTGAAAGGTTATTTTCTGAGCATCAGTATGTGCGCTATGACGGCAGTCTAGACGATGGGCGTTTGAGTCACTGGCTAAAGCAAGATGGTAAACTGCATAAGTTAATCAGTGCTCCAGTACTTGTTAGCACCATCGATCATCTCATGCCTGCTACCGAGGGCGTGCGTGGTGGCAAACAGATTGCTCCGATGCTGCGCTTGCTAACATCAGATTTGGTTCTCGACGAGCCAGACGATTTTGATATAGCTGATTTACCTGCCTTATGCCGGTTAGTTAACTGGGCAGGAATGTTGGGAAGCCGAGTTTTGCTTTCTTCGGCAACGTTGCCACCGGCGCTGATTCAGGCGCTATTTCGTGCCTATGAAGCAGGGCGGGGGGAATATCAAAAATCCTGCGGTATACCGAATGCTCCGGTGAATATCTGCTGTGCGTGGTTTGATGAAAATACGACCGTTAGTGAAGATATCAGTGATGGACTGCGTTTCAAAGATGTTCATGAGGCTTTTGCTGCCCAGCGGATAAGCAAACTTAAACAAGCCACACCGCTGCGCCATGCTGCATTAATTCCTCTCGAATCACCAACGCGTAAAATAAACGATGTGCTGTTGAATCTTGTTGGTGCGTTGCAATCGTCCATGATGCAGCTGCATTGCGATCATCATCAGGTGCATGAAAGTGGGAAAACGGTCTCGGTTGGATTGATCCGAATGGCGAATATCGATCCTTTGGTGGCTACCGCACAGCGACTGTTTTTATTGAAATCGCAACACGATTACCGTATTCATTATTGCGTCTATCACAGCCAGCATCCGCTGGCGATGCGCTCCCATATTGAACAACGCTTAGACGCGATGCTGACCCGTCATCAGCCCGAATCGTTATGGGAGGTTGCGGAGGTGCGCGCGGCGATCGAACAACATCCTGAATCCCATCATCTGTTTGTGGTGTTAGGCACATCAGTGACTGAAGTGGGGCGAGATTGGGATCTAGATTGGGCCATTGCGGAGCCCAGCTCAATGCGTTCACTGATTCAACTTGCCGGACGAATTCAACGTCATCGCCAAACCCCACCCAAAACACCAAACCTGCATATTCTGAGTAAAAATATTAAAGCGTTACGTCAAAGCGGAAACGATTTGGCTGTGTACTGTCGCCCAGGATTTGAATCTAAAGATTATCTGTTGGCGAGTCATGATTTACGTGAATTGCTGACTGAAGAACAGTATCTGCATATCGATGCCAGCGCACGTATTCTCGAACGCACCGATGCTCAAGTTCGCTCTCCGTTTAGCAACTTGGTGGATCTAGAACATCGACGTTTAACCGTTGAGCTATTGGGTGCGCACAGTTGCGCTGCGCAATGGTGGCGAAGCCATGTGGACTGGTGTGGTGAACCCCAGCGACAAATGCCATTTCGCAAAACGGGGAAGCAGCTGGAATGTGTACTGCTGCTCGATGACGATGATTTGCTGCGTCTTTACAACCGTGATACCGGCAGCGCTGGCTGGAAAGAGAGCGGCGAATTTGACTACCTTGTATTGGAGAAAGCCCACGGCGTCAGCGCATGGATCCAAGTTTCTTATTCTGAAGTCTATAGCCATCTGGCAGATGAATTTGGGATGGAAGTTGATGAAGTTGGCCAAAAGTTTGGTGAGATAGGTCTAAGCATTTACAGCGAAGAACCGGAGGCATGGCGATTTAATCCGGTGCTTGGGGTGTTTCGCGCCCTCGAGTGAGGGCGCTGCTGCCTGTACGGCAGTTAACAGTTAAAACGTTGAGTCACTATTTCTAAGCTACCTGTCGGCAGTTTGGTGATCTTAAACTGTAAATCTGAATATTGCCACTGATGAAATTAATTTTTTAAAAACCTTGAGTCACTAGGTTTTTTTGTTGATTTGATTAGTAAGTGAGAATACTATCGATTGTACATTTTTCAATCATTCGGAGTGTATATGAAAGGTGATTTTCACATAAAAACTGGCAATGCTTTGCTTGTTCTTACTTTGTGTGTGTTATGCATAAAACCCATTGTGGCTAATGTACACAGCGATTCGGGGTCACAGAATTCTTATTCGGTTATTTCTATCACGCTAGATCATGGCGCGAGGTGAAAATCTTGAGGAGCACAACATGTCAGAAAACGGACTGACTTCTTTCATTGCGTCATTTATCGCAGGCCGTGGGGCGCTAAAGCTCGAGGCCTTTGATAAAGATGTACAAAAGAAGCTGACGGCAGTTGATGAGGTAAAACAAGGCGAGCTAAGTATTCGCTTAGCTGAAGAGCGACAAGAACTCGCGCAGCATTATGAAATCTGCCGCTGGCTAACCGATGCGGCAGCGCGAGCGGGGCAGATTAGCCTAGTTACTCACGCGGCTAAATTTACCCACGGTGATTCAAAAAGCAGCAGCGTGTTGTTTCATGCCAAAAGTAGTGGCGATAGCTGTTACTTATCTAGCTCTACGCTAAATCAACCCGCTATCGACGCTGTGGGAAATGCCGCAGTTCTTGATGTCGCCAAATTTTTACAAACTGAATGTGATGGCGATTCATTGGTGGCAAGTTTGCAGCGCGGTGATTATTCAGCGCTGAAAACGTTTGCGGAAAGCGAAGAGCAGCTGGCTCTGTGGGTTGAAGGGTTTCAACAGGCATTAAGCAACAAGTCACCCTCCAGCCATAAACTTGCCAAACAAATCTATTTCCCGATAGGCAACGATCAATACCACCTTATCAGCCCGTTATTTCCCTCATCTCTTGCTCATGCGCTACACGAGCGGATTGTTGCAGCACGATTTAGCGATGAAACCAAAGCAGCAAATCAGGCGCGTAAAGAAGGCCTATGGCATGAAACACCACTCGTGTATTACCCAAATACGGCGGTAATGAATATCGGCGGCACTAAGCCACAAAATATTTCCTATCTCAACAGCGTGCGCGGTGGTCGTGTTTGGCTGCTTCCCTGTTCTCCACCGCAGTTTAAGCGCATTGAAAAGCGTCCGATACATATCAAAAACATCTTTCAGCGTCATGGCCCGTTCCATCCCTTGGCGCAAAACAGTTCATATCAGCTAAAGCAATATCTGCTTAGCGTGCAGGATGTAGCCAATACGGTTGATATTCGCAATCGCCGTAAAGAGTTGGTGGATGACATTATTGTGCAGCTTTTTACTGTAGTGGAGGGGATTCAACGTGAAGAGTGGCAGGGCTGGACATCGCACGAAGAGTGCGAGTTAAAACGTGCTCAACAGCTATGGCTTGATCCGTATCGGTGCCGTGACGATGAGGAATTTAAATTTGAGCGCGAAGGCGGTGACTGGAAAAAAGAGGTCGCCGATGATTTTGCTCTATGGCTAAACCTACAGCTGCGTGCCGAGGCCTTAAATATGGGCATAACCGAGCGTATTGAATGGCGCACTGAACCATTATTCAAAAAGTACATTCGTGAGTTTGAATGGTCGCTGGCGGAGAAACTGTAATGAGCTACTTAATCGTTTTGCGCCGAGTGCGAGTGGAGAATGCTAACTGTGTGGCGGGGCTTACCTATGGTTTTCCTGCTATTACCCATTTTCTTGGCTATACCCACGCGCTTTCACGCCGCTTGCAGATAACTCATGGCCTCAGCCTTGATGGCTGTGCGGTGATTTCTCATCACTTTCAGCATCACATACATTCTTCGGGTTGGGATAATCAGTTTGCATTGACGCGCAATCCGTTGACTAAAGAAGCCAAAACCGCTGCTTTCAACGAAGAGGGCCGTATGCATATGACGGTTTCCTTATTGATTGAATGCCATGGCTCAATCCCCAATGGAGACGAAGGTTTGCAGGCATTGGCGCAGCATTTGCAAACGCAATGCCAAACGTTGCGCTTGGCAGGAGGAATCATCACCAAAATCGAAAAAGTGGACGTGATGACCTATCCGTTAAGCGCTGATGTGCAACGGCGTTTAATTTGTCAGCACTTGCCGAGTTTCGCCTTACAGGATCGTTCGGTGCTGCTAGGCGAGCATTTGGCTGATTTACGTACTTCTCGGCCCGAAGCCCAGATGCTTGATGCGTGGTTAGATTTTGCTGCGTTAAAAAGAGCCGCAGTGAAAGAGCCTGAGAGCGGCACAGTAGACTGGCGTTATTTGATGAAACCCGCCAAGGGGTATTTGGTGCCGTTATTAACGGGTTATCTGCGTATTTCTCCGCTGTATGAGCCGGGTGAGGTGAATAACACCCGCGATGCTGAAACACCCTTCTGTTTTGCCGAGGCGGTGTATGGCGTTGGAGAGTGGCGAGGGTTACATCATTTTCATGATCTATCCGCTTTACTGTGGCGCTACCATGTTACTGAGCAAGGCTATTATTGCTGCGGTTCACAAACGGCGACGTTGATTCAGCCAGATGAATCCGCAGATGAAATCGAAGAAATCATTTACTAATTATGGACGATAAGGAAATTTTTAATGGCGATTAAAACAGCATCCGTACTGGCTTTTGAACGTAAATTAGCAAACTCCGACGCATTAATGTTTGCCGGAAAATGGAGTGACGTTAGTAATGTAGCCACAACATGGCAACCACTCCATATTCAAGAAAAGGCGGTGCGTGGCACTATCTCCAATCGATTAAAGAACGCGATTGCCAGCGATCCAGCAAAGCTCGATGCCGAAATCCAAAAAGCTAACCTACAGCGCGTTGACGTTGCCGCTTTGCCAATGGATGCGGACACGCTGAAAGTGACGTTTACGCTGCGCGTGCTGGGTAACTTGTCTACGCCGTCGGTGTGTAACGATCAAGAGTATCAGGCAGCCTTGCAGGAGGTGATTGAGGGCTATATCGCCGAGCACGGTTTTACTGAACTGGCAGCGCGCTATGCCGAGAATCTGGCGAATGGTCGCTTCCTATGGCGCAATCGTATTGGGGCGGAAGCGATTGAAGTGCATGTTTCATCTGGCGAACAGCATTGGAAATTCGATGCGCAAAATTATAGCCTGCGCGAGTTTAGCCAGCCGAAAGGCGACTTGAAGGCGCTGGCACAGGTGATTGAAGCCGGGCTGCGCGGAGAAAGTTTTGCGCTGCTGACTGTGAATGCTTTTGTGCATTTAGGCGCAGGGCAGGAAATTTTCCCATCACAAGAATTGGTTCTCGATAGCAATAGCAAAAAAAGTAAGGTGTTGTACCAAGTCAGCGACGTTGCCGCCATGCATTCACAAAAAGTGGGTAACGCGCTACGTACTATCGATACCTGGCATCCAATGGTTGAATCTCTAGGCGCAATTGCCGTGGAGCCCTACGGCTCCGTAACCAGCCGTGGCGTTGCCTGTCGTCAGCCGAAAGAAAAAATGGATTTTTACACGCTGCTGGATAAGTGGGTAACCAAAGGTGAAAAGCCTGCGACGGAGCAACAACACTATGTCATGGCGGTTCTGATTCGCGGCGGCGTATTTGGCGAAAAAGAGTGATAAGGGGCTGATATGAATTTTTATCAGGATATCCGCGTGTTGGAAGACCCTGAGTTTAAAGAATCCATGCTGATGGCTGCGCTGTTTGCCAAGCTGCATCGTGCTCTAGGCGCGTACGGTGAAGGCGATATCGGCGTCAGCTTTCCGCGAGCGGAGAAAATCCTTGGAGATACTATCCGGTTGCACGGTTCGCAGCAGGCACTATCGGCGATAGCAGCTACGCCGTGGCTGAAAGGGCTGCGAGATTATACCCAGTGTAGCGACATTTTAGCGGTGCCAGAAAAAGTGGCCTACCGAACGGTTAGTCGCGTGCAGGTAAAAAGCAGCGCGGAGAGGCTACGGCGCAGATCGGTGAAAAAAGGTTGGCTCACCGAAGAACAGGCTCGCCTGCAAATTCTCGATGTCAACGAACAAAGAACCTCGTTGCCTTTTGTCGTGCTAAAAAGTTTGTCTACTGGGCAAATGTTCCATCTGTTTATTCGTCAGGGCGAACTGCAAACGCAGCCAACGGCGGGCAAATTTAGTAGCTATGGATTAAGCGCAACGGCAACGATACCGTGGTTTTAGCTTATCAAAAAGAGCACCGTAGGTGCTCTTTCTAATTATAGAGGTAATCTATTTTTTATTTTTAGACATATAAACGGTATCATCACCCCACATATGGTATATAGGGGGAATGAGTATTGAGTATATGTATTGTCGAGTTTCACCCCCTTAATATTACCCGAACCAATATAATAAAAAATAACATTTATAATTGCAAAAACACTCAGATGCCAAGACATGATTGTTTTAGAATTGTCACCTATTTGTTTCAGTAAGTTAAAGTTATTTGAAGACAAAATATTAGAAATGTTTAACACCACAAAAATACATAACAATGAACCAATTGTTGACATAATAAAACCAGATGGATAAGTAGACCATGCCATGGCGCTTTGTTTTATTAATCCATAGGATATCAATGTGGCGATGAAGACTATCAGTAGGACTGAAATTAATGGGTTATAAATAGACAAAGCTAGTTTTTTAAGTGAAAAACCTAGCAACATGAATGATGAACCATAAACAGACTGTGTGATTAAGTTGAGGATTTGTAGTTTTTCTTTATTATAAAATTCCGCACATTGATTAACAGCCAGAAACCCGATAAGCAGACCGACTAAAATTAATATTAAGTTTTGTTTTTCTAAGTGTATAGTTACTGTAATTAATACTCGCGTAATAAGTGAGGAAAAATAGTACGCTAACAGGAACCAGCAAACTAAAAATAACGGGTTGTTATTGAAGTTCATTGATAGTGGGTTTTGTGTAAATGGATTGCCGTAATACATTCCAGTGATTATATTAAGTAAAACACATATCAAGCCAGTTATTAAGTAAGTGGTGATCATGTATGGGACTATTTTGATGGATATTTTTTTTACAGCTTCGATTGAAATTGGCTCTTTTTTAAGAGTAATACCTCCGATAAAAAAGAACAAAGGCATATGGTATAAATAAGGCAGCATTACATTAAAGAAACCACTTGTATAATGTCCGATAACTACAACTATTATGCCTATGGCTTTCATGTAACTCACTGACAAGCTTTGTTCATGACCTAATGAATTAGGCTTTTGTTTTTTAGTAGGTGTCATATTCATTAGGCTACTCTTTTAGCAAGTTTATTTGAGTATTTTACTGCACCGGTGTCTATGAATTTTTCAAAATATATAGATGTAATAATAGTGAGTAGATAAACAATGAATGTTAATACTACTAGTCTAATTGATGTGGAGTAGAATTCATTTTTGAAATTAAGAGTAAAAATGAGAAATGGAACGTGAAGTATATAAACCGAGAATGAGATTTTCCCCATGAATTGAAAAATGCGATTGTTAAAAAATGATTTTATGGAATCTAGACTGAATAAACTTACAAAAAGAGTTATACATCCTAACTTTGTAAGGTACTGATATGTAGTGTTTTGATCTTTAAATATAGAAAGATATGAATACATGCCACCGATAGATACGCCGCTTCGTGGATATGGATAAGAAATTAGTACTAATGATATAGCTATTACAATAAGTGCAATGTATTTGTTATTTATCTTGCATGTGTATCCATCGTGAAGGAGGGAGTTTATAACCATGCCAAAGATGAATACACAATAATATGATTCTAAAGTGAATAAAAATAAAATAAAGTAAATGCCATGCTTATATCTATAACTGCCAAATAAAGCAAGTGTTGCAAATATTAAGAATGAACCATAAAGCTCATATGTAATTGTCCACATTGCACCATTTTCAAGTTTAGAACCACCAAATGGTACATATATGAATGATTGCATGAAGACGTCTATTATAGATAGATTATAGCCTGTGCCAAAAATTGAGTTTGATATTTTATATACTATGAACATCACTACCATTGCAAAGAAAATAGGTAGCATTAAACGAGGGTATCTTTTAATAGATGCTGATATTAATATATCATTTTTTTTATGCAGGTTAAATTTATTTGATAAAACAAAGCCACTAAGAATAAAGAAAATATAAACCGAAGGTATTCCACTATAAATTAGATTTAATGGAGACCATGCGATAACCCTCTGTACATCTCCTATTATTCCAGAGATATCGGTGTGTCTCAGAGCAGAGTTAAAAGCGCTGACACAATGGTCAAATACCACAATAAAACAACATAACCCACGTAATCCTTCAAGATGTGTAATTTTATTCATCGGTTCCAACTGATATATAAAGATAGCTCTTAGCGGTCTTGCTAGGAAGAAAAGCCCCAACTGCGAACAGATTGGGGCTTAACGTCAGTTAACCGTGAAGAAAACAGACCTTACTAGTGTAACACTTAAGAGGATTATGATCAGCTATTGATTACGTTGTGTCACTCATAAGTGAGGGTACTATCGTGTGGATAGAGGGCATTACCAGTGTGATTATACTGACTAATGGCGGTGACGAGAGCTGCTATACTTATTAAATAACCACATAAAGAATAAGGTGTCGTAGGTGCGGCGGTGCTTTGCACATGTTCACTGCCGTACAGGCAGCCAAAATTATCTTCTGCCCCATTTTCACTATACTTATTTCAGCGCTGCATCTTTGTGGCAGCATGCGAGCTAACTTTCGCTGAGTTAAGGAGCTAATTTGATTTGGTTTGAGCAAGGTCTTTATTTGCGGGTTGAGGAGTTGGAGAATGGGCCACGGCCTTTGCCGCTGCGTAGCGGGTTTAGTCGTGAAATAGCCTATCGGGCGCTAGGCGTGTTTAATCCCTCTGAATCATCGGATGCTTACTACATATTATCTAACGATCGGGATGAAATATGGTTTATCTGCAATCGACACCTACGAACGGTTGCGCTTTTACCTGATACCACCGACTTTAGGCGTCCGATTGTCTATTGAGTATGGGCGCGGGTGTTCCAACTGCTGTATTTGAATGAAAAACCATCGCCCTAGACGCCATCCTATTCCCGACGTATAAATATTCTCAGGCGTATAACGAATTAACCAACGTGTGAGGAGTTATTTGATGACAGCATTAGCCGTGGTTTTTCATAGTGGATACGGGCATACCGCCAAAGCCGCTGAGGCGGTAGCCGCGGGCGCGCAGCAGATCGACGGTGTGAGCGTTGAGGTGTTGGCCATCGACAGTGAAGGCAACTTGCCGGAAGGGGGATGGCATCTGTTAGCGCAGGCCGACGCGATTATTTTTGGTAGCCCGACCTACATGGGCGGGCCATCTTGGCAGTTTAAAAAATTTGCTGATGCCTCTTCCAAGCCTTGGTTTAGTCAAGAGTGGAAAGATAAAGTTTTTGCTGGGTTCACTAACTCGGCCAGCATGAACGGCGACAAACTCGGCACGCTCGATTATATGTTCCATCTCTCGCAGCAGCATGGTGGTGTGTGGGTCGGGATGGGAATGTTGCCGTCCAACACCAAAGCGGCAAACCGCAATGATGTGAACTATATTGCTGGTTTTTCTGGCTTGATGACGGTGTCGCCTTCCGATGCCTCGCCGGATGAAGCGCCGCTGCCGGGCGATTTAGAAACCGCACGCAAGTTTGGTGAGCGTGTAGCCCATGTTACCAAGCGATGGTCGAGTGTTTGACGCATAAGTAAATATTACTTAAATCTGAAATATATCGGCACACTCAGCCCGCAGCAAAAACACGGTTCTGTGGTAGGCTTATTAGGAGAACTGTCTGGTTGTTTTATCCATTCAGATAATATTGTTATTCCTAGCTTAAGGTGATCTTCATGGATCGATATCCTCGTGATAATGGCTCGATCGTAGAGCGCGCAAATTCGGGCCTACAGGCGTATATGGCGCAAGTGTATGGCTGGATGACCTGTGGGTTATTACTGACGTCTATCGTGGCGTGGTATGCCGCACATACGCCAGCCGTGCTGAATTTTATTTTCTCCAGCAAAATTACCTTTTTCGGTTTAATCATTGTGCAGTTGGGCTTGGTGTTTGTGCTGTCGGGTATGGTGCAGAAACTGAGCGCCGCCGCCGCAACATCGCTGTTTATGCTCTATTCGGCACTCACCGGATTAACGCTGGCCAGTATTTTTATCGTTTATACCTATTCGTCTATCGCGAGCACGTTCGTGGTAACGGCTGGTATGTTCGGGGCCATGAGCCTTTACGGTTACACCACCAAGCGTGATCTAAGCGGCATTGGCTCAATGATGTTTATGGGGCTGATCGGTATCATTCTGGCGTCGTTGGTAAATATCTGGCTGAAAAGCCCAGCGCTGACGTGGGTGATTACCTATGCGGGCGTGATTATCTTTGTTGGTTTGACGGCGTATGACACTCAGAAGCTGAAAGCTATGGGTGAGCAACTGAACCCTGAAGATAAAGATAACTTCCGTAAATACTCGATTTTGGGCGCGTTAACGCTGTATCTGGACTTCATTAACCTGTTCTTGATGCTGCTGCGTATTTTCGGCAACCGCCGCTAATCGCTGATTTGCTCGACTGATTATTCAGTACATAAAGCCCCCTGAGCCTTTATCCGCTCAGGGGGCTTTTTCATATCAATCAGCGTTAGTCGAAACGATGCTCGCCGCGTGCTAACGCCGCACGGTCAAACTCCCGCATAATTTTTCCATCCTCCATCAGCGCCGCGCGTTGAGACATATGGGCAATCACGTCGGCGTCGTGGCTGACGAGTAGGTAGGTCATGGAATGCAGCCGCTTTAGCAGGTTAAGCAGGTTAAGGATTTCAGCCTGAACCGACATATCGAGCGCAGAAGTGGGCTCATCGAGCAGTAAGATTTTAGGCCGCAGCAGCAGGGCGCGGGCAATGGCGACGCGTTGGCGTTGCCCTCCCGAAATTTGGTGAGGAAAGCGCTGCGCCGCATCGGCGGGAAGTCCTACCTGTTGCAGTGCTTCAGCCACCCGCTGTTCTACGTTAGGTTCGCGATGAATCTGCAGCGGTTCTGCCAAAGAACGATATAGGCGATGCTGAGGATGCAGCGAGGCATAGGGATCTTGAAATACCATCTGCACATTGCGGCGGATTTCGCCGCTGAGCCGTTTTTGTGGGCGCAGAGGCGAGCCTAATAAATCAATCTGTCCCTGCCATTCACGCTGCAAACCGGCGATGACGCGCAAAATAGTTGATTTCCCACAGCCGGATGCACCGATCAGGCTAAAGGTTTCCCCTTCATTGACCTGGAAATGTGCCGACTTCACCACGTGTTTGCGCTGTCGTCCGTCAGAAAAACTGACGTGTAAATCTTGAATATTAATCAGCGTCACGAGGTGCTCCTTCAAAAGTGCGTGAGCGATCCAGAACCGGCAGCAGGGAACCGTAGGTTTGGGCATTTGGCCGGCAGGTCCAGAGCGTTCGGGTGTAAGGATGTGTGGCCTGCGGTAGCTCAGCCGCCCGCAGTTCATCAACGCACTGGCCTTGATACATCACCATCACGCGGTCGCAGTGTTCGGCCACCAACGGCAGATCGTGGCTAATTAGCAATAGCCCCATCTGGCGTTGTTCGCACTGTTCCACCAAAAGAGAAAGAATTTGATGGCGCAGCCGAGCATCCAGCGCAGAGGTGGGCTCATCAGCAATCAGCACCTTGGGATTGTTGATCAGCGCTATGGCGATCATAGCGCGCTGCCCCAGCCCGCCAGATAGCTCGCCCGGATAGCGTTTTAGGCTATGAGCGGGCAGCCCGACCGACTCAGCGGTGTGCAACACCAACTCATCGCGCTGACGGCGCGACAGACGCTGGTGCAGCGTAAGCGCCTCTTCAATTTGGCGGTAAATGGTATGCACCGGATTGAGCGCGTAGCGAGGATCTTGCAGCACCATGGCGATGCTGTTACCGCGCAGTGCAGACCATTGTTTAGGTTTCAAAGCCAGTAAATTTTGCTGTTCAAAACGTAGCGTGGTGGCCCTGACTTTGCCCGGCTGACGAATTAGCCCCATCAGCGCACGTGCGGTCATTGATTTGCCGGAACCGGATTCGCCCACTAAAGCTAACCGTTCATGGCCCAAGGAAAAATTTAGCTGGTTGACGACGCACGCCTGACCAAAATGAACCGATAAATCCACGGCTTCAATCAGCGAATGGTTCTGTGAAATATCAGTCATGATCGGACTCCAAAATATCACGCAGGCCATCGCCCAGCAGATTGAACGCTAAGCTGCTGAGCAGAATGGCCGCGCCGGGAATGGCGGCAATCCACCACTGATCGAATATCACCTGCATGCCGTCGGCGATCATCGCGCCCCATTCAGCCATCGGTGGGCGAGCGCCTAATCCTAAGAAACCCAAGCCTGCGGCCGCAAGGATAATACCCGCTAAATCCAGCGCTAAGCGCACGATGGCGGAAGGCAAGCAGAGTGGCAAAATATGTCCCCACATCAGCCTGAAACCACGAATGCCCAGCATTTCTGCTGCGCTGAGATAATCGCTGTTCCTCAGTTTTTGAATTTCAGTTCGAGCCTGACGGGCATAGGCGGGCCACGTAGTGAGCGCCAGCGCCAGCGCGCCATTGATAAGCCCTGGGCCAAGCATCGCGACAAAGGCAAAGGCTAGAATTAAGCGCGGCATCGACATAACAACATCGGTAAATCGCATCAGCACGCGCTCAGTCCAACCGCCGTAATAGCCGGATAAAATACCGATCAGCAGGCCGAGAGGGAGGGTAATTGCGGTCACTAACAGCACCATACCTAACATCGGGCGGGTGCCATACAGCAGCCGAGCCAACATATCTCGCCCATAGGCATCGGTGCCGAGCCAATGTCCCGGTTCGGGCGGTAGCAAACGCGCCGCTGCGTTTTGCCAATTGGGATCTTGCCCCGCTAACCACGGTGCAAAAAGGGCGCAGAGTATCAGCAGCAGGATAATCACCAATCCACAGCTGGCCGCTGGTGAGCGGAGAATTTTGCGTAATAAATTCATTAGTGCACCCTCGGATCGGTGAGACGTACCAATAGATCCGTCAGGTTATTAATCAACACAAAACACACGCCAATGACCAATGTGCCACCCATCACCGCCGTGGTGTCACCGGCAAAGAGGGCGGTTGTGAGATAACGCCCAATGCCCGGCCAGGAAAATACGGTTTCAGTCAGAACTGCGCCTTCCAGCATGCCGGTATAGGCCAGCGCAATCACAGTGAATAACGTACCGCGAATATTGGGCAGCACGTGGCGTATCAGAATAGTGGTTTCGTTTGCCCCTTTGGCGCGTGCAAGTGTGACGTATTCTTTTTTCATTTCGCCTAGACACGCCGAACGGGTTAGCCGAGTGATACTGGCCATCGAAAAGTAGGCCAATAGCAAAACCGGTAGCGTCAGGTGATTAATGGCGTTGAGAAACGCGCCGCTGTCGCCGGAGAGTAAGGTATCGATAAGCACAAAGCCGGTTTTGGCTTCAACGCTGTATTGATAAATATCGTCCAGCCTTCCCGGTCCTGCGCTCCACTGTAAACGTGCATAGAACAGCAACAGCATCAGTAGACCAAGCCAGAAGATAGGCACCGAATTACCAAGCAGGGTGAACGTGCGGATGGTCAGATCCCACGCCGTTCCCGTATAACGTGCGCACAGCACGCCCAGCAGAACGCCGAGGGTGGCGCCGATAATGAGCGCCAGCGTCGCTAGCTCCAGCGTGGCAGGAAATACCGTGAGTAAATCTTGTAGCACCGGTTGGCCGGTTGCGCTGGCGGTGCCCAGATCGCCATGCCCAAGCTGAATCAGATAGTGCCAGAACTGCACCGGCAGCGGCTGATCTAGCCCTAACTGATGACGAACCTGATTGTAGGTGGAGACGCTGGCATGATCGCCAACGATTTGTAATACGCGATCGACGGGAGAGAGCGCGGAAAGCAAAAACGTAATCAGCAGCAGCCCGAAAAGCGTTAATGCGAGCGTAAGCAGACCCTGCAACAGGGTCTGTAAATGACGCCGGAAATTATTCTCCGGCGTGAAGTCAGCAGCCATAGTTTCTCCGCTTGCTGTGGATAAAAAGCGGACGAATTACTTGGTGACGCGATCGTAATAAACCATATCGGCGTTCAGCCCTTGCTGATAGCCTTTCACGTTGTCGCGTAGCACAACCTGAGTTTTGGCCTGATCGATAAACACATACGGCGAGCTACGCTGTAGCTCTTGCTGCATTTTGGTATACATATCCAAACGTTTAGCGCTGTCGGCTTCGGCTACGGCGGCAAGCGTTTGCTGGCTTAGCTCAGGGATTTTCCAGCCGTTTAGCCACGCGACGGTGCTGCCTTTGTTATCGTTGTAGGCAAAAGCGCTGGCGTTGGAATGCGCATCGAAATAGTCCGGCAGCCACATGCGGATCGCGGCCTGATGCTGACGCGCACGCACGCGTGCATAAACCTGACTGCCTGCCGCAGGCAGCAGATCCACTTTCACGCCGCCTTGCGCGAAGCTGGCTTGAATGGATTGAGCCACGGTGATAAACGGCGCTTTGTTTTCAACATCCAGCGTAAAGGCGGCATTTTTGATCCCGGCTTTCTCGAGAATGGCTTTCGCTTTAGCAGGATCGAAGCTAAACGGATTATTCTCCAGCGCGCCGTTAAAACCGACCGGCAGGAAACTCTGATGCACAAAATATTGGCCCTTGAGTAAGTCCTGCGTGATGCCTTTGTAATCGACCAGATAGCGCGCCGCTTCCCACAGCGCAGGATTTGCCAGTAACGGATTCGCGGTATTGCCGGTGTTGAACGCCAAATAGTTTTGCTCGGCCGAAGGAATGCTCATCACGTTAATACCGGCTTGATTCTGCAACGCCGAGGTTTGGTCTGCGCCCAGCCCACGGGCAATATCGGCGTCACCCTGCTGGATCAGCAAACGGCGAGACGCCGGATCGGGCACGTTTTTAATAATGATATTGGCGATTTTAGGCGCGTCGTTTGATAGCGGATTGGCATCCAAAACGATGGCCTGATGCGGTTGATAAACGCGCATTTTGAACGGCCCACTGCCCGCTGAGTGCATTTTGAGCCACTCATTACCAAAGTCGCCTTTTTTGCTATTAGGCGTGACGGTTTTTTCATCAACGATGGAGGCAATCGGCGTCGAGAGAATGTTCAGCGCCACGTCAGGGCTTACGTTGGCGGTCCACGTGAGCTGTAGCGTATGGTCGTCAATTTTCTTCAGATGACTGGCGACGTTATCCGCTTCCCACCCTAATACGTTCAAAATGAAAGCTGGCGATTTATTGAGGGTTACGGCGCGGGTATAGGAAAAGATAACGTCTTCAGGGCGCACCGGATTACCGGAAGAGAACTTGGCATTGGGACGCAGCTTAACGGTGAGCGTTTTATTGGCTGCGTCGCCTTGCCAGCTCTCGGCAAGTACGGCATCAATCTTGGCTGGATTATCGCGGTTGGCTTGGATCAGGCGTTGGTAAAGACTCGGCACCGTTTGAATGCTGGAAAGTTCGTTGCTTTCTGCGGGATCAAGGCTGGCAATATCATCCAGAGTTTGCACCACGACCAGCGTTTTCGGTGGCGTCGCCGCCCATGCGTTGGCGCTTAACGTTCCGGCGGAAAGCGAGGCGAAAATCAGCACAGGTAATAGTTTGGCTTTCATTGTTATTGTGTTTTGCATCGTTGAACAGCTCCGTGATAAGGCTCGATTCGTACTACTTGGCAATATAAATAGCTGACACCACACTAAAAAAGCGCAGCTAAGCATGCAAAGTCCCAAAAGGAGTTTGCTAGAACCAAATAATCTATGATCAGTCGCTGATTATTTATAAATCGGCTGCCAGCACACGTCTGAGCCAAACCGAGTCCTTATCACATAAAAAGCTGGCTACATCATACAATTGATTATGCGCGGTTTGAAATAAACATGCAGAAATGTGGGAGCAAGAACAGATTCTTGTGTGAATTATCAGTGTGATAGGGGAAGGGATTGCAGGTAAAAAATCGCGGTGGAGGCGATTAAAGCTCCACCTCGATGTCTCCGTCTGGATGGCAGCAACAAGGTAAAATTTCACCTTCGTTGATGAAGGCCAGCGGCTGTTGGCGATACACCACGCGGCCCTTGGTCATTTTGCAACGGCATGAGCCACAATAGCCTGAGCGGCATTGATATTCCACCTGCACATTATGATGCTCAAGGGCTTCAAGCAGAGAGGCTTTGCCATGTGTGAACGCAAGCTTAGCGCCAGAAAGGGCGAGTGTGATGGTGGGCGTAAGTGGCTCAGCGCTGGCATTTTCAGCCTCGATGCTAGCGGCGTCGTCTGCCGCCAGCGTCGAGTCTTGGTAGAGTGAAAAGCTCAAGGGATTACAGCTCGAAGTCGCTCAGGTCATCAGCGTTGACTTCGGAGTCAATCTGACCAACCAGATAAGAGCTCACTTCCACTTCTTGCGGTGCCACTTGAACGTTATCAGACACTAACCAAGCATTGATCCAAGGAATTGGGTTAGAGCGCGTTTGGAACGGCAGCCCCAAGCCAACGGCCTGCATGCGGATATTGGTGATGTATTCAACGTACTGGCACAGGATATCTTTGTTCAAGCCAA
>Ga0308165_1000767_pt1 | contig 51561 bp, 47 predicted proteins | sample PhyWR2_FD_201032 | JGI IMG/M metagenome (GOLD analysis project Ga0308165, IMG submission 201032) | Phyllosphere microbial communities from UC Gill Tract Community Farm, Albany, California, United States - DLSLW.R2 | ecosystem: Host-associated > Plants > Phyllosphere > Unclassified | place: USA... | reverse complement strand
GCGGCTTTCGCGGGTCGCCGCTCCATTGGATGTTCTCTTTGACTTCCGGACGGAACCACATCACGCCATTGTCGACAGGTTTGGGCAGGCTCATGGCAAGCACACCGCTGGCCACTTGCTGATACTGCGCGGCGGGTGGGTAGACACTGGCCAGGTGATGACTGGCGAACACCGGTTTGCCACTCTCCTGCAACCATTTGTGCAACGCGCGGATTTCGTCGGGCTCCGGGCAACTGCCGTACCGGTGCAGTTGCTTGTCCTCGATGATGGCGATGCCACACGCCCGGGCCAGCGCCATCAGTACTTGGGGTTGTTGGGCCAGGCCGTCGAAGACATTCTGTGGTGAGTCGATCATTGCCTGATTGAGCAGCGCCAGCGACTCGAGCTTCTCATCACGCTGGCGGCTCAGTTCCAGCGCCTCCATCGCGTTGATCTGCAGCGACAGCACCTGGCCGATGGTCTGGCAGGCCGTGCGCAACTCATGCGGGACATGCAACGGCTGGCGGTTGCCACAGCTGATCAGGCCCCACAGTTGGTCTCCGCGCATCAGGGAAATGCTCATCGATGAAAGCACCCCCATGTTCTTCATGTACTGGCAGTGAATGGGCGAGACGCTGCGCAGGGTCGCGAAACTGAGGTCCAGCGGGGTCTGGGTGTCGGGTCGCAGCTTCGGCACCAGCGGCACCGGCTGGTAATCGGCGTTGGGGATGATCCGCAACCAGTTGGTGCGATACAGCTCACGGGCCTGTTCGGGGATGTCCGACGCCGGGAAGAACAGGCCGTTGAACACTTCCATAGACGGGTCGGAAGCCTCGGCGATGACCTGGCCGTGGCCTTCCTCTTCGAATCGGTAGATCAGTACCCGGTCGTAACCGGTCATGGCCTGTATTTCCTTGACGCTCACGTCGTACAACTGTTGCAGCGTGGTCGCCGCTTGCAGGCGCTGGAGCATCCGCCCCAGATTCGTCTGGTTGCCGGCGACATTGCGCGGCTGGAAATTCTCGACATGAATCTCCAGTTCCAGGATCAGCACCCCTTCATGGCGATGCAGCAAGCCTTCGAACGCCGTGCCGTTGATTTTGAAGCGCAGGGGTGGGACGTCGAAGAGCGTAGGTTGCTGCAACGCTTCGCGTACGGCTTTGGCGTGTGCGTCACCGATGAGGCTTTGCAGCGGGCGCCCGATCAGCGTCTGCGGCTCTCGCGCCAATAATGTGTCGACGTTGGCACTGACCTGGATGATCTCCAGTTCAGGCTCGGTCAGGGTCAGCAGCAAGCCGTGGGGCTGGATGGCCCCGGGAAAACGGATAGGTTCGTCGGCGCAGTTGGCCAGGAGTTCTTCAAACGCGTCTTTGTCTTGTGGTGTCATACCAGAACCTCCTGGCTTTGCAGCCAACGTTCGAAACAACTGAAAGTCGTGTGTGCTGCGGCGACGACTGCCTTGCGCTCGTCGGCGTCCATTGGGCGGCTGCCCAGGTAATCGATGAAATCGCGCCAGCGGCGGCCGGTCGAGGCGCCATAGACATCCAGGAATGCGGCACCGTTTTCTGCGCCCAGGTCCAACCGTGAGGCGATTTCCCGACGCAGGATCTGCCCGCCGAGCGTTGCGCCTTCCAACACGTAGAGGACACCCAGACACGCTGCGGCGCTATCGATCACCGGCAAGTCTCGGCAGGCGGGCAGATCTTCCAGTGCTTGCTCGGACAGGCCCATGGCTTGCAGGTCGCGGCCCAAGGTCATGGCTTTGAGTCGCATGCGCAAGTCAAAATCTTCCGGCATGTACGCGCTCAACTGCAATGCGGTTTCCAGCGGTCGATAAAAACCGTAATAGGCCTGCATCAGGCGTTGGAAAGCCTGGACATCAAGGGTGTCGGAGAAAAACGGCAGACGTTTCTCCAGGGCGATATGCAGCACGGCGGTGCCGGTGCGCAGATCCTGAAGCACGGGTGGGACCTCACGGGTCTTGGGTTGCATGGTCATAAACTCTAATCCGACCTCGTTATGGCCATGACTGAAAAAATTCCGGTGTGCATACTACAGTTCTTGGGCAGAACTGGTTTGAGGGTTTTTTGTAATTGCGATGGCTGGTCCATGGTTAACTGACCGCCATTTTCTGGGAGGGTTCGCGCGATGGATACTGCATTCAAACACCCACTGTTTCTTGTAGGGCTGCCTCTGCTTGCCATCGGCATCAGTACGGAGAACACCGGTTTCTGGTTGCCCGGACTGGTGTTCATGGTCATCGGCTGGTCGCAGCGGTCGAAGAAATAACGCAGGAAAGCGTTCGATGGAAGCGCAAAGCAAAATTCTGGTGTTCTTGAGGCGCCACCGATACGTGGTTCTGACATTGATGATCGTCGCGACTCTGGTCAACGCGTTCGCCCGTTTCACCGGGGATTGGGAGCGCTTCTGGACCGTCCTGATGCTGCAGGCACTGTTCGGGCAGGCAGTGTTCAACTACCTGCGTGGGGGCACGGTGCAGTTCGCGACGGGTGGTGGGCTGTCAAAGGACGCCAACCCAATGGGCCGTGCCGCCCTGGCAACCTTCGCGCTGGCGGTTTATCTGGTGGCGTTCGCCTACGAGGGACAGCCGCGCGAGCCGTCCATTCATGATAAACGGCCAGGTGACTGGACGATGCCGACGCGGGAAGAGAACCGACCGTGAAGTACGCCAGCGAAGGGCAACCGCCTCAAATGCCGGAGGATGCGCCTTCGCTGATCATTGTTTTCAAGGCCCGCGCGATATCAAGGCGCGATTGATCGGTAATCCGCCCGGGATGCTGATCGAACATGTGCGGTGCCCCTGGATAGACATGCAATTCAATGGGCACGCCGGAGCGGGACAATCGGGTGGCGAAGGCCACGCCTTCTTCCAGGAACAAGTCCAGCGCGCCCACCGACAGGAATGTACGGGGCAGGTTGGCCAGGTTCGTCTGAAGCGCCGGTGAATACAAGCCCGCACTCGCTTGGCTCAGGGGGTGATCTGGGCGCAGGCAACTCCAGCAGAATTGGTTGGGGTGCGCGGACCAGCCAATGACGCCGGTGGTGCAATTGGTGTGCGGTGAACTTTCGGTGCCCGTGCGATGGTCAAGCATGGGATAAATCAGAACCTGACCGGCGAGTACATACTGCTCCCTGTCTCGAACCAGCATCGCCAGGGCGGCCGCCAGTCCTCCGCCCGCGCTGTGACCCATGATCACCAGGCGCTTTGCATCCACACCGAGCGATTGTTGGTTGGAATGCAGCCACGCCAGCGCCGAGTAACAATCATCCAAGGGAGCAGGGAAGGGGAATTCAGGTGCCAGCCGGTAGTCCACCGCGACGATAATTGCCTGTACCTGCTCAGCCAGATCCGCCAGATAATCATCGGCCATCTCCGGTCGGCCCAGGACGAACCCTCCGCCGTGCAGGTAGACGATTGCAGGAAGCTTGCTTTCAGGCGAGCTGCTTGGTCGGTACAGGCAGAGGCGCAATTTCTGACCATCGCAGCCCGGTATCCATCGCTGCTCGCAACGAAGCTCGTTCGCAGGCTTGAAGCCGGCATGCACACGATTACGGATGTCTGCCAGGGTATCCAGGGACCAGGTTTGTGTACCGGGCATCAGGAAACCTTGAAAGTCAGGGTCCAGCAGCTCTTCGGGTTTCATATCCGGCCTTTTTGCAGCGTCGGGCGCCTTTGTGAAGGCGCCGCTCGGGGTAGGTTTACAGCCAGGCCTTGATCTGTGCGCAGACGGCCGTTGTGGAAATGCCATAACGGTCATGCAACGTCGGCAGGGCCCCGGCATCCAGAAATGCATCGGGCAAGGCGATTTGCCGGAAGGTCGGGGTCACGCCGTTGCGCAACAACACACCGGCGACGGCCTCTCCCAATCCGCCAATCACCGAGCTGTTTTCCGCCGTCACCACGAGGCGACCCGATTTTCGAGCCTCGGCCAGAATGGCCTGCTCGTCCAGTGGCTTGATGGTCGGTACATGCAGGACCGCCACATCAATGCCATCGGCTTGCAAGTGTTTAGCGGCTTCGAGCGAGCGCATCGTCATTAAACCCGTGGAGATAATCAGCACATCATTGCCGGTGCGCAGAGTCTTGGCCTTGCCGATCTCGAACGTGTAACCGTACTCGTCTAGCACCAGGGGAACGTTACCGCGCAGCAGGCGCATGTACACCGGGCCTTGGTGAGCCGCGATAGCCGGCACAGCCTGTTCGATTTCCAGCGCATCACAGGGGTCGACGATCATCAGGTTAGGCATGGCGCGGAATATCGCCAGGTCATCCGTGGCCTGGTGGCTTGGGCCATATCCTGTGGTGAGGCCCGGCAGACCGCACACGATCTTGACGTTCAGGTTTTCCTCGGCAATTGCCATGCAGATAAAGTCATAGGCACGCCGGGAGGCGAACACGGCGTAGGTAGTGGCGAAAGGAACAAACCCTTCGCGGGCCATGCCTGCGGCCGCGCTCATCAGCAATTGCTCGGCCATGCCCATCTGGTAGAACCTGTCTGGGTGCGCTTTGGCGAAAATATGCAGGTCGGTGTACTTGGACAGGTCGGCGGACAGTCCGACAATGTCCGGGCGCTGCTCTGCCAGCGAAGCCAGGGCGTGGCCGAAGGGGGCTGAGCGGGTGGCCTGGCCCTCGGATGCGATGGAGGCGATCATTGCCGAAGTTGTCAGACGCTTTTTGCTCGGCACAGCGGCTGAAGTCGCAGGGGTGGCGTTGCTCATTGTTCTTTTCCTTCTTCAAGATTGTTCAGTGCCAGCTCCCATTCATGTTCTTCCACACGGATAAAATGGTTTTTCTCTCGTGCTTCCAGAAACGGCACACCTTTACCCATCTTGGTATCGCAGATGATGACGCGCGGCTGTGCGCCCGAATGGTTGCGGGCGGCATCGAAGGCGGCAACCAACGCTTCGAGGTCGTTGCCATCAACGCGCTGGGTGAACCAGCCAAAGGCTTGCCAGCGATCGACGATGGGCTCGAATGACAGGATTTCGCTGGAATAGCCATCGGCCTGCTGATTGTTGACGTCGACGATGGCGATCAGATTGTCCAGTTTCCAATGCGATGCCGACATCACCGCTTCCCAGGTGGAACCCTCATTCAGTTCTCCGTCCGAGAGCAGGTTGTAAACGAAGGAAGATGAGGCCTTGCGTTTGAGGCCCAAGCAAGCACCCACCGCAATGCCCAGTCCCTGGCCGAGGGAGCCACCGGTGATTTCCATCCCAGGGGTGTAAGCGGCCATGCCCGACATCGGCAGCCGGCTGTCATCCGAACCGTAGGTTTCAAGTTCATCGAGTGGAATGATCCGGGCTTCGATCAAGGCGGCGTACAAAGCAATGGCGTAGTGGCCGATCGAGAGGTAGAAGCGATCTCGTTCCTCCCACTGTGGATCTTGCGGCCGGTGGTTCATGGCGTGGAAATACGACACTGCCAACAGGTCGGCAGCGCCGAGCGCCTGTCCGACGTAGCCCTGGCCTTGAACTTGCCCCATGCGTAGCGCATGGTGGCGAATGTTGTGGGCGCGTTCGGCCAGTGTCACGGGTGATTGCGGTGCAGAGGTAGGGTTCATGGTAAAGCTCCGAGAAATCAACGATTGACCAGGGTTGCTGGGATGCGCAGGACCAGCGTGGCACCGCCCAGCAGCACGCCGGTAATCAGGTACATGCCGATGGCGCTGGAGCCGGTCTGTGTGGTGACCCAGCCGATCAGATAGGGCGAGCAGAACCCGGCGAGGTTGGCGAAGCTGTTGACGGCCGCGATGCCGGCGGCGGCCGATACGCCACCGAGCAAGGTGGTGGGCAGCATCCAGAACAGAGAGGTGGCGGACAGGATCCCCGAGGCCGCCAGGCACAGGCTGAGGATGGAAAGCGTCACATTGCCACCCACCAGGGCTGCCAGGCTCAGGCCGATGGCTCCCGCAATCATGGGCACGATGAGATGCCAGCGGCGTTCGCGATGTTTGTCACCGCTGCGCCCGACCAGCAGCATCGCCGCGATCGCGCAAAGGTAAGGCAGGCTGGTCAGGAATCCGATGTGCAGCGGATCGGAGACACCGGCATTACGCACCAGCGTCGGGAGCCAGAAAGTGATTGCGTACTGACCCATCACGACGCAGAAGTAGATGGCGGCGAGCAGCCACAGGCGCCTGTCCCGGATGAATTCGCCGACCGAGGCGTGCGTGACTTTCTGCTGGTTGTCTTCAGCGAGCTCGCGGGTGACCAGCGCTTTCTCTTCGTCGTTGAGCCAGTCTGCCTGATGCACCCCATCTTTGAGGTAGCTCAGCACCAGCAGCCCGACGATGACCGTTGGCACGGCCTCGATGACGAACATCCATTGCCACCCGGCCCATCCATGGACGCCGGCGAAATGGTTCATGATCCAGCCCGATAGCGGGCCACCGACCATGCCGGACAGCGGAATGGCGATGAACCACAGCACGGTCATGCGCGCCCGGCGATAGGACGGGAACCAGTAGGTGAGATAAAGCAGCAGACCTGGGGCAAGCCCCGCTTCGGCGATACCCAGCAAAAAGCGCAGGGCATAGAACTGCCACGCGGTTTCCACGAAGGCGAACAGGGCGGAAATGATGCCCCAAGTGATCATGATGCGGGCAATCCACACCCGTGCGCCGACTTTGTGAAGGATGATGTTGCTGGGCACTTCGCAAAGGAAATAACCGATGAAGAACATGCCCGCGCCCAGTCCATAGACGGCTTCGCTGAGCGCCAGGTCGTTCATCATTTGCAACTTGGCAAAACCGACGTTGACGCGATCCAGATAGGCGCACAGGTAGCACAACATCAGGAAGGGCATGAGGCGCCAGGCCGTTTTACGGTAGGCGTTGGAACGCACGGTCGAAACCGCTTCGAGCGACAGGGTTGTCATGATGGTCCGATCTCTTGTTTTTATTGACCGCCAGGCCATTGGCCCGGCTGCATCATCGATCCAGAACCGCACGGGCCATGCAGGCCCGCCCAGAGTGACTCAGTGAATCAGCATTCCGCCGTTCACATCCAGGGTGATACCGGTCAGGTATGAGGATAGGTCGCTGGCCAGGAAGAGCGCGGCGTTGGCGACGTCCTGTGCTTCACCCAGGCGGCCGAGCGGAATGCCGTCGATGATCGCGTGGCGGCGCTCGTCCTGCATCAGCCCACCAGTGATGTCGGTATGAATCAGGCCCGGGGCAATGGAGTTGACACGAACCTTGTCCGGCCCGAGTTCCCGCGCCATGGCCTTGGCCAGCCCCAGAACACCCGCCTTGGCAGCGCTGTAGTGCGGTCCGCCGAAAATGCCGCCACCGCGTTGTGCCGACACCGAAGACATGCACACGATGCTGCCGCCCCCCTGTTGGCGCATTGTGGGAATCACTGCTTGCGACATGAGCAGGGTGCCGCGCAGGCTGACGTCCAGCACCTTGTCGTAATCCGAAGGGCGAATGTCCAGCGTCTTGAGGGGCTGGGTGATCCCGGCGTTGTTGACCAGAATGTCGATGCGCCCGAAATGCTCGATGATTCTGGCGACGGCGTGCTGGACCTGGGTCTCGTCGGCCACGTTGGCCGCCAGGCCGAGATGGCCTTCGCCGAGCGATGCGGCAGCATCTCGCGCAGCCGATTCGTCCAGGTCGAGGATGACGACACGAGCGCCGTGTTGCGCGAAAGTGGTCGCGGTTGCGCGGCCAATCCCTCGTGCGGAGGCTGCACCGGTGATGATTGCGACTTTGCCTTGGACAAGCATGGGAGAGCACCTCTGAGTTGTTTTTATGAGGTCGGTTCATTTGGAGCCGATGACCCAGCTTGGTCTTGCGCGATGCCTGGAGCAATAAGGCAAATATCACTCGGTGCTGAAAAAAATTCAGCACTCGCCAGCCTGGCTTTGCAATGATTGAATGTACCCATCCCCGGTTTCCGCCGCCTGTAAAGAAGTGAGGATGATCATGCCAACCTCCGGCGATACGCCTGCGGTGTTGCCACCGCTGAAAGCCATTCAGGCCTTTGAGCAAACAGCGCGCTTCGGTAACGTTGCCAGAGCGGCAGAAGTGCTTGACCTGACGCCTTCTGCGGTCAGCCATCAACTGGCCAAACTGGAAGCCATGATTGGCCGCCAATTGTTCCTGCGCACCGCCCGGGGAGTCACGCTGACGCCAGTCGGCGAGCAATACCTCAAGGAAATCTCGGGAATCCTGCACAGCCTGGCGGTGGCGACCGAGCGCGCCACCAGTGATGTCAGCCTGGATTGCCTGCGGTTGCATTCTTCACCCAGTTTTGGCCTGTTATGGCTGATGCCGCGGCTGGAGCAGTTTCGGCAGAGCAATCCGGACATCCAGCTGAATCTGTCCTGCTCCTACGAGTCGCTGCACTTCAGTCGCGACAAGATCGATGTCGATATTCGCCATGGCATGCCCAACTGGCCGAGCTACGAAGTGCGCACCATCGGCAACGAAACCATTTCTGTCATGGCCTCCCCAAAACTCCTTGAAAAACACCCCGTCGGCAGTGCCGCCGATTTGCTGGACAGCCAGTTGATCCTGTCGGAGGCGACGTTGATCAAATGGCCGCAACTGTTTGCCCAGCATGGGCTGTCACGTCCCGAGAAACCCTACACGCTGAGCTTCGACCGGTCTTACATGACGCTGGAGGCAGCCAGTCATGGGCTCGGTTTCGCGTTGGAAAGTACCTTGCTGGCCCGCGAATATCTGGCAAGGGGTGACCTGGTGGAGGTCGCGCCTTCGCTGAGTGCGCCCATCACTGCGCATCATCTGGTGTTTCCGCGCGCGCACTCCAGCTTCCCCCGCGTGCGCAGATTTCTCGACTGGATGCAGCAGGAGTTGGGGCACGACTTCGATTATTGAGCAGCGCGTCCCTGTCTCACGAGTCCGGCCGCTAGGCGGACCATTCGACCGTGTTGCGCAGCCGCTGTGCATCCTTGCCCGGCGGCAGTCCAAACATGCGCACATAGTCGCGGCTGAACTGCGAGGGGCTGTCGTAGCCCACGCGATAGCCGGCGCCGGCGGCATCGAACGCCTGCGCCACCATCAGGCGCCGGGCTTCCTGCAGGCGTAATTGACTGCGAAATTCCAGTGGGGTCATGGCGGTGACGGCCTTGAAGTGAGCGTGGAACGTCGAGCGGCTCATGCCTGCAACGTCGGCCATTTCTTCGATCCGGCAAGCTTCGTGGTAGTGGTTGCGTATCCACGCGATGGCACGGGCGATCTGGTTCAAGCGGCTATCTCCCCTGGCCATCTGCCGGACGATTCCGTTGGCGTTGCCGGTGAGCAGGCGATACAGCATCTCGCGAATGACCAGAGGCGCCAGCTCTTCGATGTCGGTGGGGGTATCCAGGAGCCTGGCGAGTCGGACGGCGGCGTCCAGCATCGGCGCGGTGGTCGTGTTGAGCTCGATGCCCGATGTCGGCAGGTCGGTCGTGTCATCCGGTGCGCGGTGGCGCAGGGCGAGCTCGCTCAATACGCTCATGTCCAGATCCAGCACCAGGCACAGGTAAGGCGCCTGCTCGCTGGCCTCGATGACCGAGCCCATGACGGGAATGTCCACGGACGCCACCAGGTGCGTGGCAGCGTCGTAGACATACGACGCACTGCCCGCCACCACATGTTTGCGACCCTGGGCAATCAGGCACAGCGTCGGTTCGTAGACCACAGGCATCGGGATGGTGGGTTTGCTGGAGCGAACAAGACTGACCCCGGGGATCGGGGTGTCATGAATACCGTCAGTGGGCGCATGGCGACTGATGAGGTCGATCAGGCTTTGCAAAGACTCCATGGGAACTCCGTTAAACGCCGGCTCGGATAATCGTGCAAGAAGGAAGGACGATTCATCTACAAGCGTGCGGGCCTTGGCGGGCAGACTTGTTTCGTACCCGTCAGCATCCACTTCTGTAAGGAGGCCATAATGCCTGCAACCACAGCACTCGACCACTACCGCCTGCTCGGACGATCAGGTATGCGCGTTTCGCCGCTTGCCCTCGGCACCATGACGTTTGGCGCCGACTGGGGCTGGGGGGCGGATGAAGCTGAAGCCCGGCAGATTTTCGATGCCTACGTCGATCATGGCGGCAACCTCATCGACACGGCGGTCAACTACACCAACGGCGCCTCTGAGCGCATTCTTGGCCAGTTCCTCAAGGGCAAACGTGACCGCCTGGTGGTGTCGACCAAGTTCACCATGGCCCGCGACCCCAGTGATCCCAACTCGGGTGGCAACCATCGCATGAACCTGATGCGCTCGGTGGAGACCAGCCTCAAGCAACTCGATACCGACCGCATCGAATTGCTCTACCTGCACGCGTGGGACTTCACCACCGGCGCCGAGGAAGTCATGCGCGCCCTTGATGATCTGGTGCGTAGCGGCAAGGTGCTCTACCTCGGTATCTGCAACACCCCGGCGTGGAAAATCGCCGAACTGCAAACCCTCGCCACATTGCGCGGCTGGTCGCCCCTGGTGGCCTTGCAGATCGAGTACAGCCTGGTGGAACGCAGCGTCGAACATGAGTTGATGCCAATGGCGCAATCGATGGGGCTGGGAGTCTTGCCCTGGTCACCCTTGGGCGGCGGAATCCTCACCGGCAAATACGCTCGTGAAGATCTGGGCCAGGCCAGCGAAGCTAATGTCTCGGCGACGCGCAAGGGTGTCATCAGCTCTTCGGGGCATATGAATGAACGCTCCCTGCAAATTGCCAGCGTGGTGGCAGCCGTTGCCAACGAGGTGGGTGCCACGCCATCTCAGGTCGCCCTGGCTTGGACACTGCTCAATCCGGCCGTGACGGCCCCCGTGATGGGCGCCAGGACGCTGACCCAGGCACGGGATAATCTGGGTGCCCTCAGCTTGAAGCTGGCTGACGAGCACATCGCCCAGTTGAATCAAGCCAGCGCTCCCGAGCCCATCTTTCCGGGGCGCTTCGTCTCTCGGCCTATGGTCCAGCAACTGATATTCGGTGGCGCTCAATTGGAGCGCCGGGTGTGATAGCCGAAGGAGGCATATTCATGAGTTCCATCACCTTGCAACGCATGCGCTCGACGACACTGGCTTTGCTGGTGAGCCTGGGTACAGGGTCGACCGCGGCCAGCGCCAACTCAATGATGGCTGTCGAAGCACGAAACAAACAGCACGTCACCGAAGCCTTTGACCGCTGGGCCGCCGGTGGCACCACATTCTTCAGCGACATCCTGACACCGGATGTCGTCTGGACCATCAAGGGCTCAGGCCCCAGTGCGGGTGAATATCGAGGGGTGGATGCATTCGTCGAACAAGCGGTACGCCCCTTCGTTTCGCGCCTGTCCAGCCCGGTCCGGCCCGTTCGCAAGCAGATATGGGCCGATGGCGATCACGTGATCATTCAATGGGACGGCGTTGGTACGGCGCGTGACGGGCAGGCGTATCGCAACAGCTACGCCTGGATCTTCCATATGCGCGACGGTAAGGCGTTCGAGGCCACGGCCTTTCTTGACCTGGCCCCTTATGACGATGTGTTGCGACGTATCCCTTAACAGGCGGCGAATTAGTCAGAAGGCCGATCAAACTGAATCTCTCCGTGCCTGGCGGTTCTACAACAGAACAGACAGGCACGGAGAAAGGAAAATGAGCACATCATTGAAGGTCGGGGACGCGGTGCGCTGGAATTCCGAGGCTGGGATCATCCACGGCAAGGTCGTCAAAGTGCACGTCAAGGATGTCGAGTTCATGGGGCGCCATCGCCCGGCATCGAAGGATGCCCCGCAATACGAGGTCAGGAGTGACAAGACCGGTCACCTGGCGATGCACCATGGCGAGGCGCTGCATCGCACTGGATCATGAAGCGCAACGATTCACGCGACTGCGCACGGCGTCCAGCATACGCTGGCCGTAAAGACCGACACCCAGCCCCGCAACAATCAGCACCACCGCCACGATTTTGTTGATCGACAGCCTCTCATCGAAAATCATCACCGAACCCAGCAAACCGAACACCGGCACCAGCAAGGACAATGGAGCGACGGTGGAAACCGGGTATTGCTTCAGCAGTGAATTCCACACCCAGTAACCGAACAGCGTGTTGGGGTACACCTGGAACAGAATTGACAGCACGGCACGATAGTCCAGTTGGTGGACCAGGGCGCTGTAACCCGCCGAACCGTTCACGGCGTATTCCAGCGCAAACAGCGGGATCGGCGAAAACGCGCTGGACCACACGAGGAAGGCGAACACCTGGGTGGTTCGGGCCTTTTTGTTGATCACGTTGGCCGCACTCCAGGCCACTGCACCCAGCAATACCAGGATCAGCCCGGCGGCGGTAACGGTGCCGTCGACAATGGAAAGAATGCTCAACAAGCCGCATAACGCGATGGCCATACCCGCCAGTTGATAGCGTGAGACCGTTTCCTTGAACACCCACGCACCCAGCAGGATGGTGAAAAACGCGCTGAACTGCAGCACCAGCGAAGCGATGCCGGCAGACAGTCCGGCCTTGATCCCCAGATTGACCACGCCCCACAGTCCAATGCCGAATACCAGACCGTAGCCAATGATGTAGCGCCATTGCACCTCGGGTTTGGGGATGAAAAAGAGGGCGGGCACGGCGCAGAGGCTGAAGCGCAGGCCGGCGAGAATCAGCGGGTCGACGGTGCTCAGCCCCAGTTTGATCACCGAGAAGTTCAGCCCCCAGATGGCGGTGATGGAAATGGCGAGCAGCAAGTGCCGTGTCTTCATGCGCAGGGTCCTTGATCGATTGCGGGGAGATGTCGGGTGAAAAACCACAGAAACAGTGCCGTTGCGCTGATCAACCCGCCCAGCAGGCTCACCGCGGGCCAGCCCCATAGCGCGTACACCTGGGTCGCGGCGGCGGCGCCAAGCGCGCTGCCCACCGAATAAAAGCACATGTAAGCGCCGACCATGCGGCTTTGCGCGTCGGGGCGCGCGGTGAAAATCAGGCTCTGGTTGGTGACGTGAACGGCCTGCACGGCGTAGTCGAGCAGGATCACGCCAACAACCAGCGCGAGCAGCGAGGTTTGCGCAAACGCGATGGGCAGCCACGACACTGTCAGGAGCGCCAACGACAGGCCGGTCACCCGTTGGCCAAAACCTTGGTCGGCCCAGCGACCGGCTCGCCTGGCGGCCAGGGCGCCGGCAATACCCGCCAGGCCAAACAGGCCTATGGCGGTATGGGAAAGCGACAGCGGCGGGGCGCTCAAGGGCAGGACCATGGCTGTCCAGAGCACGGAGAAGGCGGCGAAGATCAGCAGGGCAAACAGGCCTCTGATGCGCAGGGTCGGTTCGGTCAGGAACAGCGCGAACAGTGAGCGGATGAGTGCTGGGTAGCTGTGCTTGACTCGCGGGGCTGCAGCGTCCGGTGCCATGTTGTAGAGCACCACCGCGAGGGCGAGCATGAGCCCGGATGAAACGAAATACACGGCGCGCCAACCGGCGAGATCGGCAATCAGCCCCGAGGTTAACCGGGCCATCAGGATGCCCAGGACGATACCGCTGGTGACGGTTCCCACCGCCTGCCCACGTTGTGCGGGTGTCGCCAGCACGGCGGCGTAGGCCACCAGCACCTGAACCACCACGGCGAGCAGCCCGACAGCGATCATCGACGCCAACAGCACCCACCACTGCTCGGCCGAGCCGACCGCCGCCAGGGCCACGGAAGTGGCGAGCACTTGCGCCAGAATCAGCCATTTGCGGTTCAGCAAGTCGCCCAGCGGGACGATGAACAACAAGCCCAGCGCATAACCCACCTGCGTCGCCGTCACCACCCTGCCAATCAGAGACGACGCGACGTTCAGGTCTTGGGCCATGGTGTCGAGCAAGGGCTGTGCGAAGTAGATGTTGGCGACTGCAAGCGCACAGGTCATGGAAAACAGCAGGGTCAGTGATGGCGAAAGCCCCGCAGGCGAGTCGGCTTGGCGAACTGCGGTATCAGCTGTCATGTGCGGCTCCGTCGGTTAAACTGGTTTCAATTTAAAACCTGATGGACAGGTTGCTGGATCAGGTTTCAAAATGCAACCAGATTTAAGTGCGATTTCGCGAGGAGCAAGCGATGGTGCAAGACACTTCACCGCAAGCCAACGAGTGCCCGGTCGCCAGGACACTGCAAGCCATTGGCGATCGCTGGTCGCTGATGATCATCCGCGACGCGTTTGACGACATTCGCCGTTTCAGTGATTTCCAGAAGAACCTGGGCGTGGCCAAGAACATATTGACTGCGCGGTTGAAAGCACTGGTGGAGGTGGGGGTGTTCGACGTGCGACCAGCCTCGGACGGCAGTGCCTACAAGGAATACGTCCTGACGGAACAGGGACGTGATGTCTTTCCGATAGTCGTCAGCCTGCGTCAGTGGGGGGAGCGGTTCCTGTTCGAGCCCGGTGAGACACGCTCGATGTTGCTCGACGACGAGGGCGGCGAGCCGGTGATGCCCATAGAAGTGCGCTCGGCCAGTGGCCGCAAGCTGGGGCCGGCGGATTGTCGGCGGGTGAGGGTTGTGGTCGAGTGAGGCAGTACCCACCGTTCCCCTGCAGGAGCGCCGGTCGACGCTCGATTGCTCGCGATGGTCGTAAACGATGACGCGGGCTGCCTGGACGCCCGCGGTGCCCGGGCCTCCATCGCGAGCGTGCTCGCTCCTACAGGGGCGCGGTGATCGGGGCGTCGTTGCGCTTGAACTTGATGCGCCGGCTCCAGGCGATGGCGGGGCGTTCGAACAGGCGGTAGGCAATGGCGGCCACGACGATGCAGCAGACGATGATCAGCACCGTCGCCAGGATGTCCGAGGCCAGGCCGTCGGGCATGAAACGCCGGTACACCCGCATTAATGTCCCGGTCACCGGGGAATGGAACAGGTACAGGCTGTAGGAAATCAGCGCTATCTTCTGCACCGGATAACTGGCCAGCAAACCCAGTGTGACGGACCGATTGAGCAGTAGGCAAAACGACAGGCCGGTCAATCCGGCCGCCATGGCAAATGAGTCGTCACCGAGCACCCCGATCAACAAAACCACGGCGCTGTACCCCATGGCGACAACCCGGCTCTGCAGCGTGCCGGACAGGGTTTGGGCGCACAGCACGCCTGTCATGAAACTGTACCAGAACGCAATAAAGCCGCCTTTCCAGCCGATCGAATGGATGAGTTCGGTGGGCCACAGCAGCGCCAGCAGCGCACTGGCCCAAATGAAGTGATTGCGCGATTTGAACGTTTCACTGCCGGCGGCCTGGTCAGCCAGCCACATCAGCAATGCAAAGGCGATGTAGAACTGCACCTCGATGCACAGGGTCCAGAACACTGTGATGATGTTCCTGATGCCCAGGAAATCCTGGAGAAACAGCATGTGCGCGAAAATATCCGTAGCCCCGGGAAGAGCCACATCGGGTTGACCGAACATCCGTTTGGCGGCAATCACCGCCACACCCAGGGCGATGGCCGCATAGTAGGGCGGGGCCAGGCGCACCAGACGGCGCGCGACAAAGTTGGCCGCGTTGGCATTGTTCATCGTCACCCGCGCCGTGGTGGTCGCCATGACGATACCGCTCAATACGAAAAAGATCGGCACGCCCAGGTGACCGGCATCGAACACCGCATACTTGACCCAGTGCGGGATGGCGGCAAGAAGGGTGGGGATGTGAGTGCCTTCGGACAGGTGGAACAACACCACCCAGAAGGCTGCGAAGCAGCGCAGGGCGTCGACCAGGGCGAGGCGATGCTTATCGTCAGTGGTGATTACACTCATTCCCGCGTCTCCATTGTCCAGCTACGGATTCTTATCGTTCTGTAATGCAACCACTGAGTCGCAGCTTAGCACCTGGCGGGGCTTGTCAACGGGGCAGAACGCCAACGCATGCACGCCGTCGATGACTTCCCCGCGAGACAGACGTATCTTTCCCGTTCGCTGATTCAAACAAAACAAACAACAAGGAGTCATTGATGTTACCGATCCGTCTCGGCCTGGTGGGTTACGGCAAGATCGCCCAGGATCAACACGTGCCAGCGATCAAGGCCAATCCCGCTTTCCAACTGGTGTCCGTTGCCACCCAGGGGCAGCCCTGCGCCGGGGTTGAGAACTTCAAGTCCCTGGACGAAATGCTGGAAAAGGGCCCGCAGGTGGATGCGATTGCCTTCTGCACGCCACCACAAGGACGATTCGCGCTGGTGCAACAAGCACTGGCCGCGGGCAAACACGTGTTGGTAGAAAAGCCGCCGTGCGCCACCTTGGGCGAAGCGATGGCGCTGGCGGATCAGGCCGGCAACCAGGGTGTCAGCGCATTGTTTGCCTGGCACTCGCGCTACGCGCCGGGCATCGAACCCGCCCGCGACTGGCTGGCCAGCCGCACACTGCAAAGTGTGCAGATCGACTGGAAGGAAGATGTGCGCAAATGGCACCCCGGCCAGGCCTGGATTTGGCAACCGGGCGGCCTGGGCGTATTCGACCCGGGCATTAACGCCCTGTCGATCGCCACTCACCTGTTGCCGCTGCCGTTGTTTGTCGAATCGGCCGAGTTGCGGGTACCGAGCAACTGCCAGTCGCCGATTGCCGCTTCCATCAAAATGGCCGACGCGCGCCAGCTCGATGTGCGGGCCGAGTTCGACTTCGATCACGGCCATGACGAGCTCTGGAGCATCGAAATTCGTTGCAGCGAAGGTACCTTGCGCCTGGATAACGGTGGCGCACGGTTGAGCATCGATGGTGTGCGCCAATCGGTATCAGAGGAGGGTGAGTATGCCGCCGTGTATCGGCACTTCCAGCAACTGATCGGCGACAAGGCCAGCGATCTGGATTTGCAGCCGCTGCGGTTGGTGGCGGACAGCTTTTTCGTCGGCAGTCGTACGCTGGCTGAGCCGTTCTACGATTAATCGGGATCGGCACCGCGGCAGGTATCAGCCTGCCGTGGTCATTCCAGCCAGGTGTTCAGCACCCGACGATCCAGCTCTTCCCATTCGGCCATGCCCAGCACCCGCGTGGTATTCAAGCCGCGCAGATAGCCGCGTAACTGATTGGCGGTCGCCCGCACCCGCTCGGGATCGGGGGTGCTTTCGCGCACCAGGATGGTTTCGTACGGGACCAGGTACTCTGCCACTCGATCACGGTATTCGGGCAGTACGGCGTCGCGAATGAGGTCAAAAGTTCTCAAGCAGGGATCCTCGGCGAATCTTGGTTTTATTGGCTGTGCATCCGTTGGTACGGAGCGCACGTATTGCTAGAAATAATCCGTGGCATGACGAAACGCAAGTGCTGCTTTGGCGTGGGGCGGTGCGCGCTGCCCAGCCCATTGCTGTCGGCGCAACGCTGTATTGCCCGTTCGATGGATTCCGGGACATGCCCGGCGAGCCTACGCTGGCCTCCTTTATCAAAAGGAGTCCGCCTACATGACCACGTCCCTGTTCGATCCCATTCAACTGGGTAACCTGCAACTTCCCCATCGTATCGTGATGGCGCCCCTGACTCGCTCGCGGGCCAGCCGTCCCGGTAATGCCCCGACCGACCTGAACGTTGAATACTATCGCCAGCGCGCCAGTGCTGCGCTAATCATCACCGAAGCCTCGCAAATTTCCCAGCAGGCGCAGGGTTATGCCTGGACGCCAGGGATCTACACCGATGAACAGGTGGCGGGATGGGCACGTGTGGCCGATACCGTTCACGGCGAAGGCGGCAGGATTTTCCTGCAAATGTGGCATGTCGGCCGGGTGTCCCATCCTTCATTTCAACCAGGGGGTGGTTTGCCGGTTGGTCCGAGCGCGCAGCCTGTACCGGGCAAGACTTACGTCGAAGGTGCACAGGGCAACGGGGAATGGGTCGACGTACCGGTGCCCCGTGAACTGACAAAAGACGAGATCGCCTTCGTCATCGACGATTATCGTGTTGCCGCCAGACGTGCCATCGACGCAGGGATGGACGGTGTCGAAATTCACGCAGGTAACGGCTATCTGCTGGACCAGTTCATCAATTCCAACAGCAACCTGCGAACCGACGCCTACGGCGGCTCCATCGAAAACCGGGCCCGTTTCCTCATTGAGGTGGCCGATGCGGTCGTCGCGGAAGTCGGTGCGCACCGCGTTGGCGTTCGCCTTACACCTATGGGGCGCTTCATGGGCATGGGCGATGCCACACCTGAGGAGACTTTCGGATACGTGGTCAAAGCACTCGACGCACGCACGCTCGCCTATCTGCACCTGGTCGAGCCGCAAATCGTCGGCACGGTCAAGGACGAGGAGGTCGATCCCGCGTGGGACCGTATCATTCTGGCGCTGCGTGCGGCCTGGCGCGGCACACTGATCCTGGCGGGCGGATACGACAAGCAAAGCGCGGAAAAGGCCTTGGCCAACGGCCGGGCGGATTTGATTGCGTTCGGGCGTTCATTCATTGCCAACCCGGACCTGCCACTGCGTCTGCGACTAGGCGCGCCTTTGAATCTTGCTGACGGTTCGACATTCTTCGGGGGTACGCAGGCGGGTTATACCGACTATGCGAAACTGGGCTGACCAGGGTGCAGCGTCATAAGTGATGGCAAAAAGCTCAATCACTCCATGTATCATCTCGCACGCCGTGTGCAGGGCTTAACTGGCCTCGCACGATTACCCGAGCGATACATGGAGTCTCTAATGGCTGTACGCCGCTTTACTGCTGCATTCCTGGTCTTGATCCTGGCAGGGTGTGCGACCAACACCCCGGAGAAACCCATCTCCCCAATGCCCGAAGCCGAATACGCGCAACTGATGGTGGCGCAGGCCACCGCAGGCGTTGGCTCCATTTCCGGCAAGCTCTACTTCACCGACCGCCGGGGCCGAGTGGTCCAGGGCAACAACAGCAACATGTTGATGTGGCCGGCCACGCCCTATACGGAAAAGCGCCAGCAGGCCGAACGGGCCGGCATCCGCTTGCCTGACCGCATGGACCCGCGAATCGACAAGCTGACCCGTCGCACGTTCAGCACCAGCACCGGCGAGTTCAAGTTCGATGCCGTGCCCGCTGGCACCTACTTCGTCTGGAGCTATGTCGACATGAATTCCATCGTCAGGCGGGTGGTTGTGCAGGAAGGCCAGGAAACCACGATGTTCCTGACCAACGATTGATCAGGACCGAACGCAATTTCATCACAGGGAAACAACGGATGAACAAGTGGATGCTGGTGCTCGTCGCGCTGCTGTCGTTGGGTGGCTGCGTCAGCCCCTCCAACATGATCGAGCGGGCCCGTGAGAACACCCCCATCGACCCCCGGAAAGCCATCATCGTCGGTTACGTGTCGGAGGGGTTCCTGACCCAGCCCCATGGCCTGCACGTGATGCTCAAATACCAGGACCCCAATCCGCAGGCGACGGCCACGCGCATCGAGTTGACCACGCTGGACCAGAACAACGAAGTCCAGGGTAGCCGCAATATCATGGGCAACACCTTCGTCTATGAAGTGCCGGCCGGCACCTATGAAATCACCCATTGGTTCTACCGCTTTTATGACGGCATGAGCGTCGACCTGAAAAAACCGCTTAGGTTTACCGTCAAGCCAGGAGACGCGGTCTACATCGGCAGCTTCCATGGCAATGCACTGACCCTGTGCCTGGCCAATCGCGACGACTTTGCCAAGGCGGTCGTCGATATCAAGAAAGCGCACCCGTTCCTGGCCAACGTGGCGATCACCGATCTGTCGCAGGACCTGCAATTTCCAGGCTGGCCCAGCAGCAAGGCCGAGGATGTTTTTGGAAAGGGGCTGTGCAAGTTTCAATAACGCGGGACAATGCGGGTTAGCCTGCTTGTTTCCAACGTTGAATGCCCGAGTAGAAAGACATGAATCGCCGCAAGAAAATCAATCAGATACTTAAAGCCAATGCCAAAAAGGCCAGTGCCAAGCTGGCGCCGAAGAGCAAACCCCAGTACATCAGCAAGGCTGACCGCGCGAAGTTGGCGGCCGAAGCTGGCGATGACGCCGTCACCCCGTCCGAGAGTTGATCGTCCGCCGTCAACGCCAGCTCCACGACACCCCGACATACGCCGCCAAACCCTCGCCCGGCGTGGAGCGGGCGGCGTCCAGGCCCTTGTCGTCGTAGCCCGGCGTCACCGTGGCGGCGTAGCGCTTGTCGGTCAGGTTGCGGATGTCCAGCCAGGTCTGCCAGTCATCCTTGGGGGCGTTGTAACCCAGGGTGGCGCCGAAGAGGGCGTAGGGATCGGCGTAGTAGCTGTTGGCGTAATCCACCGCGACCTTGGACACCCACTGCGTATTGATTGCGGCAAAGAAGCCTTGTGGCCAGTCGTAGCGCAGTTCGCCCTGGTAGTAATGCATCGGCAACCCCGGCAGGCGGTTGTCGCCGAAGCGATCGTCGTCGCGGTAGTGAAAATCGCTGAAGGTGTAGCTCTGGCGCAGGCTCAGTTCGCCGCCATCGTCGCCTGACCACAGCGGGCTTTGCAGGCTGGCTTCCACGCCTTGATGCACCGTGGGGCTGGCGTTGAGCTCGTAAGGCGTGGTGGCATTGGCGTCCGGCAGCACCGAGAGCAATTCGTGGCGGACTTGCGAGTAGTACCAGGACAGACTCCATTGGCCGACGGCGCTGTCGCCACGACCGCCCAATTCCAGGGTCGTCGCCGTCTGGTTTTGCAGCTCGATCGGATCGCGTTGGGTTCCGGTCGCCGGGCCGTTGCCGGGGCCGAAGCGCTGGTTGGCGCTGTAGATCAGCGACCACGGGTGCGGCCCTTCGACGGAGCGACTGAGGTTACCGAACACCTGCAAGTCCGGCGTCACCTGATAGCGCAGGCCCAGGCGTGGCGCGTAGTCCCAATCGCCCATGCTGGTCTTGCCGCCACCCTCGGGGTAGGTCACGGCACTTTCACGACGGGTGTAGATGGCGGCCAGGCCGGTGGTCAACCACAAGTCGTCGGCAATCTCCAGGTCATTGCCTGCATGCAGGACAGTGTCCGAACCTTGATAGGTAAAATTGCGCATGTGGGTGCCCGGTGCGTAGCCCGTGGTGTTGCCACCGGGGATGCGCACCAGCTCGCTGGCCCCGGCATTGGGCAAGTGCTTGGTCACGCGCAGGCCCACGGTGCTGCGGCTTTGCAGGCCCCACAACGTATCGCGCCGCTTGTAGTCGAACGTGCCGCTGACATCGGTGTAAGCCACCTTCAAGCGGTTGGGGCCTTCGCGCAGGTCCATCGGGTAGTCGTGCCAGACAAGGCCTGTCTCGATGCTCGAATCGTCATCGAGATAAAACGTGGTCTTGTTGCCGATGAAGGTGCTGCCTGGCTGTTTGCGTCGATCATCGCGCGACACGTAGGCGGGGTTGGCCGTCCGTGGGGTGTGCTCGATGGAGTGCTTGGTCACCCGGCCGGCGAGGTCGTTGTCAGTCTGGCGGTAGCGCAGGTAGAAGCGCGTTTCCAGGTTCGGGTTGAAGCGATAACCGAAGTTGGCGATCACCCCCTGGCTCTCGCTGGCGGTGTGGTCCTGATAGCCATCGGCATTGGCGTCGGTCAGGGACAGGTAATAGTCGAAGTTACCCAGTACCTGACCAGAGCTGATTTGCCGCTGTTGATAACCATGGCTGCCCGTGGCATAGCGCACCTGCAAGCGCGGCGCCGTGTAGCCGGTGTGACTGACGTAATCGATGGCACCGCCCAGCGCCAGGGCACCGCGATCAAAACCGTTGGCGCCGCGCAACACTTCCACATGCTCGACCCACAACGGTTCGAGCAATTCGTAAGGTGTGCCACCGGGGCCGGTCAGCGGCAGGCCGTCGAGCATCGTGTACAGCCCTGACGCGTGGGCGCCCGGTGCACGGTTGATTCCCGAGCCACGGATCGAAATCTTCACCCCTTCATTGCCCGCCGATTGTGCGTAGACCCCGGGTTGATAGGCCAGCACATCCTGGTTACTGGCCACGCGTCCCTGCAAGGTGCGACGCATGTCCACCACGTTGGTGCCGCCGGGCACCTCGGCCAGTCGGGCCTTGGCGTCTTCGATCGATTGCTCTTCGCTGCCTGGCTCCTCTGCGCCGATCAGCACTTCCCCCAGCTCCAGGCCCTGGGCTTCTGCCAGGGGCGGACACACGAGCGCCAGGCCCAGCAGCGCGGCGGGCAAGGATTTGGGCGAGGGCATTGAGAAAACTCCAGACGTGCGGGAAAAGGCAGTGAAAAACTGCGACGTAGGGAAGGACGAAGGAAACACATGGGGATTTTGTTTTTTTGCTGGCATTCGTGCGCAGCTAAAGCTCGCAGCAAGGCGGCACGTTGCTCATCGTTGCGGCTCGGCGACCAGCAGCAACGACTGTGGCATGGCGCTTTGCGGGTGCTGCGGTTCCTGCAAGCCAGTCAGCCTGAACCCCGCCATGTCCAGCGCATTGATCCAGCTGGAGAGCGTGCGCATGTACCACGGCATCGGTTGCCAGTTTCCCTTGAAACTGTCGAAGGTCTCTTCGCGCCAGCCATCCTGATAGTCCCCTGCGCCGGCTACCCAGGGGTGCAGGGTCTGGATCACCAGTGCGCCACCTGGGGCGAGCAGGGCGTTCATCGCCGCGAGTAGCGCAATGATGTCCTGGTGCAGCAAGGCGAAGTTGGCGCAGATCAGGTTGTAGTCGCGGCCGATGTCCACCGTGGCCTCCACCAATTGCTGGTAGGTCGCCAGGTGCACCGCAGCTGAGCCCGCCGTCCGAGCCGCTTCGACCAATCTTGCGTCGCCATCCACGCCGACTGCCGTGATGCCGCGTTCGGCCAGCACCCGCAACAACCAGCCTTCACCGCAACCCAGGTCAAGCACCCGCTCGGGTTGCCGGCCCAGAATGGCCAGCAGAACGGCCCCGTCAGTGACCTGAACACGACTGTCGATAGCGCCACCCCGAACCGCTTCGATCCAGGCCTGGGCGTTGTGCTGCCAGCTTTGTAAAAGAATGGATTCGTTAAAATTCATGGCGAAATCCGCTGTAAAAGGACTCCCACCAGAATAAGCGTACACCCCTGTGGGAGCGAGCACGCTCGCGAAAAAAAAGCCCGCCATAAAAACAAGTGGCGGGCTTTTGGGAAGTGTTGAATTCAGCCGATGGGGGCGCTTTGCTCGAGTCGCAGTCGGTTGAACGCCAGCAACCGCATCACGTAACCCAGCTTGATCGCGGTCGGGCCAAGGATCGTCAGGGCGTGGGCACCGATCAGCTGTGGCAGGCTCAGATAGGCATCAAAGTCATAAGCCAGGAAGATACCTGTAATCAGCATCACCAGCCCTCCAATCAGCAGCAAGTGAGACAGTTTCAACACCCGATGGGGACTTTCGAAAAATATATACATGCCGATCATCCCGACGCAGGTGTCTTGAGGCGTATTGCATGTCCGCAGCACGGTGCGATCCGCACTGCGGGCAGTCACAGGCAGGCGGCTCAGGCCACTGGAATCGACGGGTCGGCCGCGGCCAGGGCGGTGGCACGGTCGGCTGCCGGAGGGTAGATCCACACGGTGTTGATCTGGGTCTTGAGGTCCTTGGCTTCTTTGCCGACCAGCTTGACCTGACGGTCCCACCCTTCGGTGTACACTGCGCCCCAGGCACCCAGGTCCAGGCAAGTCACGTACTTGGGCTGGGTGTAAGGCGTTGGTTTGACACCTAGCAAATCCGCCGCGACGTTATTGCCGGCGTAACGGCCCAGGGCGATTGCGTGCTGGCAGGACATGGCGGCATAGTTGCCGTCCGCATCGGTGGCGGCGTACGCCGTATCACCGGCCGCATAAACGTCATCGTGGCCGAGAACTTTCAGGTTGGCGTCAACGTGCAGGCGACCTTGGGGGTCTCGGGTGCCGGCCACCTGCTCGGTGAGCGGGCTGGCCCGGAAACCGACGGTCCAGATCACTGTATTGGACTCGATATGCTGACCGTCGGCCAAGGTCACGCCGCCAGCATCCACTGCAGCGACCGAGGCGTTAAGAATCCACTCGACACCCAATTCCCGCGATGCATCGATCAGCGATGGTCCGATACCGACGCCTAGCGACGCGCCCGGAGTTGGCGCCCGATCCACCACAATGACGCGGATCGGTGTGTCGTCACCCAGTGCGGCACGCAAACGGGCAGGCATTTCGGTAGCGGTTTCGATGCCGGTGAATCCACCGCCGCAAACGACCACGGTGTTACGCGCAGGTGTATAGGGCCGGTCTTTCAACGCCTTGATGTGTGTCTCGAGCTCGATGGCTGCTTCAATTTCGTCGACATCGAAAGCGTGTTCATTGACACCTTTCAACCCTGCAGGACGAATGAGCTTGCTGCCGGCAGCCACTACGAGGCGATCATAGCTGAGCGTCCCCTGAGTGCCGAACACGTCGCTGTAGCTGACCTGTTTCTTATCGGTATCGATAGTGTCCGCGGTGCCCTTGATGAATTTCACGCCTACGGCATCAAACAGTTCGCCGAGTGGTGCGGCCAGGGTGTGTGCATCAGGCTCGTAAAAACGTGGGCGAATGCGCAATTCGGCCTGTGGCGCCAGGAGCGTGATCTGTACGTCGTTGCGGTCATGCTTGTCCAACAGACGGGCGGCGCTCAACGCGCTCCAGACCCCACCGAACCCTGCGCCAATAACAAGAATTTGCTGTTTCATCGGAAGACTCCAGGAGAAAAAATCGATCGTTTACCGGGTTGGCTGTTCGAGCGTGACCGTGTTCCTGATTGAATCGCGGAACGGTTCGATTCGCTGTTGGGAGATGCTATCGATCGGCCGAATGAAGAACACTTCTACATAGGGTCAATCACGCCACGCCTAGGTGTGATAGGGATATACGAAGGTATTAATTCGATCCTGCATTGCAGATCAGGTCAGTTCAGGTGATTGAACACGTCTTCCAGGCACGCAATGAGTTCGGCGCAGGAGAACGGCTTCGGAAAGTAGGCGATGGGTTCCGGGGAGTGGAGGTTGAGGGGGGGAGGGGTTCCTTGAAAGCCGGTGATGAATATCACCGGAATATTCATGCCTCTGGCCGACAACTCGTCGTGTAATTGCGTGCCCGACATGCCGGGCATTTGAATATCGGAGATAAGGCAACGCGTATCATGCGGCCCGCTGGACGCGAGGAAGGTTTCAGCGTCAGCATATGTCCGCACTGTGTAGCCGTTCGACCGCAGCAGACTGTCCAGTGCATTACGCAAGGACTCGTCATCATCGACAACGGATACAACAGCGGCCTGGGGCATTGGTCTTCCTGGGGGGCGCAGAACCCAACAGGGGTGTCCGCCGTCCCCGCAAGATACGCCCTCCCGTCGCTTGTCATACTATACGTGCGTATAAAGGCTTCATCGGGCCTGGTCCACCCCGAGTGTCTGGGCCATACGAACCAGATCGGCGAAAGAGCGCGCGAACATTTTACGCATCGCCTGGCCGCGATGAATTTTTACCGTGATTTCGCTCAGGCCAATTTCGCTGGCAATCTGCTTATTCATCAGGCCGGATGCCGCCAGTGTCATCACGGTTTGCTCTCTGGGCGTAAGCGTTGCGTAACGACTGCGTAACTCATCGTTGCCACGTTCGGCCTCACGCCGTTGTTTGTCACGCACATGCGCTGCGGATACAGCGTCAATAAGATCCTGCTCCCGAAATGGTTTTGTCAGGAAGTCCACGGCGCCGGCCTTCATCGCTCTCACCGTCATCGCAATATCTCCATGTCCGGTCATGAAAACGATTGGCAGATTGATATTGGCCATCAGTAATTCATTCTGGAAGTCCAGGCCGCTCGTGCCTTGCAGCCGCACGTCCAGTACGAGGCAACTGGGGAGGTCAGGACGAGTGAAGTTCATGAACTCGGCGACCGAGTCAAATAACTCAACCTGCAAACCGACCGAGCGCAACAAACTGCCGAGCGCGTCACGCAGGGGGGCATCGTCATCGACGATGAAAACCAGGGGCTCGTGATTGATGACTTTGTTCATGGGGTGCTGTTCGTTCATGGGGCATCCGTAGAGTGCTGAATCCTTGGATCGGCGACGATGGGGCGGTCATTCAGCGCCCGGTTGTATTCGCCGATACGGGTATTGAAAACTTGAATGAGGTCCCCCGGCCGACCGTGCTGGTCGCCCATATTCGCCCGTCGTGAAAATTGATGATCGAGCGACAGATCGACAGACCCATGCCCAGTCCGGTCTCTTTGGTGGTGAAGAAGGGGGTGAACAGCGAAGGCATGACCTCTGCGTGTATGCCCATTCCCTGATCGGCCACTTCCACGACGGCCGCGCCGGCCACGACCCAGGTACGCACCCACAATACGCGATCGCAAACCTGCACTTGCTCCATTGCGTGGCAGGCATTAATGATCAGATTGATGATGACTTGCTGCAGCTGTACCCGATCGACGTTCACTTGACCTGAATGCGCCAGCAGCTCGACTTTCAGCGTTACGCCCTTGTGGGTCAGCTCTTGTTGAATCAGCGCGAGTGTCTCATTGACGATCTCGTCCACGAACTCGCTCTGGCGTAGAGGGTCGCACTTTCGGGAGAGGGCCCTGATCCGACCGATGACGTCGCTGGCACGTCCCGCGCTGGCGACAATTCGGTCCAGTGATTGCAGCGCTTCAGGGAGGTCTGGCTCAGGCCGATCCAGCCAGCGTCGACAGGCTTCGCCACTGCTGGTGATTGCAGTGAGGGGCTGATTGACCTCGTGAGCTATGGAGGCGGCGAGTTCGCCGAGTGACGTCACGCGGGTAACGTGCGCCAGTTGTGCGTGCGCGCAAAAGAGGGCCGATTCGGCTTCCTTGCTGGCTGTAATGTCCATCAGCGCGCCAATGTATTCGCAGCGGTCATGTTGCTCGAACAACGGGCTGGCAATCATATGCACGTGCTTGATCCGGCCGTCGGGCAACAGCACCCTGTGTTTGACTTCAATCAGGGCGTCGTGGCGGGCAGCCTTGGCAAATACTTCGTGCACCAGGTGCAAATCATCGGGGTGAGTGCGTGCCAGAACCATTTGCGCACTTAGCGGGACGTTCGCCGAATACTCGAAGATCCTCGCCGATTCGTCCGACCATGACATAGCCTTGCCATCACCGCTGAAACCAACGCTGCCCGTCTGGCTCAGTCGCTGCGCGCCGATCAGATACAGCTCGTTGTGGTGCAGCCGCTCCGCAGCGTATTTGCTGCGCAGCGCCAAAAAAGTAATCGCCGACAGGGCGGTCAAGCAGCGGAAAAATCCGGTAGTCGAATTCCAGTGTTGATAACCGCCGTTGTAAAGATAGGTTGCGGTCAGCAGCAATATGCACAGCAACGCGACGGAAATCACCACGTTGATCGAGAAGAGATTGGCCGCCATCAATAACAAGGTGATGTAAAGGATCGTTGGCGCGAAGTCGGTTTGCGTTTCAGAGTTGATTATCACGATCCCGCAGGCGACCACGAGTCCGATGAGCCATCCCAGGGCATTGAACCAGGGATTGGGGCTGATGTTTATCATGGTGTTGAGGGTATTCGGGCTGGAAGCGTGCGGTGTCTTGGCGAAGATGTTGGAGATAAAGGGTAACGCTTTGTGCGCACTGGCAGACCGATTCTTTTTCATTATTGCCCTGCACTTCGGATAGCGGGGAGAGGGTGCATGGGGCGATATCGTACAAAGCAATGGTTCTCATCCGATAGGACATAAACCCCTGAAATTCGGCCACTGACTTGCATCTTGCGATGGCGGATTTCCCGCCCTTATTGCCCGTCGCCATACTCAGGTATGAAACGCCACACCCATGGATGAGTGCCCTGTCCTGAGGTACGACATACGTTTGCCGGTCAGCGGCATAACCTGTTCACACATTGCGCATCGTTGCTCCGGACTGTTGATAGGGGGGGCGAGATGGCACGCCGATACTCCAACCTGAAAGGCTTCAATGCCGGGCGGTTTACATGATGAACAGAAATGACCTGCGTCGTGCTGACATCAATCTGCTGGTTGTCTTCGAGTCGATGATGCACGAGCGAAATGTCAGTCGAGTTGGCGAGAAGCTTTTCCTCGGCCAACCGACGATCAGCAGTGCTTTAGGCCGCTTGCGCTTGATGTTCGACGATCCATTGTTCATCCGGTCAGGGCGGGTGATGGAACCGACTTCAAGAGCCGAGGAGATTTTTTCCAATCTGGCCCCTGCGCTTGACGGCATTGCCGCAGCCCTGAGTCGCTGTCAGGTATTCGACCCTGCTACCAGCGAGGCAACGTTCCACGTAGGCCTCTCGGATGATGTCGAATACGCGCTGTTGCCTTCGCTATTGCGTCGTCTACGCATCGAGGCTCCCAACATGACGCTGGTGGTGCGTCGCGCGGACCACTGGCAAATGCCCCAGTTGTTGACCTCTGGGGAAATTTCAATCGGGATCAGTCATACCCTTGAACTGCCCGCCAACGCGCGGCGCAAGGGACTGCGTACAACCCGTCCGATGTTGTTGCGTGCCGATTCTCAGTCTGGTGAGTTGGGCCTCGACGAGTTTTGTCGCCGTCCACATGCGGTGGTGTCTTCGATGGGGAATGTCATCGAGGAGGCCGATCGCACACTCAGCCACATCGGCCGCCAACGCAAGGTGGTGTTGGCGGTGCCACAATTCAGCGCGTTGCCCGTACTGATGGCCGACAGCGACATGATCGCTATCGTGCCCGATTACATTGCCCGTTCCATGGCCATGATCGATGGCCTGCGTGCCGAGTTCGCTCCGCTGGATCTTCCACAGCAGGAGCTTTCGATGGTCTGGCGCGGGGCGACTCACAACGACCCGGCAGAACGCTGGTTACGCTCACGATGCAGCGCGTTTCTGAGCGAACAGGACGAGCCGCTGATGCAACCAGCCTGTACTGCAAATAATCTTATGTCCGTCGCTTGAGCGGATGTCAATGGCCGGGAATACACCATGCTGCTCTTTCTCCAGACTCATCCCCTGATCACCGGAGCGCTTCTGGTTTTGCTGGACTTGTCACTTTGGCGTGGGCTCGGCGTCGGCCAGCCGGTGTGGCGCATGTGTTCTCGCATCACGGTTTTCGTCGGGTTTTCCTGGGTAATGACGGCGGCGGGCATCAGCCCGTTACAGCCTCCGCTATGGCCGGAAGACGCGATTCTAAACCTGATGGCAACCATTATCGGCATCGTTTGGTGGTTGTTTGCAGCCAGGACACTTACGGTGGTGCTTGGCGCCGGCCTGACCTCGCGCGGCGGGCACACCGCACGCTTGCTCCACGACGTGCTTGGAGCGGCCATCTTCCTCATGGCGATTGTCGGCGCCGCTGCTTATGTCTTGCAGTTGCCGGTCAAGGGGTTGCTCGCGACCTCAGGGGTGATGGCAATTGTCATTGGTCTGGCGCTGCAAAGTACGCTGAGCGATGTGTTCTCGGGCATCGTGCTCAATACCACCAAACCCTACGAAGTGGATGACTGGATCGTTATCGACGGCGTTGAGGGCAGGGTGGTGGAGATCGATTGGCGTTCTACCCACCTGCTGACCAAGCTGGGCAGTACGGCCGTGGTCCCCAATTCACTCGCGGCAAAAGCCAAGATACTCAACCTCAGCCGACCCGGTAATGCTTACGGGGTCAGCATCGTGATGGCGATTCCCAGCAGCGTGCGTCCACGTCGAGCCATCGATGCCCTGGAAAAAGCCTTGCAAGGCACTCGCGCCTTGCTCCCCGGATTCAAGCCCAAGGTCTCGGTGAAAAGTTCGCACCTGGAATACAACGAATACGAACTGAAGGGGTTCATCGAGTCGTTATCCCACAAGACCGAGGTGCGCAACCTCATGTTCGATCTCGCTCATCGTCATCTCCAGGCGGCAGGCGTCACCTGGGAGGTCGCGCCGGGTAAGCAGGCGTGGAGTCGACCGCGCCATTTGTTGGAAGATGTGCGGATATTTCGCTCCCTCGGTATTGAGGATCGAGACCGGCTCGCCGACCATATGACCGCTGTTGACTACCAGGCTAACCAGGTGTTGTTGGCGTTCGACGCCGTGGCTGATTGTTTGATGATTATCAGCACGGGTGTGGTCTCGGTGTCGATCCACGACGGTGAGCGTCTCATCGAAGCCGGGCGCATGGGGCCGGGGGAAGTGCTGGGCGAGGAAGGTATCCTCAACGAAGGACGCTCGCGAGGTGAGTTTCGCAGCCTCACCAGCGGCCGGTTATTTCGCATCGAGCGCGACATGCTCGACCCCCAACTGGAGCAAAGCAGCGACCTGCATGTTGCCTTGGACAACCTGATACACCAGCGCGAGGAAATTCGAGAGTCGGTCGTGACGAAAAAAACGGTGCACGCCAAGCGCAGTGGTTTGCTCGGCTGGCTACAGAAGAAACGCCTGCCGTCAGCGTGAAAACCGGCTGCGATACTCGCGCGGCGAAATGGAAAGGTGGCGATGGAAGGTGTAGCGCATCCGCTCTTCATCGCCAAATCCGCACAACTGAGCGATTTGATCGATGTTGCGTTCGGAATCCTCCAGCATCCGCCGCGCGGCTTCCATGCGGAACATTTCCAAGGCCTTGGCCGGTGTGCGCCCGACCTTGCGCTTGTACACCCTGGAAAAGTTGCGCGGGCTCATCTGTGCCTGGCGAGCCAGGGACTCAACGGTCAAATTGGCGTCGCCCAGGTTCGCGCTGATCCATAAATGCAAGTCGTCGAAGCTGCCGCCGTCATCCATCTGCGATTGCAACAGGTGGCTGAATTGCGCCTGGCCGCCAGGACGCTTGAGATAGATTACCAACTCCCGAGCCACCTCGAGCGCCACTTCGCGACCGCAGTCGGCTTCGACCAATGCCAGTGACATGTCGATGCCGGTGCTCACCCCGGCCGAGGTCCAGACCGCGCCTTGCTGGATGAAAATGGCATCAATGTCCACATCGATCGTCGGGAAGCCGCTTTTAAGCATGTCGCACATCGCCCAGTGTGTCGCGGCGCGCAAGCCTTCCAGCAAACCCGCCTGGGCCATCAGGAACGTACCGCTGCACACAGAGGCCGTACGTCTGGCGTTCGCCGCTGCTTCGCGTAGCCAATTCACCAGCGCAACCTCGTCGTCCATGGCCTGGCGGATGTTCGGCGCGCCAGGCACGATCAGTGTGTCTACCGGCAGTCCAGTGAAATCCTTGAGTGACGTGGTGTGCACTGACAGGCCTTCGGCCGTTGGAATAAGGCCGCCTTCAAGGCTCGCCGTGTGCATGGCATAGCCCGGCAGCCCGCGTGCGGCCATGGCCTTGGACGCGGCCCAGAACACAGTCTGGGCTCCTGTCAGGTCGAGCAGTCCCATTTGTGGGTACGCCAGGAAAACAACCGTGCGTGGTTGCGAGAGGGCGGCAGTTGGGCTGGCAATTGAATTCATGTCGGCATTACCACTCGTTTTTCGCCAATCAGGGGCGAGTCAGGACCTGTGTTGAGTATCGGGTTCAGTATCATCTCAGCGAGCTGACAACCCTTGATTATCCGAAGCTCAGGCTTGGCACGAGGTCGTGCGTGCCAGGCGCCTGAAAGGTGCTTGAGGTTGCTTGTGCCGCCGTGATCAGGGGCAGGGCGAACATGAATGTCGCGCCTTGACCTTCGAAGCTCGTCGCCCAGATTCTGCCCTCATGGCACTCGATGATCGAGCGACAGATGGATAATCCCATGCCCAAGCCCTCCGCCTTCGTCGTGTAAAACGCGTTGAACAGCGAGGCGAGCTGACCGGTTTCTATGCCCTTGCCGCTGTCCTTCACCGCGATCATCACTTCGTGGCCTTCCACCCAGGTTCGAATGTTCAGGTAGCGTTTTCGTTCGCCCAGATGACTCATGGCCTGGCAGGCATTCATTACCAGGTTGATGATCACCTGTTGCAGTTGGACACGGTCGCCTTTGATGATCGCACCGCCTGCCTGCAAGAATATATTCTGTTGTATGTGTTTGTGACTCAGCTCGTACTGAATCAGGGTCAGCGTATCTGTCACGATGGTATCGAATGGGTGATCCTGAGGCTGCGACACACACTTCTTCGAGAGTGAGCGCACGCCCGTGATGATTTCATTGGCGCGTCGCGCGCTTTGAATGATTCGATGGACGGACGCCTTCACTTCACCGAGGTCCGGTCGATCACGATCCATCCAGCGCAGGCATGATTCGCCGCTGGAGACAATGGCCGCCAAGGGTTGGTTGACTTCATGGGCGATGGACGCCGCAAGCTCTCCCAGCGAAGTCACGCGGCTGACATGCGCCAACTGCGCCTGCGAATCGAACAGCGCCTGTTCCGCTTTACGCGCCGAGGTGATGTCCATCAGGGCAACCACGTATTCCCGATCATGAGCGTTGCCCAGGTTTATTGCATTGATCAGCACCTGGACGTAGCGCAGGCTACCGTCTGGCATGATCAGGCGACGCTCAAGCTCGACGTTGCTCCCCAACTCGCCCGTGGCCAGCTGGCTTAACAGCTCTTCAGCGCGGGGACGGTCGTCCGGGTGCAGCCGGTCATCCATCAAGCGCCAGGAAGGCTCGACGTCCAGGGGATATCCATAAATACGAAAAGCCTCCTCAGACCAATGAATTTCCTTGCATTGACCCCGAGCGAAGCGCATACCCATGCTGCCGGTCTGGCTGAGTCGTTGCGCGCCGTTGAGAAAGGCTTGATTGCGGCGCAGTTCATTGGTTGACCATTTGCTGCGTAAGGTCAGCAATGTGATGGTGACCAACGACACAACACATCTGACGTAGCCAGCGATACTGCCTTGCGACTCGTAGAAGTATTCGATAACGAAGCCGCCGGTAATCAGGACGAAGCAGAATAACGCGATAATCAGAACAATTCTGATGGAGAATACATGGGCAGACATGAACAACAGTGTGATGTAAAGCACTGCATGCGCCAGGTCTGAATCAAGCATCAGGTTGATGGTGGATATAGTGATGGCTGCCGAAAAGGAGGCTATGAAAGCCAGTCGGTCTGACGCCAGGAATCGTTTGCACAACCGGGTCAGCATCATCTTTTCGCCTTCTATACACATTTGAGGGTATTAACAGGAAAGAACCGCAGCATGCCGGGTCCTGAAAAAGCGCTCTTATGCAAGAGCGCCATATAACCGGTTCGGTTGACACTAACGAATTAGATGATCGATTCTGCTACTAAGTGAATCGTGGTCAGTCCATCGAAAAGTGCGCATTGATGGACATGGCAGAATCGTATCCCTGTCCGGCATATGCCACGCGGCGTTCGATCAGGCGATCAGAACCGCCCTCGGCCACGCGGCGTTCGATCAGGCGATCGGAGCCGCCCTCGGCCACGCGGCGTTCGATCAGGCGATCGGAGCCGCCTTCGGCCACGCGACGTTCAATCAGGCGATCGGAGCCGCCTTCGGCCACGCGGCGTTCGATCAGGCGATCGGAGCCGCCTTCGGCCACGCGACGTTCAATCAGGCGATCGGAGCCGCCTTCGGCCACGCGACGTTCGATCAGGCGATCGGAGCCGCCCTCGGCCACGCGACGTTCAATCAGGCGATCAGAGCCGCCTTCGGCCACGCGACGTTCGATCAGGCGATCGGAGCCGCCTTCGGCAATACGAGTGGGAGCCGATTTTGCACGATACTCTGGCTCGGGGGGAGAGGTGTCATCTTGAGCACTATTCTCGCGGCCGGCGACGACATTGGATTCAACGCAGGTCTCCCTGGCAACCGAATTTCCAGCGATCAAACCTGTTGCAGCAAGAAAAGCGATGGCGAGGCCAAAGTCGGAAGTCTTCATCATATTCACCCTACGTGGTCAGTTGGCTACGTCATGAACATTCCGGTCATTCGATGCGCTATTCATGCTGTAGAGCGTTTAACTGGGATAATGTGGTGTGCCGGAATGAGTTCAATAGTAAAGGACTGAGCGGTCGCGTCACTTATGCAAACGGTTTCTTCAGCGGTATCTAGGTATGAATTATTCACACTTAAGTATGAGTGGCTGGAAGTAAGGGTGGGTGAGCGATTTCTTGGGTGGATTGAATATAAAAAGATTATGTGCAGGAACCTATACATATGTATGTTGAAACAAGTTTTGGCGGGTGACAGTCTTCAATCAGGTGGGGGCTTGTCAAATAGCTCCCAATGCATTGAAGGTTGAGTTAATTGTTAATCACACCAATAATTTCGATCGTTGATGACGACGACACCGTCCGTATTTCTTTGGACAGCTTGGTCAGGTCAATGGGCTACAGCGCGCGGACGTATGCCTGTGCGGAAGATTACCTGGCGGACAGCGCGAATGATCTGACGGCTTGTCTTATCTCTGATATCCGCATGCCCGGCATGAGTGGGTTTCAATTGTTTCAAGCGTTGCAGGCCAGGGGGCACTGTTTCCCAGTGATCTTCATCACCGCCTGCCAGCGTGAGTCTTCCGAACAGAAGGCCCAGGAACTGGGAGCTGCAGGGTATTTCCGGAAACCGTTCAGCGGTCATCAATTGATGTCCCGGGTGCAGGCCGTTCTCAGCGCCAGGTCGGACGGTTAGCGCCGCGTCCGGAAGGCGGTTCGGCCGACTATTGTTAGAAGTAATAGTGATCATCACCAAACGCAAGTTCCACTTTGTGAGCATTGATCGGAAAATGGCCCTCATCGAGAGCAGATCATGAAGTTGCACAGATACATCGGCGAATACCGTTATGGCGCAGCTTTCGAACTGATCAACCAAACTTTTTTTCAGGATGAGACCGATGCGTCGTTTATTTTTTTCTGCCATCGCGGTGGCCTCGCTCGCCGGTTGCGCTTCGGCGCCGAATGACCCGACCCTGACCCTGCAAACCAGCAAGACCCCGGCCGAATACGCCGACTGCGTTGTACCCAGGTTGCAGGGCGATGCGATGAACCCGACGGTCTCGCAGACCCAGCGCAGCTACCGGATCGTGGTACCGAGCAAAATCTCGGCCGACAACGTGGTGGAGGCCTACAAGGCTGGCAGTGGCGGCAAGGTCTTCATCTACGAACGACACTTGCTGGCATCGAACTTCTTGCCCTCGAGTTTTGGCCGCGTTGCCCAGGATTGCATCTGACTCCCGCTGTAAACGATTTGCCCTGAGCTCCTTTGGTTGGCCGCAACCAACCAATTCCTTTGCCCCACGCCTGATCGGATGTGGGGTTTTTTTTGCCTGTTGGTAGGAGCCAGTTTGTCGAGGCGTCCAATCGCGAGCAAGCTCGTTCCCACAAGCGAAACGACAACGCCCCCGACCGCAAGGCCGGGGGCGTTGTTGTCAAATCTGCGGATCAGTAGTCCCAGAACGCTGCAATCCAGCGGAACGCGTTGCCATCCACGGCCACTCGGCCCACGGAAGGAAACGGCAGGTGGGTAGCCACGAACAGCTCACCGCTTGCAGCGGCTTCCTGCATCAGGCGCACCCGCACGCGCACCGACTCTTCGGGGTCATGTTCGAAGCCGTTGTGCCAATCCGGGTGCTCGAAGGCAACGGGGAACAGCGCGTCACCGGCAAAGGTCAGCTTCTCGCCGCCGGAGTTCACATAGACCACGCAGTGCCCCGGAGTATGACCGCCTGTGAGTTTGGCCACTACGCCCGGTGCCACCTCATGCTCGTCATCGAATGTGCGCACGTTGCTGCGGTAATCGTTAATGAACTGATTGGCGGTCGCGCGAAGCACATCGGGCACCGGAGACGGCATGTCGGTGTGCTCGAAATCGGGTGATTCCCAGAACGCCACCTCAGTCGCGGTCACGTGGATGCGTACATCCGGACGCAGGCTGTTCTTCACCTCGTCGACCAACAGTCCGCCAATATGGTCCATGTGCATGTGGGTGATGATGATGTCGGTCACGGAAGCGAGGTCGATACCGGCGTTTTCCAGACGTTTGGGGAATTGGCCGGCCCTTGGAAAGCCGGGAAATTGTCCGCCCAGTCCGGCGTCCACCAAAATGGTCTGTTCACCGGTGCGGATCACGAGCACGTTCAATGCCCAGTCGAATGCGTCGGGTCCCACGTAGATGCTCTTGAACCAGGCTGCACGAGTGGCGGGGTCGACATTGGTGGACATGGTCGAAGTCGGCAGCGGCAGCACGCCATCGCTGACTACCAGCACGTCGATCTCGCCGACACGCAGGGCGTAGCGAGACGGCACCAACTCTTCGAATCCGGCGGTGCCGGGGTTGAACGCGCTGGTAGGTTCGATGGCTTGTGGGTGGGTATCCAGATGCAAGGTCATGGTCAGTCTCCGATGGTAGTGGATAATTTCAGATGAAATTTTCCTCTGCCCCACGGCTGTTCAGTAGTGACCAGTAAAAGTTGATTAAACTTTCACAGTGCAACTATTGGACGCCGCAAGTTCAGTCTATTTATTCAAGGCAGCAGCGGTTTGCTGTGAATTCATAGTATTGGCGCAGGGGCCAGGGTGCAGTTCTACCTCGGTTCAGAAAAACCATACGTCAGTGGCATTGGCCTATACGAAGGTTTGGTTTGGTGTTGCGAGGGCGCTCAGCGTGGCTGATGGAGGGCGGTTTCTATGCAGCTCAGAAGTTTAGTGGTTTCACAGGGTTTGGGCAGGTAGGCAATCAGCGTCGGCGAATCGGAGATCGTCGAAGGCAGGGCTTCAGGGTAAGCCGTGATGAAGATCGTGGGGATGTGATAACCCATGGCGAGCAGTTTCTGGTGCAACTCAAGGCCGCTCATGCCGGGCATCTGTATGTCGGAAATCAGGCATTGGGTATGCGCCGGATCGTTTGTTTCGAGAAATGCCAGGGCGCTGCAGTAAGTCTTTATCTTGTAGCCGATGGAGCGCAGCAAGTTTTCAAGTCCAAGCCGAACCGAATCGTCATCATCAACGATTGCAACGATTTGCAGATCTTGGGTCATCAGGTGTGCTCATGAAGTGTTCTATCGTGCGTACAACATACGCGAAGTGCGAGGGGGTAAAAGTATACCTACGTATGATCGGCTAAAACCAAAGCGTCGTTGTTCTGCTGGAAACCACTGTGGAATCATTCTTTTTTTGTTGATGAGTTTTGCCCATTCAACAGCTACTCTGAATGACGGCATTTAAAACGCAGGCGGCAAAAAAATCAAAAGCATAAAAACGATGTGCTCCAGTCAATAACGTTTCTGTTGTTCCTGCCCCGATGGATGACCACATGCAGATACTCTGGAACGATGGTGAGCGTACGTTCTGTCGAGCGTCGGGCTCAGGGGGGCAAAACGGCCGTCCTTTACTGATTGCACGACCGACTGCCGAGCAACCGCCACCGGCGTGCCTTGGCCGTTTCGCTCACGAGTTCGCCCTCAAGGACGAGCTGGATAGCACCTGGGCCCTGCGTCCACTGGAAATGGTCCGGGAAAATGGGCAGGTGTACCTGCTGCTGGAGGATCCGGGCGGCACGCCGTTGCTCCAATTGCTGAATGCGCCCATGGACACCGCGACTTTTCTGCACCTGTCGATCAGCATCGCCCAGGCGCTGGGCAAGCTGCACCAGCGCGGCCTGGTGCACAAAGACATCAAACCCTCGCATATCCTGGTGAACTGCGCCGATGGCCGCGCTCGGCTGACGGGCTTTGGCCTGGCTTCGTGGCTGCCCCGTGAACGCCATGCCGTGGAGACTATCGCAGGCACATTGGCCTACATGGCGCCTGAGCAGACCGGGCGGATGAATCGTTCGATCGACCTGCGCAGCGACCTTTATTCCTTTGGTGTCACTCTCTATGAAATGCTCACGGGTGCGCTGCCATTCATGGCCTCGGATCCGATCGAGTGGGTTCACTGCCACATCGCAAAAAAACCACAGTCACCGGCCGAGCGGGTCAGGTCCATACCCGAAGTGTTGTCCGCGATCGTCATGAAACTCCTGGCCAAGACTGCCGAGGAACGCTACCAGACCGCCGCCAGTATCGAGCAGGACTTGCGGGAATGTTTGGCGCAATGGCAATCCCAAGGCCGAATCGATGCCTTTGCATTGGGTGAGCAGGGCTCGTCCGACCGGTTGATGATTCCCGAGAAACTCTACGGTCGCGAGCTGGAAGTGAGCGCCCTGATCGCCGCGTTTGACCGGACCATCGCCAGCGGTTCCCCGGAGCTGATGCTGGTTACCGGTTATTCCGGGATTGGCAAATCGTCGGTGGTCAATGAGCTGCACAAGGCGCTGGTGCCTCCGCGCGGATTGTTTGCGGCGGGCAAGTTTGATCAATATCGCCGGGATGTTCCTTACGCGACACTGGTTCAGGCATTCCAAAGCCTGGTGCGCACATTGCTGGGCAAGAACGACACCGAGCTGGCGCAATGGCGCGATGCATTGCAGGGCGCGCTGGATGCCGAAGCAGGGTTGATGACTGACCTGATCCCGGAACTGAAGCTCATCATCGGTGACCCGCCGCCCGTGCAGGCCCTGGAACCACAGCAGACGCAACGCCGTTTCCTGCTGGTGTTCCGGCGATTCATCGGCGTGTTCGCCAGGGCTGAGCATCCGCTCGCGCTGTTTCTGGATGATTTGCAGTGGATCGATGCGGCAACGCTCGATCTGCTGGAAGATTTGTTGACCAGTTCCGACGTGCAGCACCTGTTGCTGGTGGGCGCTTACCGCAGCAACGAGGTCAACGACAGCCATCCCCTGACGGGCAAGCTGCACGCCATTCGCAATGGCGGCGGGCGCATCGACGAAATCACCCTGGTACCGCTGGCCAAAAAGCACATTGAGCGATTGATTGCCGATGCGCTGCACGACGAACCGGCGCATATCGAACCCCTGGCACAACTGGTGCTGGAAAAAACCGCCGGTAACCCGTTTTTCGTCATCCAGTTTTTACACGCGCTCGCCGACGAAAAACTACTGACCTTCGACCATCAACAAAAACAGTGGTGCTGGAGCCCGGACCGCATCCATGCCATGGGGTACACCGACAACATCGTCGACCTGATGGTCGGCAAGCTCACACGCCTGCCTGCGCAGACCCAGCACGCGCTGCAGCAACTGGCGTGCCTGGGCAACGTGGCCGGGACGGCGGCGCTGTCCACCGTGCTGGGCATGAGCAAGGCCCAGGTTCGCGCGGTGTTCTGGGACGCAATTCGCCAGGAACTGGTGCATCGCCTGGAAGGCGCCTATGGCTTTGCTCATGACCGCATTCACGAAGCGGCTTATTCGTTGATCGCCAAAGACGAGCGCGCCGAGGCGCATCTGCGCATCGGTCGGCTGCTGGCGGCGCAAACGTCCCCCCAGGAACTTGAGGAGGCGATCTTCGAGATCGCCGGCCAGCTCAACAGAGGGGCTGCCTTACTCACCGACCCAGCGGAGCGCGAGCAACTGGCCGCTTTCAACCTGATCGCGGGCCAGCGTGCCAAGGCGTCCACGGCTTACGCCTCGGCGCACAACTATTTGACCATGGGCGCGCAACTGTTGGGGGAGGACTGCTGGAGTCGTCTGCATGATTTGAGCTTTGCACTGGAGTTGAACCGTGCCGAATGCGAAGTGCTGACCGGGCAGTTCACGGTTGCGCAAAAGCGTCTGGACGCGCTTTTACCGCGGGCGAGCACAACGGTTGAACGCGCCAGTGTCGTGTGCCTGCAAATGGATGATTACCTGCTCATGGACCGCAGCGATGGTGCAGTTGCGGCCTGTCTGGACTACCTGCGGTACGTGGGTATCGAATGGTCGGCGCATCCCGGCGATGATGAAGTCCGTCAGGAGTACGACCACATCTGGTCGTTGCTTGGGGAGCGCGAGATCGAGTCGCTGATCGACCTGCCACTGATGGAAGATGCGGCGTCGCTGATGACCGTCAATGCATTAGGCAAGCTGTTCCCGCCCGCGCTCCAGACGAATGCGAACCTGGCGTGCCTGTCTATTTGCAAAGCCATCAGCCTGTGCCTGGAAGGCGGCAACTGCGACGCCGCGAGCCTGCACTATGCCAACGCGTTCAGGGTTTTCGGCCGGCGCTTTGGCGATCATAAGGCCGGGTTCCGCTTCGGTCAGTTGGGTTGCGCACTGGTCGAGCAACGCGGCCTGAAGCGTTTTGAGGCCAGTACCTATCTCTGTTTCTCGATTTTCGCGGTGCGCTGGATGAAACCGGTCAGTGAATGCCGGGACCTGGTGCGGCGTGCGTTTGTGGCGGCCAACCGGATCGGTGACCTGCCGTATGGCGCTTACGCTGGCAATAGCCTCATTTCCGACTCGCTGTTTGCCGGCGATCCTTTACCCGAAGTCCGGATCGAAGCCAAACGTGGCCTGAGTTTCGCGCGTAAAGTTCGCTTCGGGCTCGTGATCAATTTCATGAGCACGCAACTGGCGCTGATTCGCATGCTGCAAGGGGCATCGCCTGTTTTTGGCTCCCTCGACAATAACAAGTTCGACGAGGCGAGCATCGAGGCTCACTTCGCCAGCCACCCCGACCTGGCCCTGGCGGAGAGCAAATACTGGATACGCAAACTCCAGGCTCGCTACATGGCCGACGATTTGCCGATGGCCATGCAGGCCACCGTCAAGGCGAAGCCGTTGCTGTGGACTTCGTACCTGTTTTTCGAAGAGGCCGAGTTTTACTTCTTCGACGCATTGACCCGCGCCCGCTGGTGCGACGACTTGCAGATCGGCGAGCGTTCGCAGCACCTCGACGCCATGGCGACCGCGTTACAGAAGTTGCGGACCTGGGCGCAGCAATGCCCGGAAAACTTCGCCAGCCGCGCCGCGTTGGTCGAGGCCGAAATCGCGAGGGTGGAAGGGCGCATGATGGAAGCCGAATTGCTGTTCGAACAGGCCATCCACTCGGCACAAAGAAGCGGCTTCGTGCACATCGAAGCGCTCGCCAACGAGCTGGCGGCGCGTTTCTATGCGGCCCGAGGGCTGGGCAAAGTCGCCAACGTCTACATGCAGGATGCCCGCTATGGCTACCTGCGCTGGGGCGCTGACGGCAAGGTGCGCCAGTTGGAGGCGCGATACCCCTCGTTACGCACCGAAACCCAGGCCCTCGCGCCAACCGTGACCATGGCAGCGCCCGTCGAACATCTTGACCTGGCCACGGTGATCAAGGTGTCCCAGGCGGTATCGAGTGAAATCGTTCTGGAAAAACTCATCGACGTGATCATGCGCACAGCCATCGAGCAGGCCGGCGCCGAGCGTGGTGTGCTGGTTCTCTCGGACGCGGGCGAGCATCGCATTGCCGCGCAAGTGATCACTGGCGCGGATTCGATGCAGTTGGGCGACGAGCCGATGACCCCGAAGCTGTTGCCCGAATCGTTGCTTTACCATGTCCTGCGCACCGGCGAGAGCGTTTCGCTGGACGATGCCATGACCGAGCCGTCGTTCGCCGATGACCCCTACATCCGCCAGCGTCATGCGCGCTCGATCCTCTGCTTGCCGTTGATGAACCAGGCGAAGCTGACCGGTGCGCTCTACCTGGAAAACAACCTGGCCGCTCGGGTGTTCAGCCCGGCGCGGATTGCCGTGCTGAAACTGGTGGCCTCCCAGGCCGCCATTTCCCTGGAAAACGCACGCCTGTACCGGGAGGTGGCCGAGCGCGAAGGCAAGATCCGCCGTCTGGTGGATGCCAATATCATCGGCATCCTGGTGTGGAACGCCAACGGCGACATCGTCGAAGCCAACGATGCCTTCCTGCGCATGGTTCGCTTTGAACGCGCAGATCTCACTTCGGGGCTGCTGCGCTGGCGCGACCTGACGACACCGCCGTTTCGCGAGATGAGCGAGCGTCACCTGGCCGAGGCGATGCGCACCGGCTATGCACAGCCTTATGAGAAAGAGTACTTCACCAAGGACGGCGGTCGTCTGCCGGTGATTGTCGGCCTGGCGATGTTCGAGGCCAACAGCAAGGAAGGGGTGGCCTTCGTGCTGGACCTGACCGAGCGCAAGCAGGCGGAAGAAAAGATTCGTGAAAGCGAGCGGCGCTATCGCGAAGTGCAAACTGAACTGGCCCACGCCAACCGCGTGGCGACCATGGGGCATCTGGTGGCCTCGATTGCACACGAGGTCAACCAACCCATTGCCGCCGCCATTCTCAATGCCGATGCGGCTTTGCGCTGGATGAGCCTGCAACCGCCGCAAATCGATGAAGTGCGCAACGTACTGGGCAGCCTGATCCTCGATGCCAATCGTGCTGCCGATGTACTGGGGCGAATTCGCCAGCATATTCGTAAGACACCTCCCGAAAAGGGCCCAGTGGACATCACCGCGGCGATCGGTGAAATGATCGAACTGAGCCGAAGCCAGGTCACCAAGAATGGCGCGTCGCTGCTGACCGAGATCAACGAACAACTGCCCCGGATCGTGGGGGATCGTGTCGAGCTGCAACAGGTACTGCTCAACCTGATCATGAACGCCCTTGAAGCCATGAACGGCGTGGCAGAAGGGGAGCGCCATCTGCACATCAGTGCGCAGCTCGACGAGGCCGGTTGCGTGCGAGTCAGTGTCCGCGATTCGGGACCGGGTTTTTCCGCGGAAAATACCGAGCAGATCTTTGACTCGTTCTACACCACCAAACCCACCGGCATGGGCATGGGGCTTTCCATCTGCCGCTCTATCATCGAAGCCCACGGCGGCCGGTTGTGGGCCAGCGCCAACGCGCCCCATGGGGCTACGGTCCAATTCACGCTGCCAGTGGAACAGGGCCCAAGTAATACTTAGGTTTCAGCGGGGGTACATGAAGGGTCGTTTGAAGTAGCGGCAGGTTCAAATGAAGCCCCGCAACCCCGGCGGGGCGGTGTTGGATGACCCTCGTTACCCGTTTTCACTCATTTGTTCGTCGCAGTACTTCATTGCCTGACCACCCGCGTATTTGCAGCGGATTCTCCGAAACTTGTGTGCTGGCCAATGTGAGATAAAGTGGTGTATTAAACTTTTTTCTCCAGTTGGGAGCTGTGCATGAGCGCCAATCCACCCAGCAATCAAGGCAGTAAAAGCCCTACGGTGTTTGTGGTGGATGATGATGCGTCCATGCGCAATGCGCTGAGCAACCTATTGCGTTCTGCGGGCATTCAAGTCGAAACCTTTGCCTCCACGGCGGAGTTCCAGGAACGTCCCAAGGACGACAGTGCCAGTTGCCTGGTTCTCGATGTCCGCCTGCAAGGGGCCAGTGGCCTGGAGTTTCAACGCCAGTTGGCCAGCAGCCATTCCAATATTCCAATCGTATTCATCACCGGGCATGGCGACATCGAAATGTCGGTCAAGGCCATGAAAGCCGGCGCGGTGGACTTCCTCGCCAAGCCGTTCCGTGAGCAGGATCTGCTGGATGCGGTTTCGGCGGCGCTGCAAGCGGATATCAAACGCCGCGAGACACAAGAGCAGTTTTCCGAACTGCACAAACACTATCAGTCGCTGACCGTACGCGAGAAGGAAGTGATGGCCCTGGCCGCCAAAGGGCTGATGAACAAGCAGATCGCCGGACAGATGAACCTCAGCGAAATCACCGTGAAGATCCACCGTGGGCATGCCATGAAAAAAATGAACGCCAAGTCGTTTGCTGATCTGGTACGCATGTCCGAGGCGCTGGGTGAACGGCTGCAGCATTGATCCCGCAAACTGCATCCTTCAAGGACGTCAACGATAACGCTGGGTCTCTGGCACCCGTGGCGCTCTCGGATTGATCGCGAGCCTGCTCGCTCCTACAGGGGGCAACGAACGTGCGCAGTTTGCGATATCCTGATTCTTTGATCGTCCACGTTAACGAGTGCTCTGAACCTTGATCGAACGTCGCCAATTCAGTGGAGGCATGAAGGGCAAGAACCTTCGCTACCTGAACGAAAACCCCGACCAGCCTGTGCAACTTTCACGGACAGGCTTCTTGCTACTTGAACATTTTTCGCTGCCGGCCTTCACACAGGCGCTCGATACTATCGTCACTGCCAACCTGCTGCGGCCCAAGCTGTTTTCCTCGCGCACCTTCGGCTTGAGTGACGGCGAGGTGGTCAGCGATCTGGGGCTGGTGATTCGCCCGGAAGCGCGGATTGACGCCGCAGCCATCCACGACCTTGATTTGCTGGTCATCTGCGGTGGTTACCGTACCGAACTGAAGGCCAGTGAGGAGTTGATCAACCTTTTGCGCCAGGCCGCCGATCAAGGCATCAGCCTGGCCGGCCTGTGGAATGGCGGCTGGTTCCTGGGGGTCGCGGGCTTGCTGGACGGTTATCGTTGCGCGATCCACCCGGAACATCGGCCCGCCCTGGCGGAAATCGCCAAGGCCACGCACGTGACCAGCGAACCCTACGTGATCGATCGCGACCGGCTGACGGCGTCCAGTCCGTCGGGTGCTTTCCACATGGCGCTGGACTGGATCAAAGGCTTGTACGACAAAGCATTGGTCGAAGGTATCGAAGATATCCTGGCGTTCGAAGAGTCCCGCTACCGGCGCATCAAACCGTCTGAGAACATCTGCGTCAGCGCGCCACTGCGCGAAGTGGTGAAGTTGATGGACGCCAACCTCGAGGAACCGCTGGAGCTGGAGCAACTGGCGGTCTATGCCGGACGCTCCCGGCGTCAACTGGAGCGACTGTTCAAGGAACAGCTGGGCACCACACCGCAGCGTTATTACATGGAACTGCGGATCACCGAAGCGCGGCGATTGCTGCAGCACACGGAACTGTCCCAGGTGGATGTGCTGGTGGCGTGCGGTTTTGTATCGCCGAGCCATTTCAGCAAGTGCTACAGCTCGTACTTTGGTTACCGGCCGTCCAAGGAAAAACGTCTGGTCAAATGAAGTCCTTCCGAGTCGGCTCTCACAGCTGACTCACATTTTTACGCGATGTGCGTTGTCGTACGACAATATCCCGGGTTCTCGGATGGGCATGACGAACCCGCCACAGGCCCGCTTGATCACGATCAATTAAAGCTTGCAGGCATGACGAACGGTTATTTTCCTGATTGACGCCGGGTGGGGGAATCGCTATAAAAGGCGCAGTTGTACGACGACATATGATGTTACAAACCCCATAACAAAAAATCCGGGCCTCATCATGAATTCAATCCGCCTTTGCATTTCCCCAGCTTCAGCTCCCTGTGGTCCGGTCCTTACCGCTCGACTCTTGCTTCCGCCCTCTGCGCTGCACCCGGCCCCTGCGCCGATCTCCTGAGTGCCCCTGTTCTTGCCTGACGCGACGCGCCTGGAGGCGTGCTGCGCGTAAGCACTGATCTCGATTGACCCCGAGAGATCATCACCCAACTCCAAAAATAAAAGTGATGCCATGAATCTGAACGAGCCTATCAATGCGCAACGTGTCGGCCAGGCGGTCGGTAAATACCGCTGGACCATCTGTGCGCTGTTGTTTTTCGCCACCACCGTCAACTACCTGGACCGCCAGGTGCTCAGCCTGCTGGCGCCGGACTTGTCCTCGCAATTTGGCTGGAGCAACAGCGACTACGCCAACATCGCCTCGGTGTTCCAGTTCGTCTACGCGATTTCCATGCTGTTCGCTGGCCGTTTCGTCGACAAAATCGGCACCAAAAAGGCCTACGTCCTGGCGATCAGCATCTGGTCGACCGGCGCGATGATGCACGCCTTCTCCGTGCCGATGGGCGAGGGGATTGCGGCGGTGTGCAGTGCCTTCGGCCTGGCTGTCATTCCGGTGTCCATCGCCGGCTTCATGCTGTCACGTGCGGTGCTGGCCATTGGCGAAGCGGGTAACTTTCCCATCGCAATCAAGGCCACGGCCGAATACTTCCCGAAAAAGGAACGTTCGTTCGCCACGGGCATTTTCAACTCGGGCGCCAACGTCGGCGCTGTGCTGGCGCCGATCTGCGTGCCGCTGATTGCCAGTCTGTGGGGCTGGGAAGCAGCATTCATTGTGATCGGCATGCTTGGGTTCATCTGGGTGACACTGTGGATCGCCTTGTACGAAAAACCGGAGAACCAGACGCGCCTGTCCGCTGAGGAACTGGCCTACATCCGCAGTGATGCACAGCCTATTACCGCCACGGAGTCGGGCGCGGCGCAGAAGAAGGTGTCGTGGTTCAAGCTGCTGACCTACCGCCAGACCTGGGCCTTTGCCTTCGGCAAGTTCATGACCGATGGCGTGTGGTGGTTCTTCCTGTTCTGGCTGCCCACTTACCTGTCGGCACAATACGGCATGAAGGGCGCTGCCATCGTCTGGCCGCTGGCGGTGCTCTACAGCATGACCATGGTTGGCAGTATCGGCGGTGGCTGGTTCCCGAGCTACTTCATGGCCCGTGGCGATGCGCCGTATGACGGTCGCATGAAAGCGATGCTGGTGATTGCGTTCTTCCCACTTCTGGTTCTGCTGGCGCAGCCCTTTGGCTACATCAGCTTCTGGGTGCCGGTGTTGCTGATCGGTGTGGGGGCCTCGGCGCACCAGGCGTGGTCGTGCAACATCTTTACTACCGTTTCCGACATGTTCCCGCAGAAGACTATCGCTTCGGTCGTTGGTATCGGTGGTCTGGCCGGTGGTTTGGGCGGTGTGGTAATGACCAAGATCGGTGGTTGGGTGTTCGATTATTACAAGTCGATCAACGACATTCACACCGGCTACATGATCATGTTCGCCATCTGTGCGCTGGCCTACCTGGTCGCGTGGAGCGGAATGAAACTGCTGGTTCCGCGCCACAAGGAAATCACGGATCTCTAATGCGTCAACTGTAGGAGCGAACTCATTCGCGATGGATGACGCGGGAGATCTAAGGCCCTGCGGCGGCCCTGAGACCATCGCGACGGTTCGACGCCTCGACAAGCTTGCTCCTACAGGGACGGTTTGATCCCTGTGGGATTGCTGGTGTTTACCGACCGTGCGCCTGCGCCGCCAACTGCTCGGCGTCCACGCGCACGAATGTCGAATCGCCTACCGCCGTCAGCACATCCCCCGCATACACCTCGCAGATAACACGGGTCTTGCGGCCGACTTCGCCCTCGACTTTCGCCTTGAGAATCAGCGGTACGCCCATGGGCGTTGGCTTGATGAACTTGATGCCCAGGTTGCCGGTCACGCAGTTGATGCGCGGCAGGCTGGCGACTTGGCGGTTCTCCTGGCGATAGTGATAAGCCATCGCCGTCCAGTTGGAATGACAGTCCACCAGCATCGCGATCAGACCGCCGTAGACCAGATCCGGCCAGCCGCAGTATTTCGCCTCGGGCAAGTGCTCGGCGATGACATGCACGCCGTCGTCATGCCAGCGACTCTTGATGTGCAAACCGTGCGGGTTGCTGCCACCGCAGCCATAACAAACGCCATCTGGCGCTGCGCTGTCTTGCAGGGAGGTGTCGACGCTGGACATACCGGAAAATCCTTGAAGTGAACCGAACCTGGCGGATTCTAACGCTGAACGGATTACCGTGAGCAGCGCAAAATCCGCCTTCGCCGGATCACTTGTCGTTGGCTTCCGGCAGTTTGGCGATCACCTTGATCTCAAAGCGAAAACCCGCGAGCCAGGTGACACCGATGCAGGTCACCGTCGGGAACGGTGCACTGCCCCAGAACGGCGGCACGACATTTTCCCAGATTTTTTCGAAGGTCGACTCCGGGTCAACGATGAACACGGTCACGTCGACCACGTCATCGAACGAGGCACCGGCAGCCGCCAGGATCGCGTTCAGGTTGGTGAACGCCAGACGAACCTGGTCATCCAGGTCTTCCAGAGGAGAACCGTCTTCGGTGCTGCCCACCTGGCCGGAGACGAACAGGAAACCATTGGATTGGACGGCCGGCGAATACCGATAGCGCTCATAAAGTGCCTGGCGGCCCGCCGGGAAAACCACATTGCGTTGTGTCATAACTGCCTCCATCAAAGGGTCGGGGGTCGACTCGAGTCAACCTTGGGAGAACTCTAGGGGCTTGCGCCGAGGCAATAAACGAGCAACCTTGGCGATCACTGTTTGGAAAATCCAAACAATTGAATCGATGAAAGAGGCCCCTCATGGACCGTTTTGATGCGATGCAGGCTTTCGTGCGAGTAGTGGAGGCGGGGAGCTTTACCAAGGCGGCCGACACCCTGCACATGAGCAAAACCACGGTGACCCAACTGATCCAGCAGCTTGAGGCGCGCCTGCGGGTCAAACTGCTCAATCGCACCACGCGCAAGGTCAACGTCACCGCCGACGGCGCGGTGTTTTACGAGCGGGCGACCAAGTTGCTGGCTGACATGGACGATGCCGAGACCAGCCTGTCGGCAGCCTCGGCCTTGCCGCGCGGGCGGTTGCGGGTGGATGTGCCGAGCCCGTTGGCCAGTACGATTCTGGTGCCGGCATTGCCTGAATTTTATGCGCGCTACCCGGACATCCAGATCGACCTGGGCGTGAGCGATCGCGTCGTTGACATGATCGATGAAAACGTCGATTGCGTGGTGCGCGGGGGTGAACTGAAGGATCTGTCGCTGATGGCCCGCAAAATTGCGGATCTGCCGCTGGGCATATTTGCCGCGCCGAGCTATCTGGCGCGGGTCGGCACACCTGCGCATCCCCTGGACATGGAAGACTCCGAGCATCGCGTCGTTGGTTTCCTGTGGGCGCGCACTGGCAAACCGGTGCCGTACGCCCTGCAGAAACAGGGGGAGCGGGTGCAGGTCAAAGGTCGCTACGCCTTGGCGGTGGACGATGGCAATGCGTTTGTCGCGGCAGGGTTGGCGGGTCTGGGCATTCTCTGGTTGCCCAGGTATATGTCCGCCAGGTTCGAAGCCAGCGGTGAACTGGTGCCGCTTTTCGAGGATTGGAGCCTGGACACCATGCCACTGTACATCGCGTATCCCGCGAACCGGCATATCAGCCTCAAGTTGCGCCTATTCATAGACTGGGTCGTTGAATTGATGGCACGGCATGCTCCGCTGACCGGCGGGCTGGGCACCTTCGATTGAGCCGCAACCGAGCTGTTTGCGCCTGCTCGGCTTGGGCTACACTGCGCCCAATACACCCAGGTTCTGGGGCGAGACACCGACCTCGTAGGGAACACGCGGAGCAATAATAGAAAATGCACGATCTTCGCCCCAATCCGCAGCTCAGCCTGGAATACTGCGCTGAACGTCCGATATTCGCGGACTTTCTCAAACAGGCGCAATTGACCCCGGATGCCACGGCGGTGGATTCCCCTGGCGCACGATGCAGCTATCGCCAGCTGGAGTCCATCAGCCGCCATCTGGCGGGGGCGCTGGCTGAAAAAGGCGCCTCGGAATCCGACCGGGTGGTGATCGTCTCCAGCCGTTGTGCGGGGCTGGTCTACGCCATGCTTGGCGCATTACGCGGCGGCTTGGCCTTCACGGTGGCCGACGCGGCCTATCCCGCCGCGCGAGTGGGTCAGATCATCCGCACCCTCGATCCTGCTTTCGTGCTGCTTTGCGGCGACGCCTCGATTGATCTCACGCATGAAGCCACGGTCATTCGCATCCCGGAACTCCCCGACAATGCGTTGCAGGCTTTCGTGAGCGATCGGCCAGACTTGCCGGAGGTCGATCCCGATCGACCCGCCTATATCACCTTCACGTCAGGCAGTACCGGCGAACCCAAAGGGGTCGTGGCCCACCATGCACCGCTGGTGCATTTCATCCAATGGCACACCCGGCTGCACGGCTTTACCCAGGACGACTGTTTTTCGCTGCTGTCAGGGCTGGGCCATGACCCCGTATACCGAGACGTATTCACGCCGTTGTCCATAGGCGCGAAGGTGGTTTGCCCGGCCCAGTCGACGGTGATCGATCCGTTGGCGCTGGCCACCTGGATACAGGCCAACCGGATCAGCGTCATTCACCTCACGCCGCCGCTGGGCAAGCTGATTGAAACCGGCGCGAAACTGGCCGGGTTGACGTTCGACGCCCTGCGCTATTTTTTCTGGGGCGGTGATGCTCTGAGCAAAACGCTCTACCAGCAAATCCGCCTGATTGCGCCCGGCGCTGTCAGCGTTAATTTTTATGGCACCACGGAAACGCCGCAGGCCATGGCCTTTCATTGCATCGAACCAACGGCCAACCACGATAAAATCCCCTTGGGGCGGGGCATCGACGGCGCGCAGTTGCTGTTGGTCAACCCATCCAACCAACTGGCCGCAGAAGGCGAGGTCGGGGAAATCCTGATCCGCAGCCCATATCTGTCACTGGGTTACTGGAATGATCCGGCGCTGACCCGCGAAAAATTCGTGGTTAACCCGTTTACCGGCAATACCCAGGACATCTGTTACAGAACCGGCGACCTCGGCAGCTATCAGGTCGATGGCAGTGTCACGTTCCTGGGCCGGGGTGACAGTCAGGTGAAGATTCGCGGCCATCGCATCGAATTGAACGAGATCGAAGGGGTGCTGGCGCGCCATCCGCGTATCAAGCAATCGGTGGTGCTGGCCCACGCCGAGCAATCGACCCCGCGGCTGGTGGCCTATTGCGTGGCCACGGCACGCGTAACCCCGCTGGAGTTGCGCGAGCACCTGGGCGGGGAGCTGCCGGACTACATGGTGCCGGCGCAGTTCGTGTTCATTGACAGCATCCCGCTGACGCCCAACGGCAAAATCGACAAGCGTGCGTTGCCAGCGATGGCGCAAACTCAGGTGACATCGCCCGCCACCACCCAGGAGTTGTCACCGCTGACGCTGGAACTGTCGCGCGCCTGGTCGGAAATACTCGAGGTCGCGCAGCTTGACGCCAACCTGTCGTTCGTCGAGCTTGGCGGGGATTCACTGTCGTTTGTCCAGGCGTCGATGGTGCTTGAAAAGTTGATCGGCCATCTGCCGGACCGTTGGGAAATGATGCCGGTGCGAGAACTGGGTGCGCTGAAACCGCAAACCCGATCTTCATGGTTTTCCCTGCGGGCCATGGAGTTGCCGGTGCTGCTGCGGGTGATTTCGATCCTGTTCATTGTGATCGGCCATTTGCATGTGTTCGCTGCCTGGCCGATCGTGGGCGAGACCAAATTGTTGTTTGTCGTCTCGGGGGTGGCACTGGCACGTTTTCAACTGCAAGCCATCCTTGAGCGCGGCAGTGTGCGTTCGTTGGGCAAGTCCATAGCGGCCATCGCCGCACCGACGATTCTATACACCATGCTGGTGCAGGTGATGTTCGACAGGGTCCACTGGCAATCTGTGCTGCTGATTTCCAACTGGTTCCCAGAGCGTGAGATCGGGGTGTTCACCTATTGGTACATTGAAGTGCTGGTGCAGATGATCGTACTGATTGGCTTGGCCTTGTCGTTCGAGCGAGTCAGGCAGTGGATCATGGCCAACCCGTTCCAGAATCTGGTCGTTGCCGCCTGTGGCCTGGCGGTGGCAGATATGGTGATCAGTGCCTTCCTGTTTGATGCCACTGCCCTCTACAACCGGGTGCCGCAGCATCTGCTGGCGGTCGTGGTGTTGGGCATGGCCATTCATTACGCCGATTCCAGCACCCGCAAGTGGGTGGTCAGCGCAGTGGCGTTGATCATCATGGGAGGGGAGGAGCTGCTGTACCTGTACAGGCACGGAACGCTGGTGAGGGAATACATCGACATCGCCGTGCCGGCGGTGCTCGCGCTGATCTGGATCAAGTCGATTGCCGTGCCGGGGTTGCTCTCGCGAGGGCTGGCGTTGATCGCTTCGTCAACGCTGTTCATCTACCTGACGCACTTTCAGTTCTGGTCCGTGGCCAAGCGCATTGCCGAGCAACCGATGCTGGGCGTGGTGTTGGCGGTCGTCGGAGGCGTCTGCGTGGCATATGCCTGGAACAAGGGTGTGCGGATATTGGTGTTGCTCTGGAATCGAGGGAAAAAGGGCCGCCCGGATTCAATCGAGCGAGTCGCCTGAAACACCAACCCTGTAGGAGCGAGCATGCTCGCGATG